>ENA-ORCT01001184-ORCT01001184.1-marine-metagenome-genome-assembly--contig:-NODE-1184-length-10592-cov-3.381265_pt1 | contig 10592 bp, 11 predicted proteins | sample MGYA00248632_ERZ508511 | MGnify/ENA primary metagenome ERZ508511 (study PRJEB26182, sample SAMN06268839) | marine metagenome | isolation source: Tt an P1-techrep anaerobic enrichment on pine from... | reverse complement strand
ACGCGGGCGTAGCTCAGGGGTAGAGCATTACCTTGCCAAGGTAAGGGTCGTGAGTTCGAATCTCATCGCCCGCTCCAGATTTCCTCCCCCGCGGAGGATCGAAAAGGCGCCTCGAGAGAGGCGCTTTTTTCGTTTCAGGCCCGCGAAGTTCCCCGGCCGGCCTGCGCCGGCGGCCAGATCACCCGCCGCCGTTGATCCAGATCATCGCACGTCCTGTCCCGCGCGGGTAAATTCCTTTCGGCATGAAGGGAGAACTATCATGTACAGAGCCGCCTTTGCGCTTGCAGCGACGACCCTTGCGGCCGCGCCGTCCTTTGCCGATCCGGCCGGGCCGAACGGGTATCACGATCACATGTGGGGAGGCCACGGTATGGGCTACGGCTTTTTCGGTTTCGGGCTGACGATCCTTTTCTGGGCGCTGATCATCGCGCTTGCCGTTTTCGCGTTCCGCTCGCTTTCCCAGTCCGGCATGCTGACTCCGCGACCCAAGGGGGACGACGCCCTGGAGATCCTCAGACAGCGCCTCGCCCGGGGCGAGATCGACCCCGAGGAATACGCCACCCGCAAGAAAGCGCTGGAGGAATAGGCCGCGATCCGCGGTCTGTGAGCGTCGCCCGGCGCCGGTTCGCCCCGCCGCATGCGGCGGGGAAGGGGCCGGTTTTGCGCCCCGCACCGGCCGGCCCGACGCGCGTCGCGGGAGGCGGAAAATTTTCCCGCAATCCCCCTTGCGGCCGCCGCGCCGGGGCGCTAGATACTCCCCACCCAACGGACGCGGGCGTAGCTCAGGGGTAGAGCATTACCTTGCCAAGGTAAGGGTCGTGAGTTCGAATCTCATCGCCCGCTCCAATTTCTCTCCACACAGGCCGGACAGGACCGCATGAGCGGTGCGCATCGCTTACGCGAAGCTCACATGCCTGTTCAGCGGCAATTCGCGGATGCGCTGCCCGGTCAGGGCGAAGATCGCGTTGGCCAGCGCAGGGGCCGCGGGCGGCACGCCCGGCTCGCCGATGCCGCGGATGCGCGCGCCGTTCTCCAGCCCGCGGACCTCGATCTCCGGCGCCTGGGAGAGGCGCATCCCCTGGTAGCTGTCGAGATTCACCTGCTCCGGCGCATGGCCCGCATAGGTCAGCTCGCAATTCATCGCGTGGCCGAGGCCGAAGATGATCCCGCCCGAGACCTGCGCCTCGAAATTGTCGGGGTCCACGATCCGGCCCAGCTCGCAGGCGGCATAGACCTTGTCCACCCTGATGCCGCCCGGCGTCCGGCTGACCTCGACCACCTCGGCCATGGGCACGCCGAAGGACAGGCAGAAGGCCAGGCCGCGCGCGCGGGTCTCGCTGATGCGCGGGCCGCTCCAGCCCGACATCTCGGCCACCGCCTCCAGCACCTTGCGCGACAGCGGGTCGGAGCACAGGCGCAGGCGTTCGGCCAGCGGGTCGGCGCCGGCGGCATGGATCAGCTCGTCGAGGAAACAGTCGTGGAAGAAGCCGTTGCCCGAGGCCCCGACCGAGCGCCAGGAACTGACCGGCACCATCTCGGGCGCGCGGTAGCCGGTGACGCGGTAATGCGGGATGGCGAAGGGCTGATCCCAGGCGCCGGCGACGATAGTGATGTCGGGGCCCGGCGGGGCGACCATCATCCGCCCCATCCACGAGGCCGTCACCGACTGGCTGACCACCGACAGGTCCAGCGCCTCCACCTTGCCGTTGCGCGTGGTGCCGCGGGCGCGGGCGATCTGCATCGGGCGGGGGAAGTCGTGGGTCATGTCCTCTTCCCGCGTCCAGGTCATCTTGACCGGCCGGCCCTTCACGGCCATGGCCAGCTCCACGGCCTGCATGACATGGACATCCTCAAGCCGCCGGCCAAAGCTGCCGCCCATGGGCAGGACATGGACGTGCACCTGCTCCTCACTGAGGCCCGTCAGCTTGGCGGCATGCTGCTGCACAAAGCGCGGGATCTGGGTGCCGGTCCAGATATCGGCGCGGGTGTCGGTGACCAGAACGGTGGCGTTCATCGGCTCCAGCGGGGCGTGGGCCAGATAGGGCAAGCGGTAGTCGGCCTCGATCGCTTCGCCCTCGAACAGCGCGTTTTCCACGTCGCCGTCATCGCGGAACCGGCTGTCGCGGTGCTCGGCGGTCATGGCATCCGCCAGCGCCTGCCACATCTCCCCCGACGTCGCCGGATAGGCGGGCGCGCCCCAAGTGACGTCGATCGCGTTGACCGCCTGGAAGGCGCGCCAGGTGTTGTCGGCGATCACGCCGACGCCGCCGGTGACGGGCACCACCTGCTGCACCCCGCGCATCCCCTCGGCCGCGCTGGACTCGATACCGTTGACGAAGCCCCCGATCCCCGGATTGGCCCGGACCGAGGCGTAGAGCATGCCGTCGAGCGCCATGTCGATGCCGTAGCGCTCGGTCCCTGTGGATTTGGCCACGATATCCGTGCGCTGCACGCGCTTGCCGATATAGCGCCAGGCGCTTTCGGGGCGCAGGGAGACCTCGGCGACGGGCTCCAGCACCGCCGCCCGGGGCGCGAGCGCGGTATAGGGCAGCCGCCTGCCGTCGGGCAGGATCACCGCGCCGTCATCGGTGCCCAGCCGGTCCCGCGCGATGCCCGTTTCCTGCGCCGCGGCCTCCTTCAGCGTCTCGCGCGCCACCGCGCCCGCGTGGCGCAAGCGGTCGAACATGTCGGGCACGGTGGAGGAGCCGCCGGTGATCTGCATCCCCAGCAGCCGTGCGGGCACGTCGGTGAGGGCGCGGGCCCGCTCGGCCAGCCAGCCGGTGTCGGTGGCGGCGAAGGGCAGCCCCTCGGCCAGCACGGCGCTGTTGTAATAGGCGGGGCTGGGTTGGCCGGGGTCGAGCCGCACCTTCAGCGGGTCCACGTCCAGTTCCTCGGCCAGCAGATTGGCCTGCACGGAGGCGGCCCCCTGCCCCATCTCGGCGCGCGGGGTGATCAGGGTCACGCCCTTTGCGTCGATCTTCACGAAGGGCGTCAGCGCCGCCTCGCCCTCAGCCAGACCGTCGAGCAGCGGGTTGGGCAGGGGCTGCCGGTAACGCCAGTAGCCGAAAACCACGCCGCCCCCGATGGCGGCCGAGCCGATCAGGAAGGTCCGGCGGGTCAGGCGTCCGATGCGGCTCATAGCTCAGCCCTCCCTCAGCTTGGCGGCAGCGGTTTTCACCGCGGCGCGGATGCGCGGATAGGTGCCGCAGCGGCAGAGGTTGCCGGACATGGCCGCGTCGATCTCGGCATCGCTCGGATCGGGCGTTCCGGCCAGAAGGGACGCCGCCTGCATGATCTGGCCGGACTGGCAATAGCCGCATTGCGCCACCTGGTGCGCCACCCAGGCCGCCTGCACCGCGTGCAGCGCGTCCGGCCTGCCCAGCCCCTCGATCGTGGTGACCGCCCCCCAGACATCGCCCGCCGCCACCTGGCAGGAGCGCACCGCCTCGCCGTCGATATGAACGGTGCAGGCCCCGCATTGGGCGATGCCGCAGCCGTATTTCGGGCCGGTGACCCCCAGCTCGTCGCGCAGTGCCCACAGCAGCGGCATGTCCTCTTCGATATCGAGCTCATGGGCCACGCCATTGACCGTCAACTGCATCCGATGCCTCCCCCTCTGCCGCGTTTCAGGCACACTATAGCACCCGCCTGCGCGATGTGGCCGGCACGAACCGATGACGCCGCGGCAGGGTCCGAATTTATCGTTACAGGTTTTTCCGAAATTGTATTTTCCTGTAACTTAATGATTGCCGAATCGTGCCCGGGCCCATATACCGACCACACGGTCGATTATTATGGGCACAGATCAGGGAGGGTCCGCCGCATGGACGCATTCATCTGCGACGCTATCCGCACACCCATCGGGCGCTATGGCGGGGCGCTGTCTTCGGTGCGCACCGACGACCTGGCCGCCGCCCCCATCGCCGCGCTGAAGGAGCGCAACCCGCAGGTGGACTGGGCCAGCGTCGATGACGTGATCCTGGGCGACGCCAACCAGGCGGGCGAGAGCAACCGCAACGTGGCGCGCATGGCCGCCCTTCTGGCCGGCCTGCCGGTCGAGGTGCCGGGCACCACCATCAACCGCCTCTGCGCCTCCGGCATGGACGCGGTGGGCATGGCCGCGCGCGGCATCCGGGCCGGCGATTATGACCTCGCCATCGCCGGCGGGGTGGAGAGCATGTCCCGCGCGCCCTTCGTCATGCCCAAGGCCACCAGCGCCTTCACCCGCTCCAACGCGGTCTACGACACCACCATCGGCTGGCGTTTCGTCAACCCCAGGATGGAGGCAATGTACGGCACCCATTCCATGCCCCAGACCGCCGACAACGTGGCCGAGGACTACAACATCTCGCGCGAGGACCAGGACGCCTTCGCCGTGCGCAGCCAGGACCGCTGGGCCGCGGCGCAGGAGGCTGGGATATTCAGGGACGAGATCGTCCCCGTCGCCGTGCCCCAGCGCAAGGGCGAGCCGGTGATCGTCGACACCGACGAGCACCCCCGCCCCGGCATCACGGTGGAGAAGCTGGGCAAGCTGCGCGGCGTCAACGGCCCCGACCTGACCGTGACCGCGGGCAATGCCTCGGGCGTGAACGACGGCGCCGCCGCGATGCTGCTGGCGAACGAGGCCGCTGCAGCGAAGAACGGGCTGCAACCGATGGCGCGCGTGGTGGCGATGGCCACGGCGGGCGTGCCGCCGCGCATCATGGGCATCGGCCCGGTGCCCGCCACCCGCAAGGTGCTGGCGCGCGCGGGCCTCACGCTGGACCAGATGGATGTGATAGAATTGAACGAGGCCTTCGCGTCGCAAAGCCTGGCCACGCTGCGCGAGCTGGGCCTGCCCGACGACGCGGCGCATGTGAACCCCAATGGCGGCGCCATCGCCATGGGCCACCCGCTGGGCATGTCGGGCGCGCGGCTGGTGCTGACCGCGGCCTACCAGCTGAAGCGCTCCGGCGGGCGCTATGCGCTGTGCACCATGTGCGTGGGCGTGGGCCAGGGCGCGGCGATTATCCTCGAACGGATCTGACGGGAGGACCCTGAGATGTATGCACAGATGATCAAGACCGCCTCCACCGGCGTGAAATCCCGCGAGGAGATGAGCGAGGAGGAGCGCAGGTTCCAGGACCGCATCGACGCGGGCGAGAAGATCGAACCCAAGGACTGGATGCCCGACGACTACCGCGCCACGCTGATCCGCCAGATCGGCCAGCACGCGCATTCCGAGATCGTCGGCCAGCTGCCCGAGGGCAACTGGATCACCCGCGCCCCGACGCTGGAGCGCAAGGCGATCCTGCTGGCCAAGGTGCAGGACGAGGCGGGCCATGGCCTCTACCTCTACTGCGCGGCGGAGACGCTGGGCGTCTCGCGCGACGAGCTGACCGAGGACCTGCTGTCGGGCAAGATGAAGTATTCGTCGATCTTCAACTACCCCACCCTCACCTGGGCCGATATCGGCGCGGTGGGCTGGCTGGTGGACGGCGCCGCGATCATGAACCAGGTGCCGCTGCAGCGCACCTCCTTCGGCCCCTACAGCCGCGCTATGATCCGCATCTGCAAGGAGGAGTCGTTCCACCAGCGGCAGGGCTACGACATCATGATGAAGATGGCCAACGGCACGCCGGAGCAGAAGCGCATGGCGCAGGATGCGCTGAACCGCTTCTGGTATCCCTCGCTGATGATGTTCGGCCCGTCGGACAAGGACTCGGTGCATTCGGCCCAGTCGATGGCGTGGAAGATCAAGATCAACACCAATGACGAGCTGCGGCAGAAATTTGTCGACCAGACCGTGCCGCAGGCCGAGTACCTCGGGCTGAGCGTCCCGGACGAGAACCTCAAGTGGAATGAGGAAACCGGGCATTACGACTTCAGCCAGCCCGACTGGAAGGAATTCTTCGACGTGATCAAGGGCAACGGCCCCTGCAACGTGGACCGCATGGCCGCCCGCAACAAGGCCTGGGACGACGGCGCCTGGGTGCGCGAGGGCCTCATGGCCCATGCGCGCAAGCGCGCCGCCAGGGTTGCGGCCGAGTAAGTTTCTCGAGGAGGACGAGACATGAAGAACGAATGGCCCCTGTGGGAAGTTTTCATCCGCGGACAGCACGGGCTCAGCCACCGTCACGTGGGCAGCCTGCACGCCCCCGACGCCGAGATGGCGATCAAGAACGCCCGTGACGTCTATACCCGCCGCAACGAGGGCGTGAGTATCTGGGTGGTCAAGGCCGCCGACATCGCCGCCTCCTCGCCCAGCGACAAGGGCCCGCTCTACGAGCCGTCGCAGTCGAAGGTCTACCGCCACCCGACCTTCTTCGACATTCCCGAAGACGTGGGGGCGATGTGATGACCCGTGACGAAGCCCTGTTCGAATACCTGCTGCGGCTGGGGGACAACACGCTGATCCTCGGCCACCGCGTCTCGGAATGGTGCGGCCACGCGCCGGTGCTGGAAGAGGACATCGCGCTGGCCAACACCGCGCTCGACCTGATCGGGCAGACCCAGCTGTGGCTGGGGCTGGCGGGCGAGGTCGAGGGCAAGGGGCGCGACGCCGACACGCTCGCCTTCCTGCGCGACGCCTGGGACTTCCGCAACCTGCTGCTGGTCGAGGTGCCCAACGGCGATTTCGGCCGGACGCTGATGCGCCAGTTCCTGTTCGACGCCTTCCACTCGATCCTGCTGGGCAAGCTGATGAAATCCAGCGAGCCCCGCGTGGCCGAGATCGCCGAGAAGGCCAGCAAGGAGGTGAGCTATCACCTCGAACGCTCGGCCGACACGGTGGTGGGGCTGGGCGACGGCACCGGGGAAAGCCACGCCCGGATGCAGGCGGCGCTGGACTATCTGTGGCCCTATGTGGGCGAGATGTTCACGGGCGACGAAGTGGATGCCGAGATGGCGGATGCGGGCATCGCGCCCGACCCGGCCAGCCTGCGCGAAGAATATGATGCGCTGGTGGGCAAGGTGCTGGCCGAGGCCACGCTGGAGATCCCCGACAGCCAATTCGCCCACAAGGGCGGCAAGACCGGCAGCATGCATACCGAGCACCTGGGCCATCTGCTGACCCAGATGCAGTGGCTGCAACGCGCCTATCCCGGCGCCAGCTGGTAAGCGCCATGCAGCATCCGAGCGTTGAACAGGTCTGGGACTGGCTGTCGGCCGTCCCGGACCCCGAGATCCCCGTGATCTCGCTGACCGACCTGGGCATCATCCGCGATGTCGAATGGCAGGGCGACACGCTGGTCGTGACCGTCACGCCCACCTATTCGGGCTGCCCCGCGACCTCGATCATCAACCTCGATATCGAGACCGCGCTGCGCAAGAAAGGCATCGAGAAGCTGGAACTGAAGCGCCAGCTTTCCCCCGCCTGGACCACCGACTGGCTGAGCGAGGACGGCAAGCGGAAGCTGGAGGAATACGGCATCGCGCCGCCCCAGCCCGCCGGGGGCCCCGACCGCTGCCCGCGTTGCGGGAGCCAAAATGTCGAGAAGGTCAGCCAGTTCGGCTCGACCCCCTGCAAGGCCAGCTGGCGCTGCAAGGACTGTCTCGAACCCTTCGACTATTTCAAGTGCATCTGAGGAGAGGAACCGATGGCGCGCTTTCACGACCTGATCGTCACCGACCTGCACAAGACCATCCGCGACGCGGTGGTGGTGACCCTGCGGCCCGCGAACGGCGCGGCGCAGGACTTCGACTTCATCCAGGGGCAATACCTGACCTTCCGCCGCGATTTCGACGGCGAGGAGCTGCGCCGTTCCTACTCGATCTGCGCCGGCAAGGACGAGGGCATCCTGCAGGTGGGCATCAAGCGCGTCGATGGCGGCGCCTTCTCCACCTGGGCCAACGAGGAACTGAAGGTCGGCGACCGGCTGGAGGCGATGCCGCCCATGGGCAGCTTCCATACCGAGCTGAACCCCGAGGCCGAGAAGCAGTATCTGGGCTTCGCCGGCGGCTCGGGCATCACGCCGGTTCTGTCGATCCTCAAGACCACGCTGGCGCGCGAGCCGAAGTCGAACTTCACCCTCGTCTACGCCAACAAGGGCGTGAACACGATCATGTTCCGCGAGGAGCTGGAGGATCTGAAGAACCAGTATATGGGCCGGCTGAATGTCATCCATATCCTGGAAACGGACGCGCAGGAGATCGACCTCTTCACCGGGCTGGTGACCGAGGAGAAATGCGCCCAGCTGTTCAGGCACTGGATCGATATCGAGAACGTCGACACGGCCTTCATCTGCGGGCCGGAGCCGATGATGCTGGGCATCGCCAGGGCGCTGCGCGACCACGGGCTGGACGATGCCCGGATCAAGTTCGAGCTTTTCGCCAGCGCCCAGCCGGGCCGGCTGAAGCGCAAGGCCGTGTCGCAGGGCGCGGCAAGCTCGGCCAACCAGGCCACGGCCTCGATCACGCTCGATGGCGCCACGCAGAGCGTGACCGTGCCCAAGGACCAGACCATCCTCGACGCCGCGCTCCAGAACGCGATGGACGCGCCCTATGCCTGCAAGGCCGGGGTCTGCTCGACCTGCCGCTGCCGGGTGCTGGAAGGCGAGGTCGAGATGGTCGCCAACCACGCGCTGGAGGATTACGAGGTGGAGAAGGGCTATGTCCTGTCCTGCCAGTCCTTCCCGGTGACCGACAGGGTCGTCGTCGATTACGACCAGTGAGGGAGGATCGGCCATGGCCGAGGAGATGAGCATAGAAAGCTACCTGGCGGCGGGCGGCATCCTGTCCAACCCCGCCAACGTGCCGCCGCGCTACCGCGCCGAGCTGATGAAGCTGATGGCCACCTTCGTGGACAGCGAGCTGGCGGGCGCGGCGGGCTTTGCCGACATCATCAACGACGCGCCGGGCCTGAAGGAGCGCATCGCCGCCGCCCGGATCGTTCTGGAAAAGACCGACCATGCCGAGCGGGTGCTGAAGGTGATGGGCGAATTCGGCGCCGATACCGCGCGCTATGCCAGCCACCACCCCTGGACGGCCCGCCTGCCCCGCGACGCCGACATCGCCGCCACCCGGTCCGAGCACGACATGCGGCTGGCGGTGTTCAACTACCCGCTGCAGGGCTGGGCCGACGCGGTGGTGATGAACCTGCTGATGGGCCGCGCCGTGGTGGTGCAGCTGGCCGAGTTCGCCATGGTCAGCTACCAGCCGTTGGCCGAGGCCTTCCGCGCCATCGCCCCGCGCGAGGCGCGCCATGCCCAGCTGGCCGAGGAAGGGCTGGCGAACCTGGCCGCAGAGCCTGCCGAACGCGACGCTCTGCAGGCCTCGGTCGATTACTGGTGGCCGCGGGTGGCGGCCAGCTTCGGCGCGGCGGATACCAGGAAATTCGCGGCGCTGAAGGCGATGGGCCTGCGCCGTTCCACCGGCGAGGAGCTGCGCACCCGCTGGGTGGGTGAGGCGAAGGCCAGGCTGGAGGCGCTGGGGTTGAAGGCCGGCTGAGTCCGCCGCCCCCGCCCGCGCCCCGTCACGCCCGGTGCGCCCATTTCATCGTCGCCTCCCAGTCCAGCGCGAAGGGCGCATCGCCCTTTTCCTCGGCGCAGATCCGGCTCAGCCCGTCGAGGACAAAGGCCAGCCCGTGCTGGCGGACCACGCCGCTGGTGATGGAGCGGGTGAGGTAGAGGTCGACCAGCCGCCGGCAATCCATCTCGCCCGACCATTCCACGGTGCGCGACCGCGCGGCCTTGAAGCCGTCCAGCTTCATCAACCTGCGCACCGGCGGCTCCTTGCGTTTTTCGCGGCCGTCGAAATCCGAAATCTCGACCGAATGCCGCGCCAAAAACTGGTCGAGGCGGCGGATGAGAGGGCACGGCCTGCGGCGGTTGCGGATCATCGCCATCACCCCGTCCGGGATCAGAACGCGCGACGCCTCGGCGAAGAAGCGGTCATGCTCGAACCAGTGAAAGGCGGTACAGGCCACCACGAGGCTGGCCGATTTATCGGGCACCGTCAGCATCTCGGCGGTGGCGTCCAGCACCTGCACATTGGGCACCGAGCGAAATCGGCGCGACAGGACCCGGCGCATGTCGGCGCCCGGCTCCACCGCCACGATCAGCCACTGGGGGCCCAGCGCGTCGAGCAATTGTTGCGTCGAGATGCCGGTGCCCGCGCCCACGTCGATGGCGCAGCGCACGCCGGGCGGCACCTCGGCGGCCAGCGTGTCGAACAGCGCCTGCGGATAGCCGGGGCGGTAGACGTCGTAGGCCTCGGCCAGCCCATCGAACCGATGGACATTGTCCCTCATGAAAGCACCCTGTCGGTGCCATAGGCCAGCCGCCCGCCCGAAAGCGTCATGCAGACCGCCGGCAGGTGCCCCTCGGGCCAATCGAGCAGCACCAGATCGGCACGTTGGCCCGGCGCGATCTCGCCCCGGTCATGCAGGCCCGAGGCCCGCGCCGGGTTGGTCGAGACCGTCTTCCACAGCGTGTGCAGGGGCGCGCGCCTCTCGTCCAGCATGCGCGCGACCGAGGCCAGCATGGCGGGGTAGAAGTAATCCGAGGCGAGGATGTCGCACAGGCCCTGCTCGACCATGTCCGCCGCCGAGGGAGAGCCGATATGGCTGCCGCCGCGCATCACGTTTGGGGCGCCGAAGACGATCATGTCGCCGG
>ENA-ORCT01001183-ORCT01001183.1-marine-metagenome-genome-assembly--contig:-NODE-1183-length-10608-cov-3.571076_pt1 | contig 10608 bp, 10 predicted proteins | sample MGYA00248632_ERZ508511 | MGnify/ENA primary metagenome ERZ508511 (study PRJEB26182, sample SAMN06268839) | marine metagenome | isolation source: Tt an P1-techrep anaerobic enrichment on pine from... | reverse complement strand
TTCAGTTAAAGTACCAATTTGGTTTACTTTAATCAGGATAGAGTTGGCAGCGCCCAGTTCAATACCTTTTTTCAGGTACTCAACATTGGTTACAAACAAGTCGTCGCCCACCAACTGGCACTTATCGCCCAGTTCAGCGTTCAAAGCAACCCATCCGTCCCAGTCGCCTTCATCCATTCCATCTTCGATTGAATCGATCGGGAATTTGGCAACCAATTCGGCCAGGTATGCGGCTTGCTCTTTTGAGTTACGCTTGGCACCACCGGCACCTTCGAATTTGCTGTAATCGTAAATTCCATCGCTGTAGAATTCAGAAGCTGCACAGTCCAAAGCGATTGAAACATCGCCACCGTCTTCGGCACGTCCTGGCTTGTATCCGGCATTCTTAATGGCCTCAATAATTGAGTTCAAAGCATCTTCGGTTCCATCCAAAGCAGGAGCAAAACCACCTTCGTCACCAACAGCGGTGCTCAGGTTACGCTTTGACAAGACTTTTTTCAGGCTGTGGAATACTTCAGCTCCCATACGCAACCCTTCGCGGAAAGAAGGAGCACCAATCGGGCGAATCATGAATTCCTGAAAGGCAATCGGCGCATCCGAGTGAGACCCCCCGTTGATGATGTTCATCATCGGAACAGGCAATGTTTTGGCGTTGGCACCGCCAATGTAACGATACAAAGGAAGATCAAGCGCATTGGCAGCTGCTTTGGCAACTGCCAGGGAAACACCCAACATGGCATTGGCACCCAATTTCGACTTTGTTTTGGTACCGTCAAGCTCCAGCAATTTGCGGTCGATCGCCACCTGGTTTGAAGCATCCATACCAATAATTTCTTTGGCAATCGCGTTGTTTACGTTTTCAACAGCTTTTAAAACACCTTTTCCAAGGTAACGGCCTTTGTCGCCATCACGCAGTTCAAGCGCTTCATTTTCACCTGTTGAAGCACCTGAAGGAACAGCAGCTAAACCAATAGCTCCGCATTCCAGCGTAATTTCAACTTCTACTGTAGGATTACCGCGAGAATCTAAAATTTCTCTACCAACGACATTATTAATTAACATGATTTATGGTTTTGATATTAAACTTAGTAATGATCTTAAACTTTGATTTCAAAAAACCGTTGCAAAGATAGAAAATCCAGACAATAATTCAGTCTTATCGCCCGATGGATAACCTAAATTTAACCCCCATGCTCTCAAAGTATCGCGACTCAACATCCATCTTCATTTCGGCCAAAAGATTCTTATCGCCAATGGAATGGAACAAAAGAAATCAGGATTGAATCAAAATGACAAATCCACCCGACACACTTTGATTTTGGTCGCCCTTTCAGATTCCAAATTGTTTCTTTAAAATGATTTAAACGGGTTGTACTTGTCTCCCGGCTTATAGGTCGCCACCTCAACCGACTGAATGGTGACCAGGGCTCCCCTTTTCGATTGGTCAATCAGCTCGCCCACCCTCACGGCAAACTTCTTAATTTTCGGCGCTGTATCCACAATTTCAACAACCACAGGCAAGTGACTTGACAAGGCGAAGATTTTTGTGGTATGGATGGAGTGGCTGGCTCCAAACGAAAGAATACCCCGAAAGACAGTCGCTCCCCCCAATCCCTGGTTGCGTGCTTCGGTCACAATCTCCTCATACAGGGGCGACGAACCTATTTTATCAGATTCTGAAATGTAAACTTTTAGTAAACTCGCTTTCCCTTTCATGACTTCCACTTTTGTGGGTATACTAAAGATGTTCAAAACATGTTACTCCAATCTTCGGAAAAGGGTTATCGTGTGACGGGCAAACCAACAATTACCAGTCAGGCTTGTTTTAAAGTAGTCGGCACCACAACAAAACCGAAGACAAAACCATTGACCACCACAGCGAAGAATGTCATGACAACACATAAAGACCACAAGATTCAGGATTCGGACTATCCCGTTTACAGCACAAAAAAAATACAGGCTTTCGCTTCGGGCGACGAGGAAAGTTTGCGTTTGATCCTGAGTTCGTTTACCGAATCGGCCAGGGAAAACCTGAGTCAATTCAGGCAGCTTCTGGAAAATGATGAGCGGGAAGCAGTCGCCGAGCTGGCTCATAAAATGCGATCGATGTTCCTGCAGCTTGAGGCATTTGGTGTGGCTGTGCTTTTAGAAGAACTGGAAGAAGGCCGGTTGAACAACGACAAGTGGACAGCAGCTGCCCAGGTGGCGCTAAAACGAGCCGGAGAAGTGGTGAAAGCCATTCAGTTCGACTATCACCTCGACTAAGCTGGCCACCCCCGGAACGAAACCGATACTCAGGAACCGAATGATGATTAAATCATATCAACCCGCGACAATCGAATGACAAAGAACAGCAGGCATTGACAGCACAAACAAGATCCGGCAAGTCGTGGTTATTCGTCGCGCCCGGGCAACTCGATCTTGTAGATTTTCAATTTGTTGTACAGGGTTTTTCGATCGATTTTCAACAGACGGGCTGCCTGGCTTTTGTTGTAGTTGGTGGCTTTTAGCGCTTTCAAAATTAACTCATTCTCGCCCTGTTCATTATGCAAGGCAAAATGACCGCCCTTGCCACTGGAGTAAATCTCGGCTGGAATCTCGTTCAATGTAATCCATTTCCCATGGGCCAGTAAGGTAGCACGTTTGACGACGTTTTTTAATTCGCGCAGATTGCCCGGCCAGGAATAATCCTGAAAAACCGGCTCCAGGCTTTTCTCAAAGCCCTCTACCGCTTTGTCCAAATAGCGATTGGACTGTTCCAAGAAATACTGTGCGAAGTAGAGAATGTCCTGCGGACGCTCACGAAGCGGAGGAACATTAATCTGAAACTCGTTGAGCCGGTGGTAAAGATCTTCTCGAAAACTGCCCTTCTGCTGGGCTTCAAGTAAATTTTCATTGGTGGCCGCAATAATCCGCACATCAACGGTAATCTCCTTGTTGCTCCCCACCGGTTTAATCAGCCTTTCCTGCAGCACACGCAACAACTGAATCTGGCTGTTGTAGGGCAAATTACCCACTTCATCCAAAAACAGTGTCCCCCCGTTGGCCGCTTCAAAATTACCAACTTTATCGGCTATGGCTCCGGTAAACGATCCTTTTACATGCCCGAAAAACTCGCTCGCCACCAGCTCTTTGGGTATGGCGCCACAGTCAACTGCGACAAAAGGCTGGCGTGCGCGCTTACTCCTGGCATGAATCAACTTGGCCACATATTCCTTTCCGGTTCCACTCTCACCAACAATCAATACGGACATGGGCGTTGGCGCAACCAGGTCGATGTGTTTACGCATCTGTTTTGCCTGACTGCTCACGCCTTCCTGGTATTCGGCCGGCAGCAATGGTTTTGAAGGCGATTCAACCAGTGATTGGTTTTCCGAATCAGCCAGCGCTTCCCGGACAACATTCAACACCTCGTCCGGGCTCAACGGCTTGGGAATGTAATTAAATGCGCCGTTTTTCCCCAGGTGAATCAAGTCCATACCGCTAATTTCGGGCATACGAAGATCAGTCAGCACTACGTCATATGCCGCATCTTGAAACATTCGTTTTGCCTCAACCGGCGAGAACACGGTCGTTACCTGGTAGCCGTTTTTTTCAAGCAGGGTTTTCAGCATTAAACAAAAAGTAACATCATCGTCTATTATCAGAATACTCGCCATAAAATGTCTCTATCCAGTTGTTGAACGTTTTTAACACATGGTCTTAAACGGGTGAAGTTTACAAATAATATAAGACACCTGACTTGAAAAATGTTTAATAAAAAACCCCTGCCAATCAGAATTTCTTCTTCTCAGCAGGGGGCAAAGACACTTAATCTCCATTAGCATCCAACTAATAGACGATTTCTGTGGTATTTTTATTCTACTGGCTCTTCTTCTTTGTCATCGCCGGCTGGTTTAATTTTCAGGAATTCTCCGGCGGCATTGAAAAACACCTTGATGGTTTCGTCTTCTTTTGACAATTTCACTTTATAACTCCCGTCAGTACCCATATAGGCTTCAGACAGGGTGTAGTCGGCATAGCCCTCTGAAATGGCATTGCTCACTGTTTCCGGCAGGTCCTCGACATTCATCTTTTCGTACTGAACTTCCTGTTGAGCAACTGTTGCAGTTTCACTTGCGTTTTCTGCCAATACTCCGGATGGTAAACTAAGTCCTAAAACAATTACTGCGGCTGTCATTATCACTCCTTTTTTCATAATTCTTTCTTTTTTTGATTCTACAATGATTTAATAATTCTATGCCTTATCCGCTAGGAATAAGTATGCCAAAAAAGACCATCAAGTCTCAATTCAAAATCAAAACACTAAAAACCAACATCATAACAACAACCAAAACCCATTAAACAAGGGGCAGCCCTCGTGGGGAATACCCGTGTAGATGTAGAAATTTTCTACATCATTTCGCGATAATAGTGAACCAATTAGTGAATTGGATTAAGAAACTTTAGCGGTTAAGTTTATTTGAAAGGAATTTGAAAATCACGCATAAATCATGCGGACAACCACAATACCCAGATAAACGGCCAAAACACCCAACAACACATTAAGCCCGACATTGCTGAACAGCCGGAACAGGTTGTTTTCTGACAACATGGTAAGATTATTATAGGCAAACGAAGAAAAGGTTGTGAATCCGCCGCAAAAACCAACGGTTAAAAAAATACGCCATTCGGGAGAGAGCAAATTCCCGTGTTCTGAAAAGGCAAACACCAACCCGATGATAAAACATCCGGCCATGTTGACTGCAAAAGTTCCCCAGGGAAACGAGCTGTGCAACCACCGTTCCACAGCCACTTCCGTCAGGAAACGGGCCACACTGCCCAAAAAACCGCCGGTTCCAACCAGCAGAATCGTTTTCAACATAGCTACTTGTTTTTAGTTTGCATGAAAAGCTTTCCGAAATTAACAATTATTAGCCACTTTTCTCTGTTGAAAGCCCGCTACGTGCCCGAATATTTATATTTTCGTTTGCTTCAGGTCCATGATCCGAAAAAAATGGAGACTGTTGCTCCCGATCAATAACAGGCCTGCCAAAACAAGCCCTATGATAAACCGAAGATTGATTTTCATATTTTTACTCCTTTCAGCCATGGCTTTGTCAGGCGTGGCACAACCAGCCAGTGGGTCTCTAAAAAATAAAATTGAGGCCTGGAAAACCAATCGCGCGCTACAACACGCCGGCATCGGTGTTTATCTGCGGGATGCTGAAACCGGCGATGTGCTGGCACAAACCGAACCACAGTTAAGTCTAATACCCGGATCAACGCTCAAGCTGATAACCACAGCAACGGCGCTCGAAATGCTGGGCCCCGACTTTCGTTTTGAAACGCAGCTGGCCTATTCCGGCGAAATTAAAAACGACACCCTGTTTGGCGATTTGGTGATCGTTGGCGGAGGCGATCCGGCTTTGGGATCCAATTACTTCAAAGAGCACTACCTTGACAAACACTTTCTCGACGAATGGATTAAAGCACTTCAGCATAACGACATCGTTCACGTTGCCGGAAACCTGGTGACCGACGCGAGCATTTTTGAAGATCAAATGATTCCAAACACCTGGATTTGGGAAGACCTGGGAAACTACTACGGAGCCGGTGCCAGTGGCTTATCGGTATACGACAACCTTTATAAAGTTCATTTTTCTTCTCCAGCGCAGACTGGCCAACCCACCCGCGTCAAATTCACCGATCCCTACATTCCCGGGCTTGAAATTGAAAACCAGGTTAAATCATCCAATACCAACCGCGACCAAGCTTATGTGTTCGGCGCGCCAAAATCAAGCCGGCACATTATTCGCGGCACCATTCCCAAAGGCAAAAATGACTTCGTCATTAAGGCAGCAGTCCCCAATCCGCCCTATTTGCTTGCCTGGGATTTTAAAAACCGAATGACCGAAAACGGGCTGAGTCTGGCTGGATTTATCCAGGAAAAGCGGCCAGCCAATAGCGAGCCACTTCACACCTTGGCCCGAACGGTTTCACCCAAGCTCGTTGATATTATCCGGGTAACCAACCACGAAAGTGTCAACCTGTTTGCCGAACATCTTTTGAAATACCTGGCGTGGCTGACTCATGGTGAAGGATCGACTAAAAAAGGGCTGGATGTAATCACTGACTTTTGGGAAAAACGAGGCATCCGGATGGATGGCTGTTATTTGGCCGATGGAAGCGGGCTGTCGCATTTCAACGCCATCACGGCCGGACAAATGGTCAATATCCTTTACAACATGCAAACCAGCAGCCTCCAGGGCGACTTGTTTTTTGGCAGCCTGCCCTATGTCCCAAACGGAACGCTCTACTTTTTCAATCCGCTTAATTTTCCCGGTAAAAGCTTACGGGCAAAAAGCGGAAGCATGACCCGGGTACGTTGCTACGCGGGTAAAGTCATCACACAAAACAACCAGCAGATACTTTTCGCTGTTTTTCTGAATAATTTTTCCTGCAGCCAGGTAGAAGCAATCAAACTTGTGGAAGACTTACTGGTTCAGATTGCTGAAAACTGATAACAGAACTCCATGTCATAATGGGATAATGGCTTACTTTTTTTCCGGCAGCTCCCAACATTTTTGCTATTTTTGTTGTTAGCTTTACGAATTTGAAACCAGTCTATGTTTGAAAAACAAATATACCTCGAAGGGGTTGATCCATTGGAGTTTTACGGTGTCAACAACACCAAAATTGACCTGATTAAAACATTTTTTCCAAAATTAAATATTGTTAGTCGAGGCAACCAATTAATTATCCAGGGCGATGAAGCGGAAAGCAGCGCTTTTGAGAAAAAGTTCCACTTGCTGCTCGACCATTACAACCAGTTTAATGTATTGAGTATCGATACCATCAAACAGGTTATGAACAATGACTTCTCGCAAATTGAGTCCGAAATTGAGAACTCAAGGGAGGTCTTACTGCATGGAATTAACGGCAAACCCATTCGCGCAAAAACACCAAATCAACGGGCTTTGGTTGAAGAAAGCCGGACTTCGGATCTGATTTTTGCCATTGGGCCGGCCGGCACCGGAAAAACTTACACTGCTATCGCATTAGCCGTGCGAGCACTGAAAAACCGCGAAATCAAGCGCATTATTTTAAGCCGTCCGGCAGTTGAAGCCGGCGAACGACTCGGCTTTCTACCCGGCGATTTGAAAGAAAAAATTGATCCCTATCTGCAACCGCTTTATGATGCTTTGCAAGATATGATTCCGAACAAAAAACTGGAAGAATTCATGAAAGACGGCATCATCCAAATTGCACCTTTGGCTTTTATGCGGGGCCGAACCCTCAGCGATGCCTTTGTGATTTTGGACGAAGCGCAAAACACCACGCTCAACCAGCTCAAGATGTTTCTCACCCGCATGGGCATGAACGCCAAATTTATTATTACCGGCGATGAAACCCAGATTGACCTGCCGTCAGTCCACCAGTCCGGGCTGGTTCAGGCGAAAAAAATTCTGAAGAACATCAGGGACATTTCGTTTGTTCATTTTGATGCCAACGACATTGTTCGTCACCGCCTGGTGCGCGACATTGTCAATGCCTACGATGCTTATTACAAAAAAGAATTAGCAAGAAAAGAAGAACTAAAAAAAGATAAAAACGAAAAAAAATGACGAAAGCATTAACAAAAACCGATTTTAACTTTCCAAAGCAAAAAGATGTCTATCATGGAAAAGTCAGGGACGTGTATAACATTGACGACCAATATTTAGTGATGGTTGTTTCTGACCGCATCTCGGCTTTCGATGTGGTTTTGCCGGAAGGAATTCCATATAAAGGACAAGTGTTAAACCAGATTGCGGCCAAATTTCTGGATGCGACCGCAGATATCGTTCCCAACTGGAAAATTGCGACTCCCGACCCCAATGTAACTGTTGGCCACCACTGTGAGCCTTTTAAAGTGGAAATGGTCATTCGCGGTTACCTGACCGGGCATGCCTGGCGCGAATATCGTGATGGCAAACGAAGCATCTGTGGTGTTCCGATGCCCGACGGCATGGTGGAAAACCAGAAATTTGAACAGCCGCTGCTTACCCCAACCACCAAAGCCGACGAAGGACATGACGAGGATATTTCGCGCGAATCCATCATCAAATTGGGACTGGTCAGCAAAGAGGATTATGAAATGCTGGAAGACTACACCCGCAAATTGTTTCAACGCGGAACCGAAATGGCAGCTGAGAAAGGGCTGATTTTGGTTGACACAAAATATGAGTTTGGTAAAAAAGATGGCAAGATCTACTTGATTGATGAAATTCATACGCCCGACTCCTCGCGCTACTTTTATGCTGACGGCTACGAAGAACGTCTGAAAAAAGCGGAAAGTCAAAAGCAGCTTTCGAAAGAATTTGTACGGCAGTGGCTCATCGAAAATGGGTTCCAAGGTAAAGAAGGTCAAAAAGTACCGGCGATGAATACCGATTTTGTCAACTCAGTTTCAGAACGTTATATCGAACTGTTTGAGAAAATCACCGGCGACTCATTTGTTAAGTCAGAAATTGAAGATCTTCAAAGCAGAATTGAGAAGAATGTCAGTTCATTTCTTTCATCACTCTAATTGATACTGCAAAATAGTGATAAAAAAATTAGACTTCCGGGGTTTTTCTCCGGAAGTTTAATTTTGCCTTTCAGTCGTTTCACGGGAAGCACGTTTCCGCTAAAATTTTAAAGCATGAGATTCAAAACCATACAAATATTTATTGCCATACTCTTTTTATCAAGCTATTCGGTGGAGGGCTTTTGCCAATCGGACGAAGAAAAAACCACCCGGGTTAAGATCGGACAGGAAGTACCCGCCTTCAGCTTTTCAGAAGATGGTGGACCGGAAAAATCGATTGCTGACCTGAAAGGCCAAGTGGTTTTAATTAACTTTTTTGCGACCTGGTGTGGTCCTTGTCTTAAAGAGCTCCCCCACCTGCAAAACGATATTTTCATACCCTACAAAGATCATCCTGAATTCAGGCTACTGGTGATCGGAAGAGAACACACAGCCGGCGAGCTTGCGAAATTCAAACAAACTAAAACCTTTACTTTCAAGCTGATTGCAGATCCGAAACGGGAAATTTACTCCAGCTTTGCCGAACAGTTCATTCCCCGCAACTTTCTGATCGATCGAGATGGAACGATCATTTACAGCTCGGTCGGCTTTGACGAGAAGGAATTTGATCAATTGAAAAGTGTGCTTGAGGCAAAACTAAAAAAATGATTTAGCCGGGAATATAAAAATAGAAGTCAGATCCTTCTCCCGGAGTCGATTTAACTCCAATATCGCCACCCAGCAAATGGACAATTTTTTGCGAGATTGCCAGGCCTAATCCAGTTCCTCCGTACGTTTTCGCGGCGTGAGTCCGGGCTTGAGTAAAGCGCTCAAATATATTTTCAATGTCATGTTCCGCGATGCCAATTCCTGTATCCTGCACGTTGAAATGCAACCAGGAGCCACGCTTGACAACCCGTAGCGTAATCGCGCCTTTTGATGTAAATTTCAGCGCATTCCCTATTAAATTATCCAAGACCTGTTTCAACCGCAACTTGTCGGTGTGCAGCCTATAGTTTTCAGGAAGCGTATTTTCCAGTTCGAATTGAACTTCGGACTTAGCCTGACTTTTAATTACATCACGATATTGAATTTGAATCTCAGCAAGCAAATCGTTCAACAAAAAATGCGTCGGGACCATGTTGAGCTGATCTGATTCAATCTTCGAGATATCCATGATATCATTGATCAACTTCAGCAAAAACTCACCATTCATCTGTATCAGTTGCAAGTAGGTTCGCCTATCGTCTTCGGACAAATCTTCCTCATTCAAAAGACCTGAAAAGCCCAAAATGGCATTCATCGGTGTGCGAATTTCATGCGACATATTGGCCAGGAATGCCGTCTTTAAACGATCCGACTCCCGCGCCTTCTCCTGCTCCAGCACCAGTTGCCCATGAATCTTCTTACGCTCGAGAATCATTTCATTGGCAACCGCTCCCATTTCCTTAAACTCATCAAAATACAGGTTCTCCAAATCGATTGCCTGGTACCGCAACTTTCCAACTTTAAAGAAATGGGTAAAATTGTCAAAATCGGCCCGGAAATTCCCATTGAAACGATAGATAATCAATGACTCAACAATAATGACGAGGAACAAAAACAGCAGGATAATCAATAGATTTTGGATTAAATCCCGTTTCAACTGTGCTTGCTGCAATTCAATTTCGCTCCAGATATCATTCAAATAGAAACCGCCGCCCACCAGCCAATTGCATTCATAAACCGGTTTTACAAAAGAAACCTTCGGCAGCTTTTCCGTTCCGCCGATCTTGTTCCATTCATACGAAAAAAAACCACCTTCCGGAGAATTAGAAATGGTCTCCAGCTCCAATTTAAACACGGCCATCTTCTCAGGATCAGAGCCGTCCAATAAATTCAAATCTCCCTCATACAAAGCGCCATCCATCACCACGGGATCACCGTCCAACTCATTAATAAACACATAGCCTCCATAACGAAAATGGTCAGCACTCACCTTCCCGGCTATTTCATTTTTAAACTCACCGTAGTAGTCCTCCAGATAGGTTTTAGACCCAAAATACCAGTTGAGCTGAGGAAGCTTTTTTACAAAAACC
>ENA-ORCT01001182-ORCT01001182.1-marine-metagenome-genome-assembly--contig:-NODE-1182-length-10626-cov-3.317471_pt1 | contig 10626 bp, 5 predicted proteins | sample MGYA00248632_ERZ508511 | MGnify/ENA primary metagenome ERZ508511 (study PRJEB26182, sample SAMN06268839) | marine metagenome | isolation source: Tt an P1-techrep anaerobic enrichment on pine from sediment... | reverse complement strand
TCGTCCAACTGACTCCCAATACCAAGCTTCCAAGTCGGAAATGGGCGCCCATGATGAGAACGATTTTACCGGGTAAGGAATATTCATGTAAGCCGCCAGTGCCGCCATTCCTCCGCCCGACACACCGATAATATGAACATCCTCCGGATCAGCATTCGTGTGTTTCAGCGCATAGCGAATGGCATCTTCAATATCCGACAAGACCAGTTGACTACCTGCAGCATCAGGCTTGTTATTCGCCCCCCTAAAATCAGGATGAATATAATTCCAATCGCGCGCCAGTATTTCTTTAGCCAGCGGATCCTTCTGAGCATAGTCCCCACTCCAGGTGTGCAAACTCACAATCAGCGGCTTTGAGGTTTTGCTGCGACTAGCATACAAATAAGCCCTTTGCTTAGCCCCATCGGCTGAAGAAGCAAATTCAACCTGCTGAAATGCAGGATCCCACTGCCTCTTTGTTGTGTTGTCCCAAGCCGGATCGTGCTGCGCTGAAAGGTTCATGGAGAGGAGGATGTTTGCCATAAATACCAGTAAAATTGAGAATGATGGTTTTGAAAGCATTTTACAAATTATCGGGTGATTATTCTGTTTTCAAACTAATGCGTTTTCCATACCAGCACGCCTGCCGTTGAGATAACCTGTTTGCCGATCAAAATTTCGGTATTCTGAGGAAGATTCATTTGATAGTCCTCATTGGAATAATTCATGGCAATCCCAAAACCATCACGATATTCCACCAATACTCCGGGAGGATAATTTTCAACCGGTATCTCAAGACGATCATATACCCGGCTAAGCACTGCCTGTTCCAGGTCACCACTATTGCTGTCTGCTCCAACGTAGCACACACTTCCTTTTTTAAGTTGGTGAAAGCTCACGGCTGTTTTGCCGGCATAAAAATCGCTGGTGTAGCTTGCCCAGCTTTCAGTTCCCTCTGCGGGATTCAGCAAATCGCCCCAACTGGTCCAGGCAAAGTGTTGACCGTCCATCACGATCGTGTCGGACGCATAAGGACGCAACAAATCGTAGCTTTCAATTTCGCCCCCAATCAACTGGTAAATAGGCTCAGCATGGCGCGCTTCCCACAGATGGCCCAGTTCATTCTGATGGCCCGTGCGGCATGACATAATCAAATTACCTCCTGCATCGACATAACGACGCAATTTTTCGATCAACTTCAAACTCATCTGCTGGTATGCCGGCACCACAACCACGGGGTATTTTGCAAAGTCCATGGTGTCGCGAATAAAATCAACCGGGGCACCAAACGACTTTAGCGTCTTATAATATTTTAGCACATGCTGCTCGGTATCCCACACCGTGGTTTGCTTGTTTTGATTGATGGCGACGGTATTGTCAGGATCGTAAAGAATAGCTGTTTTTCTTTTTTGATATTCTGCCGGAACTTTTCCGATGACTGATTGCCCGCGTAGCAGCTTGATTTCGTCCATAAACTGCTGGAACTCCAGTCCGCCCGGAGTTGGGGTGACACCATCAGGACCCACAATGCCGTAATGGTACTGCTCATAACCATAAATCGGCGCCCGGAAACGATAGGTACAGGTTAGCTTGCTGCCACCAGCAAATACATGCCAAAGCCACAATCGTACCGCCCCGGGAAGGGGCTGCGAATTGATTGTCCCCCAGTTAACCTGCCCCGGCTGCAGTTCCATCACCCCATATATCGGTGTAAGTGGCCTGAAATAATCGTTGGCCATGGCAATTCGAGAGTACTCGCCAACCCGGTAGCCTTTCCGTCCGATTCCTTTGTGCTCACCATAAACCATGTAACGGGTGTAAGTAATAAAGTCAAGTTCTTTGCTGGCTCCTGCATAGCGGGCATCGTAATAGGGAATGTAGTTGGTGGTAATCCATTGATTCGAACCGGCATATTGGCGGATGGTTTCAGCTTGCTCATCAAGAAACGAAGCCGTTTCGTGGTCGCAGAAACGACTGTGATCCAACCGTTGATACAAGTTCATTCCCCATTGTTTGTGCTGGGGGATATTGATTTCCGAGAAATCGCTGTAAGTGCCACTCCAAAAGTTGGTTCCCCAGGCTTTGTTCAGGGCATCAATGGTTTGGTATTTCTCCCTGAGCCATTCGCGAAACCGTTTCTGGGCATCAGCACCATAGTCAACGTTCGCAGCGGGCTCGTTGTCGAGCTGCCAGCCTATAATCCGGGGGTCGTTCCCATAATGCTTAGCCAGTTCGACAATCATTTTCATGGAATATTGACGATAAAGTTCACTTGAAAATGAAGCATGCTGTCGCGAACCATGATCCATGCGTGTTCCGTCTTCGCGCATTTTCAAAATCTCCGGGTGTTTGCGAACCAGCCAAACGGGTGGCGTAGCCGTAGACGTACACATAATAACCTTTAGCTTGTGCCTGGCAGCCAAAGCAACGGCCTTATCCAGCCAATCGAAGTCGTACACGCCCTCTTCAGGCTCCAGTTGCGCCCAGGCAAACTCTGCAAAATGCGTAAACTCAAAACCCATTTCGGCCATCTTTTTCAGGTCGCGATCCCACTGCGCTTCGTCCCAATGTTCCGGATAATAGTAGGCTCCAACGGTGGTTAAGTCCTCTGAAGGGAAAAATTCGTCCAAACGCTGGGCAAACCCGTTCGATGCCAAAAAAAACAATAATGCAATTACAAGTACTTTTATCATCTCAAATCATCATTTAGTTAGAATATCATGACCTTCCGCCAAGAAGTAGCAAACTTCCAAATTTAATCTATTTATTTTATTTTGTACAAAATCACCATGATCAGCCGTCCCTCCTGATGTCTATCGCCATATACGAAAACATTTTGTTGCTTTCTTGAGTCAGGTTCGTGATTGAATCGCCAAGAAAGATATGTTTGATGAACTCCCTGTATCACAGCTAAAAAAAAACTTTTCAATTCGCTAATTTATGTTATTTTTGAATTCAAAAATAATGAACCAATGACCTCACCCCTGCAAACAAAACTCAAAATTAAACACTTAGCCTATTTTTATTGAAGCTTAAATAAGTCACATTATCGATCAACCCCTTCATTTATAAAAAAATTAGCAATAAATAATTCAACAACAAAAACTCAGTGTGTATGAAAAAAATCTACCCGTTTTTAATCTTATTTTTGTGTAGCATAAATTCATTGCTGGCACAAATATCAAACGATGATGCTCAGATATTGCAGTTATGTATTGATTTACCTGAAATACAGGAATTCTATCCACAGTTCGATGACGAATCCAAGGCAGCCGTCTATATCATGCAATATCCGATTGCAATATCGACCGACCTCCCGCTTCAAAAGTTCAACAAACGCCCGGTTTACATGAGTCGGCATGAAATTTACGACAACAATATCGAGGCTTATTTTCTGTTCAAGCAAATTGATGTCGGAAGTCAATCCGCCTTTGTTGAATACACCATGTATTACGATTACAACAGCGATGATCAAAAGATCGTGGCCATCAGCCTTGATTTTCAAAAATCAGATGCGGGCTGGTCGGTTCAAAATACCCAACTGGAACATAAATAGTAAACCTAAACACAATCTCATATGAACAAACAGAATAAGATGCTCGCCTTTTTTAAAAGGCGAAGCGCACTGCTGACTATTATTCTACTATCAGCTTTTTGGGCAGTGCCTTCTTTGGCCCAATCTCCTTTGTGTCCATCTTTCCCTACCGACTTCAGTTATGAATATGTGTCTTCTGTAAGCATCAACGGAAACACGGTGCCTGGCGCAACCGATTTTTCAGATGAAACAGGATATTTTGACTACACATCTTCGTCAATTTCATCTTTGGTGGCCGGAAATAGCTACCCTGTTTCTGTGAAAGTTGAAACGATTAGTGAGTTCCAAGAATACGTTAAAATCTGGTTTGATTTTAACGGGAATGGTGACCTCACTGATATCGGAGAGTTGGTGTATGAAGCCGATCAGAATATTGATGGAACCTATACCTTTAATGGAACTATTATAGTTCCCAACGATGCATTTAATGGTGATGTCTATATTCGAGTTGTGATGACCTATGAAAATTCGCCAACACTCTGCGGAGAGTATGACTTTGGAAACACAATTGATTTGAAAGCCACTATAACCGGAGGAGTTGACCCTCAAGTTCTTCAGGTATCAGTTGCAAGTTCTGGAGAATTTACTGGCACCGTAATCAGCTCACCGGGAGGTATTAGCACCGGAACAGAACAAGGAATGGCCAACTTTGCGGATGGCTCGACCGTAACATTGACTGCAACTCCTTCAGGCGCAGCATCCTTTGCTGGATGGACTGGTGACGTGACAAGCACCAGTAACCCGCTTGATGTGGTAATGAATGAGGCAAAAAGCATCACAGCCAATTTTGGCCCGCCAAATGCCACCCCCAGCTTTAACAACGGTTCAACTGCATCGTTAACAGTTGACGAAAATGTAACAGCGACCTCAATCAACGATTTACTGTCCATTACCGATACCGATACGGGCAACCCCTTGACATGGTCTGTAGTGACGGCTCCCACTCACGGCAGTCTCGGTGGATTTAATGCGACGGCTACCAGCACCGGTTTGTCGGTTACACCAACCGGTTTGACCTACACCCCAACTGCCGACTATAGCGGCTCCGACTCCTTTGTGATTGAAATTAGCGACGGTACGGCAACGGCCGAAATCACGGTGAATATGACGGTGAGAGCCAGCCAAAACATTACTTTTGACGCAATCGGAACCAAAACCTATGGCGATGCTGACTTCACCCTCGGCGATGCCACCACCGACCAAGGCTTGGACGTGACCTACACCGCAGCTGATCCCGACATCGTTTCGATTAGCGGAAATACGGCCAGCATTTTGAAGGCGGGAAGCACCACCATCATTGCAAACCAGGACGGTGATGCCACACATGCAGCAGCCACTCCTGTTCAACAAACTTTGGTTATTGCCCCTAAAGAACTAACCGTCACCAATGCTTCAGCAACCAGCAAGGTTTACGATGGCAATGCCGATGCTGTAATCAGCGGAGCCACGCTTTCAGGCGTCGTTGGAAGCGACGATGTTACTTTGGGCAACAATACAACGGGCGTATTCGAACAAGCGGAGGCCGGAACAGGTATGGTAGTAACCACATCGATGACAATCAGCGGAACAGATGCAGGAAACTATTCTTTAACAGAGCCTGTGCTGACTGCTGATATCACAAAAAAAGCGTTGACCATTACAGCTGAAGAAAAAACCAAAATCTACGACGGCTCAGTTTACAGCCCATTCACCGTAAGCTATTCCGGATTTGTAGCCGGTGAAGATGAAACGGATTTGGGGGGCGCACTATCGTTCAGCGGGACAGCCATTGCGGCCGCGAGTGTGGGTGCGGATTATGAAATCATCCCCGGTGGATTGACCTCGTCAAACTACGATATTACGTTTGTTAACGGAAAGCTGGAAATTACGCCAATAGAATTAACCGTCACCAACGCCACCGCCGCCAGCAAGGTTTACGATGGCAATGCCGATGCAGTAATCAGCGGAGCTGCGCTTTCAGGCGTCGTTGGAAGCGACGATGTTACTTTGACCAACAATACAGCTGGCACATTTGGACAAGCTGAAAGCGGAACGAATATACCAGTAATCACATCGATGACCATCAGCGGCACGGATGCCGGGAACTATACTTTAGTACAGCCCGCGATGACGGCAGACATCACAAAAAAAGCGTTGACCATAACTGCCGATGATAAAACAAAAACCTACGACGGAATGGTTTACAGTCCGTTTACGGTGAGCTACTCGGGCTTTGTAACCGGAGAGGACGAAACGGATTTGGATGGAACCTTAAGTTTTAGTGGTACCGCAGCCACAGCTATCAATGTGGGAAAAGATTATGTCATTTCTCCTGAAGGACTCACCTCCTCGAACTACGATATCATTTTTGCTGACGGCAAGCTGGAAATATATCCTAAGGCACTATTCGTAACGGCAGACGACCAAACCAAAGCATACGACGGTGTCGTATATAGCCCTTTTACGGTAAGCTACGATGGTTTTGTAGCAGGTGAAGATGAAGACGATCTGGGAGGCGTTCCGACCTTTACCGGAACAGCAACTTCAGCAACAGATATTGGAGAAGATTACACGATTATTCCAGGCGGATTGAGTTCCTGGAATTATTCTATTTACTACATTGATGGAAAACTAGACATCACAAAGAAAGAACTAACGGTAGTAAATGCGACGGCAGCGAGCAAGATTTACGATGGCAATACCGATGCAGAGATCAGCGGCGCAACCCTTTCCGGGGTAGTCGAAGGCGAGGATGTTATTTTGGGTAACATAACAACGGGCACATTTGCACAAGCAGGGGCTGGAGTAAATATCCCTGTGAGCACATCCATGACCATCAGCGGTGCAGATGCCGACAAATACACTTTAGTACAGCCAACACTAACTGCCGATATCACGCAGAAGGAGCTCATCATCGCTGCTGATGATCAATCCAAGATATACGATGGAACGGTTTACAGCCCTTTCACGGTCAGCTATTCCGGATTTGTGGCGGGTGAAGACGAAAACGATTTGGAAGGAGCGCTTGATTTCAGTGGCACAGCGACCACTGCGACCGATGCCGGAACCGCGTATGTGATTACCCCCGAAGGACTGACCTCTTCGAACTATGTCATCACTTTTGTTGACGGTAAATTGGACATTATGCAAAAACCAATTACCGTAACTGCTGATGCCGGACAAACAAAAGTCTACGGCGAAGCCGACCCGGTATTCTCCTACGCGGTTGCTCCTGCCTTGGTGGCTGGCGACAGCTTCGCTGGCGAACTGAGCCGCACTGTCGGTGAAGATGTTGGTTTATATGCGATCACCCAAGGAACATTGACTGCCGGAGCGAACTATGACCTTAGCTTTGTCAGCAACGATTTCAGCATTACGCAAAAACCAATTACCGTGACTGCCGATGCCGGGCAAACAAAAGTGTACGGCGAAGCGGACCCGGTATTCACCTACACGGTTACTCCTGCCTTGGTGGCTGGCGACAGCTTCTCGGGTGAACTGAACCGCGAAGCCGGTGAAGATGCTGGCTTATATGCCATCAACCAGGGAACATTGACTGCCGGAGCGAACTATGACCTTAGCTTTGTCAGCAGCGATTTCAGCATTACGCAAAAACCAATTACCGTGACTGCCGATGCCGGACAAACAAAAGTCTACGGTGAAGCCGACCCGGTATTCTCCTACACCGTTGCTCCTGCCTTGGTGGCTGGCGACAGCTTCGCTGGCGAACTGAACCGCGCAGCGGGTGAAGATGTTGGTGCCTACGCGATCTCTCAAGGGACATTGACTACCAACACCAACTACGCCCTGTCGTATGTTGGCGATGACTTCAACATTACACAGAAACTCATCACCATTACTCCTGATGCCGGACAATCAAAAATCTATGGCGAAGCCGACCCGGCAGTATTAACCTATTCGTTTGCGCCTGCTTTAGAGAATGGTGATTCGTTTAGCGGACAGCTATCGCGAGTGGCCGGCGAAAATGCAGGTTCTTACGCCATCACTCAAGGCAGTTTGACTGCAAGTTCGAATTACGAGCTATCATTGGCCAGTGACACATTCACGATCGAACCAAAAACGCAAAGCATCAGCTTCAATCCAATTCCTGCAAAGCACCTGGAAACCGATGCTGATTTTATGCTTACGGCCACTGCAAGTTCTGGTCTGCCGGTAAGCTACACCTATACTTATAATGCTGCGGAAGCTCCCGCAAGCGTTTCAGGTGACGGATTCGTGAGCTTGATGACCTCGGGAGAAGTTGAAATTACAGCTTCGCAAGTGGGTAACGAAAACTACTTACCTGCTGAACCGGTCACCCAGCGGCTGATCATTACCAGCTCCGATGCCAGCATACACCGCTTGACCATCGACGGGGAAGACTTCGTAAATCCGGAACAAGAATTCTTTTATCAGATGGATTGTGACAACCAGGCGCCGTCAATATCAATAAGCTACGTGATTGACCCCAATGCCAGCTCGAGCGAAGCGAATCCCTTGCTCATTGCAACACCGGCCCGGGGTATTTACACGCAAAGCGTGACCATCACCTCACAAGATGGAAGCCGGCAACAAACCTATCACATCACCATTGAAAAGCACTTCGACTTTGATGAAATTATCGAACAGAAGTACAACAATGTTTTGCTGGTAAACAACAATCCCGCAACCAACGGTGGCTATCGTTTTGTAGCTTTCAAATGGTATAAGAACGACCAGCTGATTGGAACCGGACAATACTATTCGGCAGGACAAAATGCTTCGGACGTGTTGGATCCAAACGCTTCCTATTCGGCCGAGCTCATTACCGACGAAGGAGAGGTAATTCAGGTCTGCAATTTCAATATTGATCTGGACGACACTTTTACACTGACGGCAAGCCCCAACCCGGTAAGGGCAGGCAGTACGATTGAAGTAGCAACCAACTACAGTGAAAACATGCTGAGCGACCGCATTGTGCAAATCACCAGTCTCTACGGAGCGCCGGTTTTGCGACAGGTATCGGCCACCAACAACTCCACCATTACACTTCCCAACAGCATGGCGCCGGGAACTTACATGGTGACTACGGTTGCGTCGGGAGTCGTACTCACCACCAAAATCATTGTTCAGTAATTCGTCTGGTAGCATCTAAAAATAAAATAACATGAATCATTTCAAATTCAACCAATACAAACAAATCCTGATCGCAGCCTTGCTGCTAATATTTGCAGGAACAGCAAGAGCTCAATATTACCAGTTGCCGAAGGGAGAGCTTTCGTTTTACCTGAAAGGACTCAACTCGAAACTGAATATCGACATGGGTGAAAACGGTGATAGTGACACGCGCTTCGGTGCCGGTTTCGGTGTGCAGTACAACTATTACATTGCGCGAGGCGTGAGCTTTTCGGGAGCACTGGAATACCAATCGTACCGTTCCGAAACCATTCTTGACAACTTTGCCGATAGCTACGGCTTGAGGGATGCCGAAGGTGACGACATGATTTTCCGTAACTCGGCCAATGTATACCACGAAAGGCAATCAGTGGGCATGCTGAATATCCCGCTACTTATTCAGTGGGAAACAAAAGGCCATTCGAGAAAGCTGTTCACAGCAACCGGAATCCAGTTGGGACTGCCGCTTGCTGCCAACTACAAGGCAACAGCCTTTGACTTGGAGACCTCGGGTTACTTTCCGCAGTGGGATGCCCATTTGACCAGTCCGCGTTTTATGGGCTTCGGAAGCTGGGAAACCAAGCACAGCGGCAAAGAAAAATTGAAGCTGAAAAGCAGCTACTCATTCCTGTTCGAACTGGGCTTGAAACAGCAATTAAAGGAATTCCGGCACCTGTACGTGAGTGCCTATGTGGAACTGGGGCTGAATGATCTGACTAAAGGAAGTGATCCGCAGGCGCTTATCGGCTATAACCTAGACAATCCGACTGATTTCCATCATGCCTCGGTGATTTACAGTTCGCCGCAAGCCACCGGTAACGACTATGTGAATAAGGTCACCAGTCAAAGCTTCGGATTCCGAATGCGTTACTCCTTTAGCTGGTAACGAATCCCGGAGCCAACAAAAGATTTCGAAAGATCAAAAGCACTTCAGTTCCCTGAGGTGCTTTTTTAAATTTCGAAATCTTTCTTTTTTTTATCAAGATTTGGCCAGGCACATGTTCCGGCATCGCAAGCGAAGATCAAGGATCAAGCAATCAGCAGCGGCATCCGGAATCCAGTACCGGCATCCAGTATCAGGAAAAATGTGTACTATTGCAGACCAAAACACAAAATAATGAAGAAGCACACCACACTTTTAATGGGCCTGCTGTTGCTTTCCATAGCAGGCATGACACAAAACCAGGCCTTTGAGCAACTGGGCTTTCTACTCGGACAATGGGAAGGAACCGGACAAGGTTTTGGGAATAACCAATCAACCATAACATCGTCGTTTGAGCTGGTACTGAACGATCAATACATTGAAGTGATCAACGACTATCGATTTGAACCCACCAGCCAAAATCCGGCCGGCGAACATCACATCGACCAGGGGATGATTAGCTTTGACAAAGGGCGTGGAGTGCTGGTGTTCCGGCAATTCAACATCGAAGGTTACATCAACCAATATGTGCTGGTTGATTCGCTGTCGACCGACCGCCTGCTGGTTTTTGAAACCGAGCACATCGAGAATTTTGTTCCGGGAGGAACGGCCCGCTGGACCATTGAAAAGCTTTCGGAAGATGAGGTGGAAACCAATTTCTATGTGGCTTTTCCCGGACGGGAGCCCAGCTGTTTTGGCACCAACACACTCAATCGCAAAAAACCCTAGCAGCGCAGGCAAAACCAAAGCCCGGATTCCATGGAGATCGTTATCAACTATATCAGTATTTTAGGTTCGTTCGCACTGGCCATTTCCGGAGCGCTCACGGCCATGAAAAAACGCTTTGATCCGTTTGGCGTGCTCATCATCGCTTTTGTGACCGCCGTGGGTGGCGGCACCATTCGCGACATGCTGATCAACGGCAAGTCGGTGTTCTGGCTCGACCAAACCTCTTACATTCATTTTATCCTGGCGGGAACCGTCTTTGCCATCGTTT
>ENA-ORCT01001181-ORCT01001181.1-marine-metagenome-genome-assembly--contig:-NODE-1181-length-10628-cov-3.338546_pt1 | contig 10628 bp, 10 predicted proteins | sample MGYA00248632_ERZ508511 | MGnify/ENA primary metagenome ERZ508511 (study PRJEB26182, sample SAMN06268839) | marine metagenome | isolation source: Tt an P1-techrep anaerobic enrichment on pine from... | reverse complement strand
GAGGCGGTCCTTCTCGGGGCGGTGCTGGCCGGCCTCGTTTTCCTCCTGGGAACGTCGCTGCTCCTGTCCCGTGCCATGCTCACCGCAGCCGAGTCGGCCCTGAAGGACGCCCCCTCCATCGTGATTCGACGGGTCAATGCCGGAGGCTGGGCACCGGTTCCGGTCGATGAAGCGCTTCGATCAGCCCGGTCGGTTCCGGGAGTTGTCCGGGCAAGAGCAAGAATCTGGGGAACGGTGCGGGGACCCGAGGGAGCGCTGACCATCATTGGCGTATCCGATGATTCCGCAGATGAACTCAGCCGCTTCGGCCTTGTGCCGCCAGCCCGCGGATTCGCCGTCATCGGCCCCGGCGTGGCACCGGGAACCGGAGAACCATTACAACTGAGCAACGGCGCCACAAGTATTGACGTTGCCGTCGCTGCCATACTTCCCCCCCAAACCGGCATCACGGTAAATGATGCTGTGCTGCTTCACCCCGCGGATGCACGGCACCTGCTGGGTCTTTCACCGGGGGTTGCCAGCGATATTGCCGTGGACGTATTCCACGATTCAGAGATCGAAGCCATCATTCCGGATCTGACCGCCGCGTTTGCCTGGCCGGTTCATGCCACCACAAAAACCGAAGCCCTCGGCCGGTACTCGGCACAGACAGCGAAACTGGGCGGGCTGACATGGATTGTCCTCATACCGGCCCTGATTGCCCTGGCGCTGTTGGTGGCCGCCGCCATGCGGGACTGGATCGGCCGGCGGCAGGATATCGGACTGCTCAAGGCCCTGGGCTGGACAACACCCGATATTGTTCGGCTGCAGATATACCGCGCGCTGTTTATCGGTCTGCCGGCCCTGGCAGCTGGTGTGGTTACCGCTTATGGTGTGGTCTTTCAGAGCGCAATCACCTGGCCCGGTGCACTGTTTCTGGAATGGACAACCCGGCCGCCGGCCCTGTATCTCGATCCCTCGGGTGCGGGGGTAATCCTGGCAAAAATCGCTGTGCTGATCCTGCTGCCGTATCTTGCCGCCGCCACCTGGCCTGCCCTGTCCGGCGCGTCGGCCGATCCGGTTGACTTTCTGGAAGGGGGGAATTTCCGGTGACCCGCGGTATCTGTTGTCAGGAAATCAGCCTTGTTCGACGGGGAAGCAACGGTTCGGAAAAACCGGTGTTGAACGCTGTTTCCGTTCAGTTCCGCCCGGGTCGGGTGGCGCTCATCACCGGCGCCACGGGAGCGGGAAAAAGCTCGCTGCTTCATATGATTGCCGGCCTGATTCGACCCACCTCCGGAACCATAGTCGCCAGCGGCAGGCCGGTCTCCCGCTGGATTACCGCCCACCGGGACCGGTGGCGGCGGCAGGTGGGCATTGTCTTTCAGCACGCCGCCCTGCTTGATGGATGCTCGGCAATGGAAAACGTGATGCTTCCCCTGATCCCCAGGGAAAAAAAACTGACGGCCCTTCGCCGCAAAGCCGACGAGGCCCTTCAGCGAACGGAAATCCGGCACCTGGCCGGAGAGGAGGTGGGAACGCTGTCCGGAGGCGAACGCCAGCGGGTCGCCGTGGCCCGGGCGATTGTGTCGGGCCCTGCGTTTTTGATTGCTGACGAACCCACGGCATTTCAGGATGAGGAAGGCACCCGGATAATCGGCAACATTTTGAGCGCTGCTGCCCGAGAAAATGCCACGGTGATCGTGGCCAGCCATGATCCGAAACTGATGGGGCTGAACCTTGCCGATGACCGGTTTCAGCTGAAAAATGGCTGTCTGCTGGGTATGGACAATTAAAGATATCGATACCCAAAGGCATAAAGAGATGCTTCATTACCCCTCGGAATAAAAGTGAACAAGCCCCGGGGGCCGAGACTTGCATTCACCGGGTGGCTGTGGGAAAAGACGATGCCGCAGCCTTTCAGGATACGCATTGTTGTGTGTCCTGTATTTTGCATTTGTTATGACAGCATATTTTTCACCACGACGTTTCAACATACAAGGACAGAGCAAGAGAATTGCAAAGCAACGCGTTTGTTAATGTTTATCGGTTTTTTCTTCGTGTCCTTCGTGCGCTTCGTGGTTATTCGCCCTTCCGGGTTATCGCTTGTCCGGGTTCCATTTTTCATAAAAACCAACCAGGACGGATGGCATCCCGGGAATAATAGGAGTTTATCAATGAAACTGATCGAACAGTCCTGGGAATGGGTACAAATACCCGAACTGCCGCTGCAGATCATCGAAAAGGCGGGTCGGACCTGCTATAAGTCAGAGAACAAAATCACCGATGCCTCCGCGGAAAAATTCGTTGAGATGATTTGCCGGCAAGGCCACGAATCGGTGCTGGAGCATGTGTCGGCCTCGGTGCGACTGATCACCAACCGGGGCGTCACCCATGAACTTGTCCGCCACCGGCTCTGCGCATTCAGCCAGGAATCTACCCGCTATGTGCGCTACAGCGGCGACATGGAATTTATCATACCCGTCTGGTGGGACGAGTCCACCGATGCCCAGCGAGCGCTGTGGAAGCAGGCCATGGCCGATGCAGAAAAAGCCTACGGCAAGCTGCTGGAAGAAGGATGGCGGCCGGAGCAGGCCAGGGAGGTGCTGCCCAACAGCCTGAAAACCGAAATTGTCGTCACCGCCAACATCCGGGAATGGCGACACATTTTCAACATCCGGACATCAAAGGCAACCCACCCCCAGATGCGGGCGCTGATGCTCAGTTGCCTGGCCGGTTTTCAGGAGGAGTTTCCGGTTCTGTTTGATCCGGATTCACCTGTCCAGCCCGGATAAACCGAAACTGTAACGAAATAATGGTGGGCGGTGCTCACCCTACATATCGGGCCATTCTGTGTTGTGTCTTATCCATGATTCGCGGTTACGCGATGCAGAAGAAACACAACGTAGGGTGGATTAAGGAGCGTCAGCGACGAATCCACCGAACCCCGTCTGCCTGAAGGTGGATTCGCTTCGCTGTAACGAAATAATGGTGGGCGGTATCTACCCAACATATCGGGCCGTTCTTTGTTGTGTCTTATCTATGGTGCACGGTTACGCGATGCAGAGGAAACACAACGTAGGGTGGATTAAGGAGCGTCAGCGACGAATCCACCGAACGCCTTATGCCTGAAGGTGGATTCGCTTCGCTTAATCCACCCTACAATCCACATTAGAAACGCGGAATTAATTGCAGGAATATTGCGCCGAAGATGAACCAACATTCTGCGCAATATTCTTGCAATTAAATAAATCCTCGCTCCTGAGCGGGATGAACATATCGGGCTCACCGGTTCATGGAAACCCATTCATGATCTTCCATCCCCTGCCACTGGCCATCTTTGTTCTGGATGCACTGGGCCTTGCCATGGTGCTGGCCGCCGCTTTTACGGCCATCCAGGTGGTCCTCGAATGGCGGCCCGGTGCGGCGGACAACCGGCAGATCCGGCTGGAAACCGGGTGTGAGATTGCCGCTTTCCGGGCACGATTCGGATTTTTCAGTCTGGCCCTGGGCACCCTGGTCTGGGTTATCGGCATCACCGGCGTCCTGCCTCCTCTGGTTCCCGGAGCCATGTGCGGAACCGGGGTGCTCCAGGCCATGGACGGCCGGGGCCACCGCGTGCTGACATTTCGGCTGATCACTATAGCGATTCTCTATATCTGGTACGCTCTGGATCGGCTGGATCGAAGTCAGCCTGACGCACCGCTGGCTGTACAAAATGCCAGGTTCCTCCTGCTGGCCGTTCCCTTTCTCCTCATTGGACTCGTCGACACCTTCCGGGCAATTGTGGGGCTGGATCTTCACGAGCCGGTAAACTGCTGCGCGGTGGTATATGATCAACTGCGATCTTCGAACACCGTCGGCAAGACATCCGGGATTCCGGATATCATGTGGGTCTGGGGGGCAGGTCTGGGCAGCATTGCATTGATGGCCCTTTCCGGCATCACCTGGGTGGGTGCCAAGAATCGCGCCCCTATATGGAGCGGCTTACTTGGCCTGACCACCCTCCTGTGGGCGCCGGCAGCAGCGGTTGCCATGACCAACAGCCTGTCAGCTTACCATTATGAAGTGCTTCACCACCAATGTCCCTGGTGCCTGTTTCTGCCCGAGCATCGGATGGTGGGATACCCGATCTTCGGTGCACTGCTGCTGACCGCTGCCGAGGGAACGATTGCCGCCGCTGTCGCCATTGCGGCAACAGGGCATTCGGAACTGGCCGCTCCGGCAGGGAGGCGAATCCGTTCAGCCAGTCAACGCGTTATCATCGGTGTGACCGTATATGGCTGTCTGGCATGGATTCCGCCGATCCTGTGGCGGCTTCGGTATGGGGTGTGGATGGGATAGGTCTTACTTTCCGCCCCAGCAGGTAGCGAAGTGCCCCTTCCAGGTCCGGGTGACGGAACCGGTACCCGGATGCAAGCAATTTTCCCGCATCCACGCGGGTGCTGGACAGGGGGACTTCCCGTCCCATCTCCCCGAACGCCAGCATAATGGCGGCTTCGGGCACCGTAAAGGGAGTGGGTCGCCCGAGAACCGCTCCCAGCGTCCGGGTGAACTCCCGGTTGGTCACCGGATGAGGGGCCGTCACGTTGACCGGACCGCTAAGCTCCGGGCTGTCAATGGCGTGGTATATGGTTCCCACCACATCGTCCATGCCGACCCAGCTCATGTACTGATCACCGGATCCGATTTTCCCGCCCAGACCGACCCGGAACAGGGGCAGCAGCCGGGCAAGGGCACCGCCAAGGGGCGACAGCGCAATCCCGATACGAAGAAACACCACCCGGATACCTTGATCGATGGCCGGTTGCGCCGCGCTTTCCCACGCATCACAGACCTCGGAAATAAAATCGGCCCCGCACGAATCCGTCTCGCACAGGGTTTCTTCGCACCGGTCACCGTAATACCCGATGGCCGATGCGCAAATCAGGACTTTGGGCGGGGGATCCATGCGGGCGGCCGTTCGGGCGATCAGCCCGGTTCCCCGGGTTCGGCTTTCGATGATCCGCCGCTTCTTTTCAGCGGTCCATCGGCCCTCACCGATATTCTCTCCGGCGAGATGAACCATTACGTCAACGCCGGCGAGTGCATCCGCATCGAGCCTGCCGGCGGCCGGATCCCAGGCCACATCCAGGCTGTTTTTTTCCGGTTTTCCCCGGACCAGACGAATCACTCGATGCCCGCCGGTGGTAAGAAACGGAATCAGGCAGGTCCCCACCACGCCACTGGCCCCGGTAAGGGCAACCGTCAACGGGGAGCGATCCCGCCGCCCCAGATGATCGGCCAGATCCATGGCCGTTACCGCATGTCGGTAGTCAAAGGCGGCCTCGAGCATCTGCCGGACGTTTGCGCGGCCGAGAAAATGTCCCACCGGCCCGCCGGGAAGCGCATACTCCAGATGGTCTTCGAGAATGCAGGCGTCCGTTCCGTCGGGCTCAAACCGATGGGTGTGAACCCAATGCGAAAAGGGGCCCTGCACCTGCCTGTCACGAAACATCCTGTTCTCGTGGTAGTCAAAATGAGCCGCTTTCCAGGTTACCGGAATTGGCCCGATCGACAGTTTCAACGCCGCCGTCCCGCCATCTTGAATCCCCCCGTTTCGATGCAGCACCCGAACCGGATTCCAGGGCGGGGTCAACCGCTCCAGGGCTCCCGGGCGGGCGTGCCATTGGAAAACCTCCTCTACCGGGGCATCGATCCGTGACCGTTTAATAAATAGTTCTCGTTTCATCCCGAGTCCTTAGGAACGCGAATTTAATTAATTACAATTTCTTGCAATTAAATAAATCCTCGTTCCTTATCAGCCGATTTCAGTCCGTTGGTGGGCGGTGCCCACCCTGCAGGAACATCCTGCTTCGCTGAATCCACTCCGAGTCACCCTGTAACGGAAATCGATAATTGTAGTGTGGGCACTGCCCACCATTTATTGAATACTGAAAGACAAGGGAATGAAATCAGTGAAATGATCCTGCGCTCCAGAGTTAACAATTTCATTTCGGCCTTGAAGGGGCCACGCATACCAACCCTGGGTTTTGATTTCATAGAATTCCTCAGTTTCAAGGCGGTGCCCACCAGTTCGATCATGGCAGAAAAAAGGTCAGATCATCCGATGTGCAGTGATAGGCATAATCGATGACCCAGGCCGAATACCTGCCGAACCGGATCACCCGCCCCATGTATTCCAGGTATTCGGACCGGCTCATATGCCGGCTGATATGCATGATGCGGGGAAACAGCAGGGCGTTGATATAGGGTATGGCTCGATCCCGGCAATAGGCTGCACCCTTGCCATCATCGATCATGATAAAATCACCCGTTCCGCCGATAAACCGGAGAATCAGATCCTTCTCGCCGCCGGATGGAATGGCACGGGCATCGTCGGGTGAAAGTTTCAAAGATGGATTCCGGGCCGGCAACACGGAAAATTCCCCCCTATCGCGGCTGGACCGGAACAACCCGGCCCCCGGGTAATTTCCAGCGGTCAATTCCCCGAAAACCGATTCGGTGGTCAACACATCGTAGCGAATCAAAAATTCGCTCAAAGAGCCCCGATTTGTAAAGTAGAATAGCGGATGATGCGTCAACAAGCACCTGTTTCATCGTCACAAGGGACCATCCTGAAAATGATAATGCAAAACATGCAATTCGAGACGGGAATCGACAGGCCGATCAATTCTCCGGCGTCTTGAACAGATCGGTGCTGATATACCGCTCACCGGTACTGGGCAGAACCACCACGATACACGCCCCCCGGGATTCGGGTCGACGTGCCACCTGCATGGCCGCCCACGCGGCAGCCCCGGAGGAGATACCGCACAGGATCCCCTCATGCCGGGCCAGTGCCCGTGCGGTTTCAAAGGCGTCATCATTGGTGACCGTGACCACTTCATCGATCAGTGAGCGGTCCAGGATGTCCGGGACAAACCCGGCGCCAATGCCCTGAATTTTGTGAGGACCGGGCGAGCCGCCGGACAAGATCGGAGAGTCGGCAGGTTCGACCGCAATGGCCCGAAAGGACGGTTTTTTCGATTTAAGCGCCCGGGCAACCCCGGTTATGGTGCCGCCGGTACCCACGCCGGACACAAAGATATCCACCGCGCCCTCGGTGTCCTTCCATATCTCCATCGCTGTGGTTTCCATGTGAATCCGGGGGTTGGCCGGATTGCCGAACTGGTTGGGCATAAACGAATTGGCAGTTTCGGCATGTATCGTCTCAGCCCGCTCGATGGCCCCACGCATGCCGGCTGCGCCGGGAGTCAAAACCAGCTCGGCACCCAGATGGGCCAACAGTTTCCGACGCTCGATGCTCATGGTTTCCGGCATGGTCAGGCAGAGCCGATATCCCCTGGCAGCGCAGACAAACGCCAGCGCAATGCCGGTATTGCCGCTGGTTGGCTCCACGATCAGGGTGTCCGGCCCGATCAGCCCTTGAACCTCCGCTGCACGAATCATCGATTCGCCAATCCGGTCTTTGACGCTTCCCAGCGGATTCTGGAATTCGAGCTTCACCAGGATATCCGCATCGATGTCATGGACGATCCGGTTCAACCGAACCAGCGGAGTTGAACCGATTGTATAGGGTGCGGAGGAAAAAATCTGCATGATAAGTGGTCCTTTCGAGTCAGGCCGATAGTAAGAGCGGGTTATCCGATCGTGTGGGCATGTTCGAGCGGCATCAACCCACACGGGTTTCCCGGGATTTGGATTGTTTGTAAACCAATCGGGGCGTTTCCAGCAGCACGACAGTATCGGCCGGCACCGGTTCGGTGATCCAGACATTTCCACCGATAACCGACCGGGCGCCGATCCGCGTTTCCCCACCAAGAATCGTGGCACCGGAATAAATAATCACATCGTCCTCGATAATCGGGTGACGCCGCTCGTGCCGAAGGCGCTCCACCTCATCCTTGGACAGAGACAGTGCACCTAGAGTAACCCCCTGGTATATTCGGACATTGTTACCAATGATCGTTGTTTCACCCACGACCACCCCGGTGCCGTGATCGATCACGAACTGCTCGCCGATTTCAGCCCCCGGATGAATGTCGATGCCGGTAATGCTGTGGGCGTGCTCGGTCATGATGCGAGGAAGCAGGGGAACCCCCAGTTCATAAAGGCGATGAGCTACCCGGTAAACGGCGATAGCATAAATCCCCGGATAACTGAAAATGATTTCGTCAAAGCTTTTCGCCGCCGGGTCACCCTCGTATGCAGCCCGGACATCGGTGGCAAGCACGCGCCGGATCGACGGAATCGATTTCAAGAATTCAATGGCGATCAGGTGCCCCTTCTCATCACAGTCTGAGCAGGGCTGGTCGTAACGGAAGCAGTCGTGCCGGATACTGCGGGTAATCTGCTCGCACAACATGTCGTGGACCATGGAAACCAATTGACCCATGTTGTATTTCAAATTCACAGGATCGAGTTTTTCCCGGCTGAAAAAACCCGGGAACAGGATTTCGCGGAGCTTATCAAGAATCTGGACAATGGAATCCCTGGAGGGAATCGGCTCGTAATCGATGTGCGTGTAACAGGTTTCATCGCTGCAGTTTTCAATGATAGCTTCGGTAATCGCCGGCAACTGAGCTCTTAGCCGGGCGCAGGTCTCCGCATCGGTTTTGCAGGTCTGTTCATGTGTTTTCGCGTTCTCATCCATAAAGCGAGCCTCCTGATTATGTCCGGGCCGAATGCGGCCGGACATGTAAACAACATTCGTAAAACGATTGAAAATATAGCACAACCAATTGCGTGTCAAAGCCATCGACGGCCTTGACGTTCAACATCCCGAAACACCCGCTATTTACCCGATGATTATTTAAGGGACGCAAAATTAATTACAATCTCTTGCAATTAAATAAATCCTCGTTCCTAACTTCAAATACCCTTCCATTAAATCCTGATTTTCCACTTGCTTTTTGAAATTAACCTAAGCTAATAATATTGTTAATAATTAACCAAGCAAACCAAATTCTGACAAGCGAGTTATCTGCTCCCTTTCGCCCCGCCCTCACCATGCTGTGAACGCCAGCTCAATTCGACCGGTTTTTCCATAAGAGACAGCCGGATCCACCGGTGGCAACCCCGAAACCAGAGGTGTGCCATGAAAACCCATATCAAAGCCATTATTCTGGTCGCTATTGGGGTAATCCTCGCCTTTCCCCTTTTCAGTCTCACGTATTACACCATGGTTCGAACCTCCACACCGGAGTTCTGCGCCATATGCCATGAAATCAAACCGGCGGTAAGGGCGTGGCGGGCCTCCACCCACGTCAACAACGCCGTCGGCGTAATGGTCGACTGCATGGACTGCCACCTGCCCGCTCCTCACGACACATTCAACTTCTTTTTCGCCAAAACCTATCACGGTGCCAAAGACGTCGTGAAACATTTCCTCATAGAAGAATACGACCGGGAAAAAAACCGACAGGCGGCCTACGCAGCGTTCAAGAACAACGAGTGTCAGAAGTGTCATCGAAACCTGCTTTTCATTCCGAACAATCGGGGGGCCATGCTGGCCCATCGGGCGGTGGTGTATGCCAAAGAGGGATTCGAAAAGAAATGCATCGACTGCCACTACGACCTGGTTCACAACGACAAGGTCTCGGTCGTGTTCCGCCAGTATCGGCGCCTGCCCTACCAGGCCAAAGGACTGAGGCCTGAAAAACTCGGGATATGAGAGCCTGTTTGGCTATTCCCAATCGCTATCGGGATCGGGATCGGAATCGACATGTCGCTATGCTCAGTCGGTTGGGTGGAGAGGGCTGTTGCGTCAAGGAAGATTCCGCCGGCTATGGGATCGAGGAAATCGATTTCGATACCGATCCCGATAGAACCATATCCCGACAAGCGGATGCACCACGTGTTTATACTGACCGGCCCAAATGGGCGGGGATGAAAAAACCTTTTGTTCACCGAAACCAAAAGGAGCCTGACACATGAAACCAACACTCCGTTTGATGATCATCGGGCTTGTGACTGTCGTTCTGGCTACAGGCGCCGGCATGAACGCCGCCACGGCCCAGCAGCCCAATTTCGCCAAGGTAAAAGAATACCGCATCGAACGCAGTGTTCCGCCCGAAGCGGTCGCCTGTATCGAGTGCCACCGGGCAACCACCCCCGGAATTTTCGCGGACTGGGCCAAAAGCAGACACGCCAACGCAAACATCAGCTGCCTGGACTGCCATCTGGTCCAACCCGGCGATACGGACATCGCCAAAGGGCATGAGCAGTATTACAACCGCCCGGATATGCCCTACGGGGAGGCCAAATATAAGATGCCCATTGCCTCGATCGTCACCCCCAAGGACTGCTCCCGCTGCCATCCCGACGAGGTAACCCAGTACAGTAAATCCAAGCACGCCAATACCATCGAGATCATGTGGAAGCTCGACCCCTGGCTGAACAAGGGCATGAACTCGGACAACGAGCGAAAAACCGGCTGTTTCAACTGCCACGGCACGGTGATCGAAATCGATGAGAACGGCACCATCGACCCGGCCACCTGGCCCAATGCGGGAGTTGGCCGCCTCAATACAGACGGCAGCAAAGGAGCGTGCACCTCGTGTCACACCCGTCATCGGTTTTCTGTGGCCGAGGCCCGGATGCCCGAAGCCTGCGACCAGTGCCACCTGGGCCCGGACCATCCCCAG
>ENA-ORCT01001180-ORCT01001180.1-marine-metagenome-genome-assembly--contig:-NODE-1180-length-10631-cov-2.519140_pt1 | contig 10631 bp, 9 predicted proteins | sample MGYA00248632_ERZ508511 | MGnify/ENA primary metagenome ERZ508511 (study PRJEB26182, sample SAMN06268839) | marine metagenome | isolation source: Tt an P1-techrep anaerobic enrichment on pine from sediment... | reverse complement strand
CAGCGTATTTCCGCCGGGGGTGTTCATGACAAGAATACCTTTTTGGGTGGCTGCCGGGATATCAATATTATCCACACCGACACCGGCGCGGGCAACACCTTTGAGTTTGCCGGGATTTTCCAGCACTTTCGCCGTAACTTGTGTGCCGCTGCGAATAATCAAACCATCATAATCACCAATAATCTTGGCAAGTTCATCTTCGCTTATGCCGGTCTTTATCACAGCTTCAAAATTGTCTGTCCCATTGATCAGGTCAACGCCTTCCTGGGCCAGTTTATCGGTAATCAAAATTTTGTACATTCATCAAGTCTCCTAAAAGGTTTCAATTTCATATGCTTCCTGCATGGAAATACGTTCGTCTGCATGTTTATACTTCAATTTATCACATGGATATAAATGCCGCATGGTACAATGTGCCACTGCGGAAACCATTCGGCTAATCAGGGCATCCCGTCCATCTGATTCCAACTCTACAGTAATCTGAACCATTTTGCCTTCGGGCTGTCTCGGCCAAACCGGCGTTCCCAAATCAACATCAATCAACAGCGCTCGGGTAATCATGTCTCCGGCGTAATAATCACGTACCTGCAGGAAGTCCACTTCATAGGAATCTACCGTAACCAACAAAACGTAACCGGCTCCCTGCGAACGCGCAATCTCCTTCGGATCCAACAGCATGGTTTGGCTGGCCGGGGAGGCGTATATAAGGACATTGTCGGGATCAAAGTGGGCCTTTTCAACCATATACAGCTCAAACGCGGTGCCCAACAGTTGCTGAACATCATGATCGGCCCCGGATGAGTATGGACATTCAATCCAGACCAGAACTTTGCGATCCTGATTTTTTTTCAAATTGTATGCCGGCGGAATACCATTTTCAAATGCACCGGGACTGAGCAAAAAGCCCACGATTCCGCACCCTGAAACGACTGCGATCGCACAGATCAGTCCGATTAAGACGATCGAGTGCCGCCATACAAAAACTACATGTCTAAGATCCTGAATTCTCAAGAATCGTCCTTGTCAACGTCACCAGCCATCCGGCTATAATGACAATACATGCTGTGATTAACACGATGCGAACACTCTTTGCACTGCAAAGGCGTTCCAAAAGACCAAAATCTATCCCAATAACCGCACAATGTAAAGCAAAAATCGCGATCAATGATGAAACTATGCAAAAAAGCCCCGCCGCCGGCTGAAGCCATAATGCCTGAAGCAAATGGCCGGTCACAAACAGTTCAGCCGCATGGGTCCATCCGCACCCCGGGCACGGAAGGCCGGTCCGCTGCTTAAAACCGCATGTCCCAAGCCAGTAGGTCATGTTGATATAACCCCTTTGGGAAGCCCAAATTACAGCAAACCCACCGGCAATCAAAATAAAGATACCGGCAGCGATCCACCGAGCTCCTGGCGAGAGCTTTTGCTGATTTCTCGAATTTGAGTATTGGTCTTCACCCATAATTGGGGTAAAATAGACCTCGCTTGATCACTTGTCAAGACAGAAAGGATTCTTATGCCAATACCACACACGGAATTGAGCCGTATGCTTGAAACCGCCATTGTAGCCGCTCGCCTGGGCGGACAGCGAGCCATGGAGGAACTGCGCTATATTCGTAAAACACTCAAAAACGGCAACGAAGTCGTCACACAAGCCGATCCGGTCTGTCAGAAGCTGATCATTGACCGCATTCGTGAAACATTTCCGGATCACGGTTTTCTCGCCGAAGAAGGCTCTGACGGAAAACTGCTGCGTATTGCCCCCCGCTCGGATGATCCGATTTGGTGGATCATCGATCCCATTGACGGAACGAATAATTTCGCCAACGGACTGCTGTGTTTTTCTGTCAGTATCGCCGCGATGCACCAGGAAAAAGTGGTCCTTGGTGTTGTTTTTGATCCGGCGACCGACAGCATGTACACCGCTGCGCAGGATATGGATGCCCAGCTAAACGGTTCCCGGATTACCGTCAGCGAAGACGACCTGACGAAATTTGCCAGTTTTGCCGTGGACAGCCATTTAGATCCTGCGCAGAATCCCGGTGTTCAGAAAATCATGCAACTGACCCGTTTTCGCTGCCTGGGGTCCACTGCGCTGCACCTGGCCTATGTCGCCAAAGGGGCGATGGTCGGGGCCATCTGCGTTTCATCCAAATTGTGGGATATCGCCGCAGGGACGGTACTGATTGAACGTGCCGGGGGCAACATCATAGGGTTTGAGGGTGAGGCTCCGTTTCCCGTGAATCCGGAGTCCTATAATGGTCAACCGATATCCATAATCGTGTCCTCGAAACAGGTCAGCACCCAGGTTCAGGAAATATTTATGGAAAAATAACATATTTTGAGTTAGAAATATGAAACACTGACGCTGATCAGGCGTCTAAAATCAGAAACATCAAAAGTCTGAGAAAGGAGTTCCTATGAAAACGACATCTTTAAGAAGAAACTTTGCAGTCTTATCCATCCTCATCATACTGGGCGCATTTCTGACTTCCGGGCAGGTGACAGCAGCGATATCTGACGATGCACTCCTGAATGCCCTGCCGAAAGATTGCATGTTTTGCCTGCGGATTAACAAGTTTAATGAATCGCTGGGCAAATTGGATCAATACATGGCAGGCGCCATCCCAAGTCCGGTGGGCCTGGGTATGCTGGTAAATTTGCAATTGGTTGCGATCACCGGCGACCCGATGATGTCCGGAATCAATGTAGGGGGAGATTTCGCGTTATTTGCAATACCCCCGCAGGCAGATCAAGCTACACCGTCAGCTGGAATGCTGATCCCGGTGAAGAATTATAGCGAATTCGTGAAAACAAATTCTAATTGCAGTTCCATCGAGGGAGGCTTGACCCTGCTTTCATCGGCCGACTCACCCATCGGTAATATTTTGCTGGCTCCTGTCGGCAATACATATGCCCTTGCCGTTCCGGAAATGGACACAGCAGCGATGGGATACCTGCAAAAGGCGCTTTCAAACACAGCGAAAATGAGCCAGCGGCTGAGTGCTGCTCAAGTGAAGGAAGCGACCTCCGCGCCTGCATGGGTATTTGTCAATCTTTCAGATCTATATGACAAGTACAGTCAGCAGGCCCTGGCAATGATGGAAATGGCAAAGATGGAAATACCCGAAAACACCGGTACGGCCGAACTGATAGATTTTGAGCTCAAATTACTGACCGAAATGTTTACGTCGTTCATCGGGGAGGCGGATTCGATCACCATGGCATTGCGACCGGAGCCAACCCTGCTTTCGCTGGACACCGCCCTGCGAGCCAAAGACGGATCATCGTTTGCCGACATGCTGGTCAGTGACGGTAACGCGGCCGATTATACCTTGGCCGGTTACCTGGACAATAGTAACGCCATCAACGGCATGATGAAAATGAATCAAACATTCATCAAACAATTTTACGATAAAATGTTTGACATCATGGCCACTTCGTCCGGCGATTCTGATCTTAAAGATAAAACCGATAAGATGAAAGCGGTCATGCATCAAAGCCTGGAAGCCATGGGCGACGAAGTCTCCTTTTCATACTCCTATGCAAGCGGTCAGCCGCCATTTCTTATGCAGGAGGTCGTTACCGTCGATGATAGTGCCGCGATGAAAGCGTTGATGAATGACAGTTTGACTATGGCCAACGACTTATACAAGTCCATGGGCATCCCGGCGTCTCTGAGTTACGAACCGGGCGTTTCAGACTACAAGGGTGTTTCGATCGATGCCGTCAAAATATCCGTCGAAGAAACGAACGATCCGGATAATCCAATACAGCAGCAAATAGAACAAATGTATGGCGGCGGTTTTATGTATCATATCGCGCAAACACCAAACAGAATGTATATTGTGTTGGGCCCGGACAGCGAAGAAAAGCTCAAGTCCCTTATCGATCAGTCAACTGCGAATCCCGCCCCGGAAGACATAACAACCGCGATGAATGCATTGGAGAATACTCCCTACACTGATTTTGTCCTTAGCGTTAACATCATTAAACTGATTCAGGGTGTCGGCGGTATGATTCAAACCCTCGGTGCGGAAGCGCCCGTTGAAGCCGGTATCATCGGCAGTCTCACACAAGACCTCGACATCGAATCCCAGAGTACATTGGTTATCGGCGGTGATATTACCAATGGGCAAATGGCGGTTCGCGTTGCCTTACCGAAACAGCATTTGATTGAAATCATTGCCACGGCCCTTCAACTCCAGCAGAAATTGATGGCAGCGACACAAGCCTCTATGGATAATTTCGACAATATGGAAATGGTAACGCCCTTAGAGGAAACACCGGAGGTCGACCTCACCGCCTGGATCGGCAAACCTGCACCGGAATTGAGACTGGTTGACCTGGAGGGCAATGTCAACCGTGTCTCACGACTGAAAGGCAAGAAAGTCTTGCTGGATTTCTGGGGTACGTGGTCTCCGCCCTGTGAGAAAACGATCCCGGAACTGGTTCAACTCCGCACCGATACAAACACATCCGAGTTGGTGATCTTCGGTTTGTCGGATGAGCCCGTGGATCGATTAAACGAATTTGCCAAAGAACAGAAGATGAATTACCCGGTGGTGGCCTACAACGAAAGCCTGCCGGAACCTTATGGCGAGGTTACCGTCCTGCCGACATTGTTCCTGATCGATTCGAAAGGTATTATCCGTAATGTTCTTTATAACTATCATCCGATCGATGAGTTAAAATCTTTGCTGGATGAACTTGAATAGTCGTCTAATCTGAAAACTTTAAACCCTCTTTATCCCTCTGCACCTGGATAAAGAGGGTTTTTTATTGCGGCCTCAATCAATTGTACCTTGCATGAATCGCTTTTTTGGTGTAGAATTCCTCGTTTGATAAGGTATTAACGACATAAGAAAGGAATTTGGATGGAAACCGTCAAGATCGCTGATAAAGAAATTAAAAAGATCGACCTGTCTTTACCCTATAAAGTCGCCGATCTGAGTCAAGCCGAATTCGGCCGCAAGGAAATGCAGCTGGCTGAGAAGGAAATGCCCGGCCTGATGGCCACGCGGGCCAAGTACGGGCCTCAGCAACCGCTAAAAGGGCTCAAAGTCGCCGGTTCGCTGCATATGACCATCCAGACCGCGATGCTCATTGAGACCCTCGAAGCCCTCGGCGCCGATGTTCGCTGGGCCTCGTGCAATATTTTCTCCACGCAGGACCACGCCGCCGCGGCGATTGCCGCCGCGGGCCGGACGCCGGTCTTTGCCTGGAAAGGGGAAACACTGGCCGAATACTGGTGGTGCACTGAACAGATGCTGACCTGGCCGGACGGCAGCGGGCCGGATTTGATCGTTGATGACGGCGGGGACGCCACGCTGATGGTGATTCAGGGCGTGCGGGTGGAAAAAGACCCGTCGCTGCTGGAGAAGAAATACGATAACAAAGAGTTTCAAATCGTGATGGACCGCCTGGCGGCCAGTTATGCCGAGAATCCGACACGATGGACACAGGTTGCCCAAAATCTCAAGGGTGTCTCCGAAGAAACGACCACCGGCGTGCATCGGTTGTACCAACTGCAGCAGTCCGGGGAACTGCCCTTCCCGGCAGTGAACGTTAATGACTCGGTGACCAAGTCGAAATTTGACAACCTGTACGGCTGCCGCGAATCGCTGGCTGACGGCATCAAACGTGCCACCGATGTGATGGTGGCCGGTAAAGTTGTCGTGGTTGCCGGTTACGGCGATGTGGGCAAGGGCTGTGCGCACTCAATGAAAGCATTGGGTGCCCGCGTGCTGATTACTGAAATCGACCCGATCTGTGCCCTGCAGGCGATCATGGAAGGTTACGAAGTGACCACCATGGAAGACGCCGCACCTATGGGCGACATCTTCGTCACGACGACCGGTAACTGTGACGTTATCTGCGGCAGTCACATGGAACAGATGAAGGATGAAGCTATTGTCTGCAACATCGGCCACTTCGACAGCGAAATCCAAATGAGCTACCTGGAAGACAGCCCCGACTGCACAGTCGATAACATTAAGCCGCAGGTCGATAAGTGGACACTCAAGTCCGGCCGCAGCATCATTGTTTTGGCCGAGGGCCGCTTGGTCAATCTCGGCTGCGCCACCGGCCACCCGAGCTTTGTCATGAGCAACAGCTTCACCAACCAGTGCCTGGCCCAGATGATGCTCGCAAAGGAAAACCTCGAACCGGGCGTGTATACCCTGCCGAAAAAGCTGGACGAAGAAGTCGCCCGCCTGCACATTGCCGCCCTCGGCGGTAAGGTCACGAAATTGACCGAAAAGCAGGCCGCTTACCTGGGGATCCCCGTTGAAGGCCCCTACAAGCCGGAGCACTATCGATATTAAGAGGCATTAGGCAGTAGGCAACAGGCAGTAGAATCATTCCAAGCCCCGGTCAATCGCCGGGGCTTTTTCATTGAGACTCAAACAGTCTGCTTTTTCGAATCATAAGAAATCTCTTGATAGTGAAGACTATTTATGTAATCTATTTAGAGACAAGGCATAGCGAAACGTCTTTTAAAGTATTTCAATGGAGCAACTGGTTTAATGACATCATTTGTTGTATTATGTATTCTGCTGGGACTTGGGCATGTTTTGCGTCATTGGATTAAGTTGTTTCAAAGGCTGTATCTGCCGAGTTGTGTCATCGGCGGATTATCCGGCTTGGTTGTAATCCAGACGATCTCCGTCATGTCCGGCAACTGCCCGTCCTGTGAATCATTCAACGGCTGGCTTTCAAAGGTCACCGAGCCGTGGCAAACGATCCCCTCGATGCTGATTAACGTGGTATTCGCCTGCCTGTTCCTCGGCGTCAAACTGCCCAAACTGTCTGACATCTGGAAACGCTCCGCTCCACAGGTAGTCTACGGCCAGATCGTCGCCTGGGGTCAGTATGTCGTGGGATTGGGGTTGTGGGTCTTCGTGCTGGGCTGGATATTTACTGACCTGAATAAGATGTTCGCCGGGATCTTGCCGGTGGGTTTTGAGGGCGGCCACGGCACCGCCGCGGGCATGGGACCGGTGTTTGCCGAACGCGGCTGGCCGGAAGGACAGGACCTGGCCATGACCAGTGCAACCTGCGGGATTATGTCGGCGATTATCGTCGGTACGATTCTGATCAACTGGGCCGTCCGCAGAGGATACGCCGTCAAGCACAAGGAACTGACTGAACAAATCGAAGACGATTCCATCAGTGTCATCCCGGTCGATCAACGGCCGATTGCAGGACGCCTGACCGTCAACAGTGATGTCATCGAGGCGTTCAGTCTGCATTTGATCGCGGTCGGCCTGGCCATCGGCATCGGAATGCTCATCAAGGAAGGCCTGCTGCTGATTGAAGGCCAGGTGCCCTACCTTGAAAAAAATCGGCTGCTGTCCAGCTTTCCTTTGTTTCCGCTGTGCATGATCGGCGGTCTGATCATTCAATTCCTCGAACTCAAATATGACAGGCATCACCTGATCGATTTGGGCCTGATTCGCCGCATCCAGAACAGCTCGCTGGATTTCCTGGTGATCGCTGCGATTGCAACCATCAATGTCGCCGTCGTTAAGACCGCTGTCGTTCCCCTGCTGATCCTCGTTGCGGCGGGCATCGGGTGGAACGTGTTCTGCGTGACCACACTGGCCCGCAGGATTCTCCCCGATGCGTGGTTCGAGCGGGCGATTGCGGAAATGGGCCAATCCATGGGCGTCACCGCGACGGGATTGCTGCTGCTGCGGATGGTGGACCCGGATTATGACACCCCCGCCGCCGATGCATTCGCCTGTAAGCAGATCGTTCACGAACCCTTTATGGGGGGCGGCCTATGGACCAGCTCCGCGATTCCGCTGATCGCCATCTACGGGCCTGGCCGGGTGTTTATTATCGCCGTCGTCGTCATCAGAATCTGGCTAACCATTGGATGGACAATGCGAACCAGACAAGCGGTTTAAAATCTCTTGCCCTCGCTTCCATATTATCATACAATCATTTAAAGCGATTACGCTATGTCATGCCGGACTCGATCCGGCATCCAGGGGCGTAACCATCTGGACCCCGGATCAGGTCCGGGGTGACATGTTGCGTTGAATCAATACAAAAATTCGCATTAACAAAAATCGGGAGGAACTGGTTATGCTTCAAGCCCAAACGATTATGAAGAAAGACGTCGTCACCCTCCGACCGCACGACACGCTCGACACCGCAATCGCACGGATGGTGGAACGAGACATTACCGGCATCCCGGTGGTCAACGAAGACAACACTCTGGCCGGCATCATTACCGAGAAAGATATCCTCAAATACATGCTGGAACAGGACCCGATCCGTCCACTGAGCGACAGTAACCTGTGCGAACACACGGTCTATCACGCCATGACAGCCAAAGTCGTCTGGTTTGAGGAAGAAACGCCGCTGGAAAAAATCTTTGAGTGCCTGGCCAGCCACGAATTCCGCCGGGTGCCCATCGTGGACAAACAGGCCAAACTGGTCGGGATCATCAGCCGGAAGGACCTGATCGCCGTGATCGCATAAAGGAGGCTGTTTTGCAATTAGTTTTTTGTGAGAGAATTAAGCCTTATAGTGTTAATGTTCAGCGACTACTCTAAAATAATTGTTTAATTCTCTCACAAATCATTGCAAAACCATAAATTTTATATGGGTAATGAAATTTCTGTGGGTTTTATCAGCTAAGTTTTGTAAGCAGGCCATTGATACCAACAATATTTACCATTCATGCAATATTAAATAGCTTGCTAACAGTGACATCTCTGTTTTGACACCCCTGAGGCCACGGAGTAGAAAACTATCAACTTGCAAATTTCGCTTGATGTGGCCAAATGGAAGTTTAACTTTTTGCTTACGAAGATTATATACCTTTTGCGATTCAGTTTCTAAATATTGGGCTCGCATCTTCTCACGAAACGTCTCATTATTGTTGCGGTTAATCTGCGTCCGTATTTCCCATCTTTGGTACACAGCCCAAAATACTCACATGCACGACATGTTTGAATATCGATATGCCATTTTTACAATCCTTTCATCTCTAAGTTGAACTTTAGCGCCCTGCTTCCTCTACCGCATCAAGAAGTTTTTGCATTGAATCAAGATACTTTATTAAAGCTTTTTTCCCAGTTGCAGTTAATTTGTAAGTTGTTTTAGGTCGTCTTCTCACAAACGCCTTTTTACTTTTTATATATCCAACCTCTTCTAATTTCTGCAAATGAATCCCTAGACTTCCATCTGTAACTTGCAAACGTTTTTTGATAGTGGTAAAGTCCAACTCCCCGTCTATCTGTAGAGCGGTCATTGTTCCAAGTCGTATTGGCCCGTGAACTGCTGTGTCAAGCCCGTTAAAATTAATTGGTGGCATTTTTCCTTATACTCCTCTTCAGTTGATATGCCTGAATCGCAGCTGTTGCTGAACCGCCAGCGATAAGCACAATGCCCACACCCATCTCCAGTATGTTCAACCTTGGCCAAATTGTAGTAGCTATTCCGAACAGAATGATTGATATAGCCCATCCTATGTTAAACAACCGGTCTCGCTCCGCAAAAGTATATATCATAAGCATTAAACCCATGAAAAACCACATCCCACCAACCGCAGAAACGAAGTCACGACCCGACCTTATGACCCAAACAAAATATCCAAATGCACATAGCCCCAGGACGGGGGTGAGAAAAAGCACAACACTGTACCCACGCCTTCTTACGGGAGAACGTCCGGTACTCCGCCGGTATTTAATACGCAGAAATACGTATACAATCGCTAAGATAGCCACGGGCAGTACTCGCCAGAGCCTCGGTAGTTGAAAAGGTAAAAATCCCCATATAGCAAGCCACACACCCACAGGGATAAGATAAATGCTTAACCACACATCTTCCCAGCCAAATGGTAACTTAAGCCCTGTTGCCTCTTTAATCACCTCGATGTCCCCCTTAACCCGGTCGATTTCATTTACATTCATTTTTTAAACCTCCAAAAATAAAGTTATCACATTCTATTAAACAATTAGATTACTCTAAATATTAGAGTACTCTAATATAAAAATCAATACTTTTTTTGTTTTTTTCATATTATCGACCAAATAAAACCCGTAAGTACTTGTTTTGAGAAAGGTTAGAAGTATGCGCCTTTTGTGGGTATTGGGGTAAAATATCATGTTTAGTAAGCTTGCCCTAATAATATTACAGCTATAACTCAGATTCCGCTTAATTCAGAAACTGTCAGTTATATCTATTTTAGATTAAAATCTAACGTATAAGTGGTAAAACCTTCACTGTGACACAGTCTCATAAACAACGGCGCGGGATCGCAAACTCCCCGATTGCATAACCGTGCGGGTGACCTATTCACACACGATTCTTCCACGGCCAAGCACAGCTTGACCGTGCCACCCGCTCACAGTTCTGCCAATCTGGCATACACAAAAAGATTGCTTTTTTATAAACCCTTTAACAGAATACACATAGCTCTAATCGACCCCCTTTCGGCACACCATTTGCATAGTATTAATCTAAATTTGCAATCATAAACAGAAAGGGGTAACACGATAATGAAATTTGATAAATTTACAGTGAAAGCACAGGAAGCGATGGCCACCAGCCAGCAGATCGCGATGGCACGGCAGCATACGATTTTGAATCCGCTGCATCTTTTGTACGCCCTG
>ENA-ORCT01001179-ORCT01001179.1-marine-metagenome-genome-assembly--contig:-NODE-1179-length-10631-cov-2.825185_pt1 | contig 10631 bp, 7 predicted proteins | sample MGYA00248632_ERZ508511 | MGnify/ENA primary metagenome ERZ508511 (study PRJEB26182, sample SAMN06268839) | marine metagenome | isolation source: Tt an P1-techrep anaerobic enrichment on pine from sediment... | reverse complement strand
ATAAACCGCCACGAAAATAATCATCACCCACTTGGCCAGTTCGGAGGGCTGAAAACTGACGTACGTCGATCCCGGCGCCAGGTCCAGCCAGCGCTTGGAATAGTTTCGCTCCACACCCCAGATCAACACTGCGAAAAGCAGCCCCAATGTTAAGATAGATAAATACGGCGTTAGTGAATACCCTGGCGGACGCTGGGTGATGCTGAATCGGCGATAGTCCAAACGGGAGACGGCAAACATAACCACAACCGCAAATGGAAAGAAAATTAATTGCTTGAGCGTCGTAAAATTATAGAACTGGCTCAGGTCATAGTCACCGCTGACAGTGGCGCCGGCGGAAAACACGAACACCGTCCCGGTGGCCATCAGCAGCAGGACCATCGTTTCAATCACTCGATCACAACGCATTACAGGTTTTTGCATAGACATACGATCACCTTATACTTATTCATAACCCTAACAGGGTATACTTCGGCAGATTGGGCACTTTTTCAATAAAAAAGCTTTGATAACCGATATCTGTTGTATGCAAATGAGAAAATATATTGAATCGACGTTTTTTTTTACATACAATAATGACAGAATAATACTCTGAACCGGAGGTTTTATGAAACGAACGATAGTACTTTTATGCATCGCCGGCATCACCGTGCTCGCCTGTACCGGCTGTCAGGAATCAGAATCGATCCAGATTCGCAGGGCCCGCGTGGTCGCCAATGAAAATATCCAGCTCAAAAAGCAACTCGCTGAAAAAGATGAACAAATCGAAGCCCTGAAAAAAGATATTGAAAAAATACAGCTCGAAGCCGCTCAGGAACTTGAAAATGCAGGCGAAGCAAACCTCAAAGTCTTGAAATTACTGCTGCAATCTGAAACGGCCAACAAGGCTCTTCAGACTGAAATTGAAAAGCTTAAAGCTGAGATTGAGAAACTCAAGGCACAGTAGCGTGATCACTGTTCAACTTTTTCGAATGCACTAAAACTTTGCGATTTTTTCCGCCGCTGCCAGAGGTTCATCCATATCGGCCTCCGGATACTTTCGTTTACGTCCCGCCGCGGCTAGTGCCACGAACATTGGCGATGGGCGCATCGGCCGACTGGTTAGTTCAGGATGGGACTGGGTGCCCATGAAGAAGGGATGACCGGGCAATTCAAGGATCTGCATGATCGGCTGGTTGGGGGCTTTGCCGGAAAAAACCAGCCCGTTTTCTTCAAGCGCTGCGATATAGTCGGGGTCCACCTCGTAACGATGGCGGAATCGACGCCGGACGCTGGAGGCCTTGCCAAGCAGGTTCCAGGCAAGCGTGTCTTGTTTCAGTTCAATATCCCGCCCTCCCAGACGCATGTTGCCGCCGAGGCCTTCGATTTTCTTTTGTTCCGGCAGAATGCTGATGACCGGTTTCTTGCAGTCTGAAATAATCTCGGTTGAGTCCGCATCCTTGATGCCGCAGACATTCCGTGCAAATTCAATGACCGCCGCCTGGAAGCCCAGGCACAAGCCCAGGTACGGCACATTATTTTCGCGTGCATACTGCACACAGGAAATTTTGCCTTCCCAGCCACGAGTGCCGAATCCGCCGGGAACGATAATCCCGTCCACATCCCTCAGGTGCTCAGCGGCGTTAGCATCAGTAATATCGGTGGTGTCGATCCATTTAATATGAACCTGACAGCCCAGGTGAATGCCGGCGTGTTCGAGGGCATTGAGGATCGACGCATAACTGTCGCGAACCGAGGTGTATTTACCGGTGATGCCGACGGTGATCTCATCTGTTTGCTTGCCAATCTTGTCAGTAAAGTCGCACCAGCGGGCCCACTCTTTACGTTCGGTGCGAAGCTGGATGCGGTCTTCGAGTTTCAGCATCCGCAGAACTTCAAAATCGATCCCGCAGTCACGCAGCATCGCCGGTATCGAATAAATACTGGCAGAATCGTGCATACTGAAGACCCGCTCAAACGGGACGTTGCCGAAAACGCTCATTTTTTGACGTGCCTGCTCCGTAACGGGATGTTCGCAGCGACAGGCGATGATGTCCGGCTGGATACCCAGCTGTAAAAGCTGCTTGATACCCAATTGAGCAGCCTTGGATTTTTGTTCGCCCAGGGTTTTGGGTTCCAGGATATACGTCAGCGCCACAAAACTGCAACTGTTAGGGCCCTCCTCATAAGCCAACTCCCGGATGGCCTCGATGTAGAAGGCGTTTTCCAAGTCCCCCACTGTACCCCCAATCTCGACAAAGACCACATCGGCCTTTGACTTGACTGCCAGCTCACGCAACCGCATTTTGACCTCTCCGGTCACATGCGGGATCATCTGGACATCGCGGCCGAGATAGTCGCCGTGACGCTCTTTTTCGAGAACCGAACTGTAAATTTGCCCGCTGGTGGCAAAATTGGCTTTACTGAGGTTCTGATCAAGCATCCGCTCGTACGTTCCCAGGTCCATATCGGTTTCCATGCCATCATCGAGGACGAACACCTCGCCGTGACGGAACGGATTCAGCGTCCCCGAATCAATATTCAGGTACCCTTCCAGCTTGATCGGGGCTACTTTTAAGCCCTTGTCCTGCAAGAGCTTGGCCAGGCAGGATGAAAAAATCCCCTTGCCCAAGCCGCTCATGACGGTACCCATCACGAAAACATACCGGGTCTTGCCTTTTTTATACCCTTTGGGCAAAGGCAAAAAATATTCATTGTCCGTAGAACTGCCGCTGATTTTTGAAAGTAAATCCTTGCTGTCCGCCATTTTAACCTTTTGTCCTTAGTTTTGTCACCCGTTCGACAAATGCCTGATACTGCTCTTGCGTATCGACACCGTCCCAGGCCTTTTCGACCATCCCTGTTAAAATTGTATATCCGTTTTCAATTGCTCGAAGCTGTTCCAGTTTTTCGGTTTGCTCCAAAAAGCTCGGCTTCAGCGATGTAAATGTCATCAAGAAATCTTTTCGATACGCATAAATACCCAAATGTCTCTTATAAATACTGGTATCGCCCACTCCGGCCGACTGTCGATCATACGGAATCACGGAGCGGGAAAAGTAAATCGCTTTTCCATCGACATCCGTGATGCATTTAACAATGTTGGGATTGTCAACATCCTCTGCATTGTCAAACGGCGCCAACAGCGTCGCCATCACCGCATCCGGGTTATCGACCAGCAACCGGGCGACCTGATCGATATAGTTCGGATCGATCTCGGGTTCATCAGCCTGAAGATTGACAATAATGTCAACATCCATGTTAGCAACGGCCTCAGCAATGCGGTCAGTACCGCTTTGATGGTCGGCTGAGGTCATTACACATGCCCCGCCAAACTCAACACATGCATCCATCACACATTGGTCGTCGGTTGCGATCAGCGCTTCTTGGACACTTTCAGCGCACAATGCCTGTTCATAAGTGTGCTGAACAAGGTATTTACCGGTCTCTTTTGCGAGAACCTTTGCCGGGAATCGACTGGACCCGTATCGGGCGGGGATGACCACACAAATTTTCACTATGCGTACTTCCTTGCAGCGATTAGCACTATTTTTTCATAAAAACCACTGCCCCGATATACTACGGGCAAATATCCCCCCTGTCAACCGATGTTTCTTGGGATTTTGGAAATTACCCCAATTTGAAAAACCGCATCTTTCGGCCGTCTTTCGAAACACCGATCTACTCATAAATTGCTGCGTTGCCGGATCCTGTTCTCCGGACCGCCCGAGAAAAAAGCTTTATTCAAAATCTTCGATCCCAAGCCTCTTATACCTCCCTTGATCAGCCAATGACCGGCCCATGAAAGACCAATTGCCAACCGCTTCGTCCGATAAACACATTTCGAGGTATATTTTTATAAATATTTTGAAAAATTCCAAAAAATCGTTTGACAAATTCGTTTCAACTTTTACATTTTATAAAATATAAAAGTTAATTTATTGAAGAGTCATTGATTGAGAGGGTAATTACATTGCAAACTGAAACAAAAGGACGTTTTCGAGTGCCTGCCAAGCTGTATCGCATTGGTGAAATCGTTCGTCACACCCCTTTTACCCGCCAAACCATTCACAATTACACCACCATGGGCCTGATCCAGGAATCGGACTGGACTGAAGGTGGTCATCGTTTGTATGACGAATCAGTATTTGAACGACTCTGGCGGATTCAGGAACTGCGAAAAGACAACACGTTGACTGAAATCCAGAAACTGCTGAAAGAAGAAAACCCGCAACTGCAAATATCTTCATAAAATACGGAGACCGCGAAAACACATTGCACGGAAGCAGACAGAATGAAAGTAACATCGACAACAATTGATAATATCACGGAAATCCTGACGCGGATTATTGAGTTTACGGATCGTCGACGTGATGTTTTAACCCGTAATTTATTTGATTACAAAACCACCAACTTTGTTCCCAAGGATCTTCCTGTCTGTGAATTCGCCGAATGCATGACTGAAGCAGTTTCCGAACACCTTCGATCTCAACGACTGCTGATGTGTGATCGGGACAATGTGAGGTTTGAAGCAGAGGGAGCTTTTGTGACGCAGCCGGTCGTGGATCATCATGCCGAAAACCTGCTGCAAACGGATACCAAACAATACCTGCAAATGCAGATAAATAAGCTCTCTGAAAATTTAATGAATAACAGAATTGCTGTTGAACTGCTCAAACAGAAACAAGCGAACGGCGCACTTTGATCGGATTAGAAAAAAAACAGACTCCGGGCTCGTATACTGCAGCCGCATGCAGCGATGATACCGCTCGTGCCACTGTGCTGGCGATTACCAGCGGCAAAGGCGGTGTTGGAAAAACCAATATTGCCGCTAATCTTTCGGTTTCACTGGCAGCCAATAATCAACGCGTAGTTCTGCTGGACGCGGACCTGGGACTGGGTAACCTGGATGTATTGATGAACATTCAGACCCGTTACAATCTGAGCCATGTTGTTTCCGGTAAACGCTCCCTTGAGCAGATCACCCATGTGGGCCCCTGTGGTGTCGAAGTCATTTGCGGCGGATCCGGCATTGAAAGCCTGGCCAATTTGAGTCATTTTCAGCGCCAGCGTCTGCTGGATGAAATGCAGGGACTTCAGAATCGATCTGATATCATCGTGATTGATACCGGTGCCGGAATTCATTCGAGTGTGATTGCCTTTTGCCTGGCGGCCGACCAGACACTGGTGGTGACAACCCCGGAACCGACTGCTATTACCGACGCCTATGCCATGATTAAAGTGCTGTCTTCCCAAAACTATGCAGGACGCATTAGTTTGCTGGTGAATATGGCAGAATCACTGGCCGAAGGCAAGAAGGTGTATCGCCAAATTGCCGAGGTGGCCGGACGGTTTTTGAACAGGTCCGTTTATGAAGCAGGTGTATTATGCAGGGACGCGCATTTGCTTCAGTCTGTTCGTCGGCGTGAACCGGTAATTCGAGCATTCCCAAAGGCTGATATTTCGAATGCTTTAAAAGTCATCAGCAATCGTTTAACTCAAGGCACCCGAACCCAATCCAACCGGGAAGGATTTTTCCGGAAAGTCGCCAATTGGTTCTTCTAAAGTGCCGCTTGTATTAACCCGATAATGTTTAGGGCGAAAAAAGACTGAATCGCCCTGCCTGAATTGCCAGCAAAAACTAAGGCCAAAACTTATCGGACGAACGTCCATAAGATAACTTTGAAAATACTATAAAACACGGAGGTTTTAGGTATGAAAACCCCTCAGTTAGAAAAAGTCAAAATCGAACAGGTGTGGAGTGAATTCTTCAAGACTCGTTCAGAGCAGTGTCGCAATATGCTCATGGAGAATTACCTGCATCTTGTTAAATACAGCGCAGAACGCATCTGGGTCAAACTGCCGGACAAGGTCGAACTGGATGACCTGATTCAGGCCGGTATTTTCGGGCTTAAAGATGCCATTGAAGCCTACGATCCCGAACGCGGCGTCAAATTTGAAACCTACTGTGCTCCCCGTATTCGCGGCAGCATCCTCGATGAACTGAGAAGTATGGACTGGGTGCCCCGCCTGGTGCGTGCCCGCGCTCATCAATTGGAACGCGCCCGACAGACACTTGAGGCTCAACTGGGTCGCGTCCCGACCGAAAAAGAACTGGCCAGTGAACTGGAACTGGACAAAGAAGAATTCCACCGTCTGCAACGTGATGCCAATGCCATCGGTCTGATCTCGTTAAACAATAAATTCAGCGAAAACGAGGGGGAAAAAGACATCCGTGAAATCGACATTATCCAGGATCAGAAGAGCAAAAACCCCGTCACGGAAGCCCAAAAACGGGATCTCAAGAACCTGCTTTCCAAGGGACTGACACGGGCTGAGAAACTGATCGTGATCCTGTATTATTACGAAGAGATGACGATGAAGGAAATCGGAGCCACGCTGGATTTGTCCGAATCACGCGTTTCTCAAATGCATTCATCGATCGTCGCCCGCCTGAAAGCCCAGATGAACACCCGCAAAAAAGAGTTCGTTATTAATTCATAGTTTTTTGAATCAACTTCCTGCTGGATGGGGATGTGGTACGAATCCCCTAAAAGCACATTCGTTATTTGCCTTTTATCCCCTCTTTTTTAGGCTTGATTTTACTGATTTTTTCAAATATCCGCACCAAATGTCGATTATCGGGATTGTCTGCAACACATTTACTCATGCGTTTTTGCATAACCGCCAGTGATTTACCATCCAGGGCCTGATACAGACGTATAAGCACTGTTTCCGTCGCTTTGCGTACAGCTGTTGTCTGGCAGGATGTTGCCGCAATCAGGCAATCGACCGCATCCGGAACCTTCATACCACTTCTGAGAATCAAATCCGGAAGGTCATTGTCTGATACCTCTGTGGCGGCAGTAATAAACCGAAGCGCATCAATATGCTCCGGCAGTTCAACATTGGCCATCAGGCAATACCTCTGTATATAATTACGCAGTAACCGGAGCCACCGGTGGTCAGTCGTAAACGCATTCTTGGACAGATCGCTATAACGCAGTTTCTTAGGACGTCCTTTTTTGTCGACATAATGGAGTCGCTGTCCTTTGAAGTAGACTTCGACTGCATCCAACAACGCCGTCAGCAGCGATTCACCATTGAAACCGCTGAATTTGATACCGTTTGGCGGCGAATCGGTATCACCAAAGTCTGCATCGCAGACGGTCCGAATCAGGCCATCCTGGTGATGGGCGATGACGGGTGTACCACCGGCGTGGGCTTCCTGCTGGCTGATGCCGCAAGGTTCGCCGACCTCGCCGCCAGAGGGCATGACAAAATATTGACTGCCGACATAAACATTACGGTACAATGACGTCGGCAGCCCCCCTTCCGGGAAATAGGCAAACCGACCGTGGAACTGCGGCATTGAGGCAATTCGCTGAAAATGCATGTCAAAACGGCGACCGTCAAAGGAATCCTCAACACGCCCGCACACGACATACTGAATACGCTCGTCGCAGGACAGGAAATACTCCAGAACGGTCTGGCCCATCATCTTCCAGGGTTCGTAAACGACCCAGCGATTGGCTCCTTCCTGGTAGACTTTCCAATCCAGCAGCAGTTCGAATCCTTTTTGTTTACAAATCCGGTGAAGCATTGAAAAAATTACATGCTGCGTATTGTCGTCATCGGGCTTGAGTTGAATATGTTCATCGTTTTGCAAACCGGTTTTGGCCAGTTTTTTGGCATGGGTGTATTTTGTAAAGAGCCGTTTACGAGCCGTCGGGCTGGCGGTTTCGAGTATACTTTTCTTGCTGCGGAACCAGAACCGCTGGCGTGCGGCCATATTAAATCCGTTTCGACAGCCGAAAAACCGCCCCTCCAGATCCATCTGCTGATAGAGATGAGCATAGTGAAAAACCATTGGTTCATTCAGAATACGCTGTTTCATCGCCCGGCTAACCGTTCCGATATGATTGGATGTCTTAAGCATCATATAGGTCAGATCGATCTGGCCGCCGGAGGGACTGTCCGGGTTGATACAGACATCGGCATGGACAACCGCATCCATACCGAGAATCAGGCAGTAATAGTAACGCCGAAAGGGATTGTTCTCGCCCAGCGTAATACTGTAAGACGGGTGCGGATTGTGCATCATGCTGGCGACATGGGTATTCTGGAAATGCGGATCAGTATTGTAAGCGGGCCAGCGTTCCATATAGGCCGATACGAGCCATGTGGGCCATTCGTTGGTCTGTATAATGGTCGGATAATAGTTGTATGCCCTCAACGCCTCCAGTGCCCCCTGTGACAGCACGCGAGCCCGGCGGAGTTTGTCTTCACCGGTTTGCCCTCCGTACGGGGTATCCAGGTACTTACCGTTTTCCAGGTAGAGCACCTCCACACGCGAGCGTTTACCGTGCTTTTGACGGAGCAGATTGCTCCGCATGATATTGATCACATCCACGGACGTGTTTTTTGAAATCGACTGAGTTTGGTCATCGAATTCGGGAAACTGAATCTCAAAGCTGTGACCGTCATAATGCGGAGCATAATTTTTAATGATCCGCTCCCGGTAGGCCTCATACAACGGTGTCACGACAACCACGTGGAATCCCAGTTCACTGAGAACATCGGCGATATCCGTGGTATAAATGCCCACCCCGCCGGCATGACCGCTGTACTGGGATTCCGGCGAAACCAGGGCAATCGTCCCAAGATTCATTCCATGCAGAATATCAGCAGCGGCCTGGCAGACGGTACTTTTGAACGCCTGTTTTTCATTGACCGCGATCCGCATTAAAAACTGCAGGATGACGGCTCGGCGTTTATCGTCCTGATCGCTGATTTCACTGAGCAAAGACGACAGTGGATTCAACCCCAGTTTATGCTTATTTTCAATCCAGTTGGCCAGTGTTACAAACACGTCACAAAATTGCTGGAAATTCGCTTTTTTATTTGAAGAGACTGCTTGAGACACAATTTTTGCAACATAACAATATCGCAGGCGGTCCTGTTTGCCGTAGTTCGGATATCGCATAAACGAATCAATCAGTAAATGCGAATGCCCCTCCTTTTTTCTTTTTTCAACGATCTCGTAAACATGAGATGAGACACCATCGAGAATCCCGCCAAAACCGAGGTGCAGCAGTTCACTGCCAAACCAGTACTCGCGGCTGCCACGCCGGGTACGACCTTCGGTATTGTTGTAACGCTCGATGATCTCATAAATGTGTTCGGGATGAATATGTTCCAACGGCGACTGGTCGACGGCTTTGTCGAGTGAAAAATTAAATGCCCGTGTTACTGCAGCCTGCCCTTCGGTGTGCGGATCGGGAAAATTAAACAGGCATAAAAATGTGTGCTTTCTATAGACACGTAAAAACGCCGCAATACGCGTATCCCCGGACATAAGCGGGATGACCGTACCGCGAATAAAGACAGGATTTTCTTCAATGAAGCGAAAAAGCCGCCGCAGGTATTTTCCAAATCCAAACAAAATCGGATAATGCGAAATAATTTGCCAGCGGGCACGGTTTTCTTCATGCCACGGATGACGAAAACGATTGTTCACCCAGTGCTTCCAGCACTCGGTATACGCCTCATCAAACCGCTGCTGCATGGTCCCGGCTTCCGGACCGGGCAGACGGCTCATATGGTACATGACCGGGCCCTGGCTGCTCAGCAGCAAAAAGGCCGCGGCCGGCCAGATCATATTCTGGTAGTTGCTGGCTGGAGATTCCTCGTCATGGCTGTTAAAGAATGACAGTGTCTGGCCGCCGTGATTACGATAAATGTTGTTCAAATATAACAGGTTATCGTTGAGTCCCAACGGTGCATTAATATCCTGACCGCTGCGGATATGTTCAAGATTTTTAATCAGCGAATTATAGGGAGTCGTCCCCGATTTAATCATGCGAATTTCATTGCCGTGCCATTGTTCCGAATACGCCAGCAGTGCATTGGGAACTGCTTTCTGTATTTTGTAGCACATATACAGCAGCGCAATATTGGGATGCTCTGTTTTCCGCAGATCAACCGGTTCAAATCCTTTTACCGTAACCTGACCCAACAGGCGTTCGGTACCGGTCAGTGTTTCGGAAACTGGGAAAACCGTATCAAAACCGTGGCCGACATCGATGCGAAGCCCAAAGCCCATTGAGGTCAGTTCGATACCAATTTGTGCCAGGTGGTCCACATTATCAAAATCGCGCATATTGACCATGAAACTGTCCAGCCATTCGCTCCATTCGCCATCCCATCCGGCCCGCGGCGTGAGTTTGCCTTCCTGATTGACAATATAGACCGGCATGTGATACGGAAAAGCATGATTGGCCCTGGAAAAATGCGACAAAACACACAATAATACCTTCATGTCGAGTTCATCGGCCTTTTTACGCAGCCGCAACAGGGCTTCCAGTCCGCCCAGGTCGCGACGCACCGTACGACCGTCCAAAACCGAAAAAACGGATGGATCGGGACCTGCCTCCCCGGCCCAACCCAGTTCCAGCGCCCCCAGCGGGTAAATACGCGTATAGCCTTCAGCACGGATGGCTTCGAGTTGGTCGGCAATGTCGTCAAAAGTTCCATAGACGAACATGCCGTTTTCATCTTTGACCGGCTGATACTGATCATCCAGCTTCAAATTGAAGGTGTCCGCATAAAAACTCAGTACACGCTGGCCCCGTTCATCAGCCATATGTTTT
>ENA-ORCT01001178-ORCT01001178.1-marine-metagenome-genome-assembly--contig:-NODE-1178-length-10633-cov-3.728780_pt1 | contig 10633 bp, 8 predicted proteins | sample MGYA00248632_ERZ508511 | MGnify/ENA primary metagenome ERZ508511 (study PRJEB26182, sample SAMN06268839) | marine metagenome | isolation source: Tt an P1-techrep anaerobic enrichment on pine from sediment... | reverse complement strand
GAGGACTCTTGGCAAACAGAACGAAGCTTTTTTATTATTTTTGCCAACCTATGAAAAACCTCATGACGCCAAAAGCAATCGTGGGCATTGGAAGTGCCTTGGTTGATATTCTCGTTCAGTTAAAAGATGATCAGTTACTTCATACTTTTCAGTTACCCAAAGGAAGCATGACGCTGGTTGATGCCATACTTTCCCAAAAAATTCTGGATTCAACGGAAGGCTTGGAACGCTCGATTGAAACCGGAGGGTCAGCAGCCAATACCTTGCGGGCCATTGCGCAGCTGGGGGGAAAAGCCGGTTTCATTGGTAAAATTTCGAACGATCCGATGGGCCATTTTTTCAAAGAAGAATTTGAAAAACACCAGGTTACGCCACACCTGTTCTACAGCCAGATTCCCACCGGGAAAGCGACAACACTGATTTCGCCCGACTCAGAGCGCACCTTTGGAACCTACCTGGGTGCTGCCAGTGAGCTTAGTGCCGATGAACTTTCAGAGGAGCTGTTTTCAAACTACGATTATTTGCACATTGAAGGCTACCTGGTATTCAATCACGCTTTAATTGAAGGAATTTTGAAGCTGGCCAAAAAGCAAGGGCTGAAGATTGCCCTCGACATGGCCAGTTTTAATGTGGTGGAAGCCAACCTGGACTTTTTGAAACGTTTGATCACTGAATATGTGGACATTGTGTTTGCCAACGAAGAAGAAGCCAAGGCTTATACGGGACTGGAACCGACGGCTGCACTAAAACAAATGGCTGAGCAATGCGACATCGCCGTGGTAAAAATAGGACGGGATGGCTCCTTGATTCAGGCGGGCAACCAGTTCGTGAAAGTGGATACGCCCCAGGTTCAAAGTGTCGACACCACAGGAGCCGGCGATGTTTATGCGTCGGGATTTCTATATGGTCTGGCCAATGATTTCAGCCTGGAAAACTGCGGCAAGCTTGCTTCACTGCTGGCCAGCAAAGTCATTCAGGTGGTTGGTGCCAAAATACCGGATGCCGAATGGGGCAAAATCAAGCACGAAGTTGATGGATTGATTCACCAAAGGACCGATGGATTGAAGGACTGAAGGATTGGAGGATTGGAGGATTGGAGGATTGAATGTGTCGGGGGTGGTTTAGATCAATGCAAAAGATAAACCCGGCACAGAACTCGTTTTAGGGTCATTCAATCGTCTTTTTTGTTGAACAAAAAAGACGATTGAATGCACCCAACTAGACCAAATGATCACCAAACAAACAGCGGATCAAAATAAACGGAATAAAAAGTCGTGAAAGCCTTTTTCGGACTAAAATAAACCGTGAATCTGTGCATCAATTTTGTCAATCACACTGCTAAGGTCTTCCGGGCTATTGGTGATATCGATTTTGTCAACATTAATAATCAGCAACTTTCCTTCTTTGTATCGACTAATCCAAGCCTCGTAACGCTCGTTCAGCTGCTTAAGGTAATCCAACCTGATGGAGTTTTCGTATTCCCGGCCACGTTGCTGAATCTGGTTGACCAACGTTGGCACATTGGCCCGAAGGTAAATCAGGAGGTCGGGCGCTTTTACGAGCTTGCTCATCAAACGAAAAAGTGTGACGTAATTATTAAAATCACGAGTCGACATCAGGCCCATCGCATGCAGGTTGGGAGCGAAAATTTCAGCATCCTCATAAATGGTTCGGTCTTGCACCACAGTCAATCCCGAGTTCTGGATCTCCATAATTTGTGAAAACCGGCTATTCAAAAAGTAGATTTGCAGATTGAAAGACCACCGCTGCATATCTTCATAAAAATCATTCAGGTACGGATTTTCATCAACATCTTCGTAATGAGGTTTCCAGCCGTAGTGTTTTGCCAATAAGCTGGCCAGTGTCGTTTTTCCGGCGCCAATGTTACCCGCAAGAGCAATATGCATAATTCTGTTTTTTCAATTTCGTTTTACAAATTTAACTGAGCTACCTGATTCCGAACTATAAATTATAATCTTTTTTGCAGATCGATCAATTCATCCAGGTATTTTCGGTCGTTTGCCAGTCGCGGAATCTTGTTTTGTCCGCCAACTTTGCCCCGTTGTTTCATCCAGGCATAAAACAAGCCTTGTTTTGCAACAAGCACATGTGGCTTTTCCAAGGTCAGGTTTTTATGTCGTTTGGCCTCGTAGTCTGAATTAAGGGTTTTCAGAGAATCGTCCAGAACATCCATAAAATACTCCAGATCATTCGGCTCCCGTTCAAATTCAATGATCCATTCGTGCGCTCCTTTTTGATCCCCCTCCATAAACACCGGCCCCGCGGTGTATTCCTTAACAATGGCATTTGTACGTTCCGTGGCAATTTTCAGGGCTTGTTCTGCATTGTCAATAATCACCTCTTCGCCAAAAGCATTAATAAAATGTTTCGTACGCCCGGTAATTTTTATTTTGAATGGCCTTTTACTGGTAAACTGAACCGTGTCGCCAATAATATATCGCCAAAGTCCTCCATTGGTGCTGATCACCAAAGCATAGTTTTTGTCCAGCTCAACTTCTGACAGGCTGAGCGTTTGCGGATTTTCATCATCCAGCTTCTCCATCGGGATGAACTCATAATAAATCCCATAATCGAGCATAAGCAGCAAATCACTGCTGTCCGGGTCATCCTGAATGGCGAAAAAACCTTCCGACGCGTTGTAGGTTTCCATGTAATTCATGGTTGCCGATGGAATAATTCGCTGGTACTGCTCCCGGTACGGATCAAACTTAATGCCGCCGTGAATAAAAACTTCCAGATTGGGCCAAACATCAAGGATACTGCTTTTACCGGTATGCTCCAGAATCCGGTTGAGCAGCACCAAAAACCAGGAAGGAACACCGGCAAGCGAGGTTACATTCTCATCCAGTGATTCATCAATGATCTTGGCGATCTTTTCTTCAAACTCCTCCAGCAATGCAACTTCAACCGAAGGGGTTCGGATGAACTCAGCCCAAAAGGGTGTGTTCTCAATCAAGATTGCCGACAGATCGCCAAAATACGATTTGTTGCTGAAGTTGTTCACCCGCTGGCTTCCGCCCAGGGTGAGTGTTTTTCCGAAGAGAACCCCCGACTCAGGATTATTTTTCAGGTAAAGGGCGAAAACATCCTTGGCTCCACGAAAGTGAACATCCTCAAGCGACTGCTTGCTCACCGGGATAAACTTACTCTTATCGTTGGTCGTCCCCGACGATTTGGCAAACCACTTGATTTCGCCGGGCCACAGTAAGTTTCGTTCTCCCTGCCGCAATCGCTTTACATAGGGTGCAAAATCTTCATAGTAGCGAATGGGGACGCGTTCTTTAAATTCTTTTTCAGATCGTATGCTTTTGAAATCGTAGGTTCTTCCAAACTCAGTGTCGCGGGCTTCTTTCAGCAGATCAAAAAATACCTCCAATTGGGTATCAAACGGGTGTTCCTTAAATAGATTAATCTCATTGATTCGTTTAAAATTGATCCAGTTGATAACGGAATTGATAAATGGCATTGGCTGATTTTTCTAGATTAAAATAATGGGCAGAACACAAATTCTGCGCTAGTCAAAATTATCTTTTTTGATTGAGACTACCTATTACCGACACGGCAAAAATATTTTTCTATTTTTACTTAAAAATTTTTCAGACCGAAAAAACAGCACAACCCTGTTGCTTCATTTAAACCTAATGGCGTGAATTACATCGATATTATTCTTGGCGTGTTGCTGATCCTGGCGGCATTTCGTGGCTTTTACAAAGGCTTTGTTGCCGAAGTGGCATCGCTTGCTGCTCTTATCCTGGGGATTTGGGGTGCGATCCACTTTTCGCACCTGACTTCAGATTTTATCATCGAAACGTTTAACTACCAATCCAAACATTTGGGGCTGATTGCTTTCATCGTTACGTTTACCGTTATCGTTATTCTGGTTCATTTAATTGGCAAAGCCGTTGAAACCATTATTTCGGCTGTCGCATTGGGCTTTATCAACCGGCTCGCCGGAATTTTGTTTGGCATTATCAAAACAGCACTGATATTAAGCGTCTTGCTCATTCTTTTTGATGAAGTAGATGAAAATGTAAGAATGATTCCGGAAGATGTAAAAGCAGATTCGCAGATGTATGAGCCAGTGAGAAATTTACTTCCGACCATTCTCCCTTTTTTGGATTTTGGCGATTTGGACGGCGATTTGTTTGAATGGGAAAAAGGTCGGGACCAGGAATTTGAAAAAGTAAGTTAAAACCAAGAACCATTCGAATATTTTTGAAAACTTAGTCAGCAAATTTGCATTCGAAATTAGATGCTTGTCATGTTTAAAAAAGAGAAAAAATCGATTGATGACGTGGAGCAACAGAAATGCCTCAACTGCGCCCATGAGTTCAAAGGCTTTTATTGTCCCAACTGCGGACAGTCCATTTCAGAGTTTAACCGCCCCTTTGGCTTCGTGTTTTACGATTTTTTAGGAAATTTTCTGGCCTTTGACTCTCGTTTTATCCATACATTTCGCGATTTGCTGTTCAAACCCGGTTTTCTGACGATCGAATTTTTCAAAGGTCGCAGAGCCCGGTACGCGCCGCCTTTTCGACTCTACATTTTTGTGAGCTTTATTTTGTTTCTGCTTTTGCAAATCCTTTCCGGGAGAGGCTTGAATATTGCCTTTAGCCACTCAGACAATGGCATACGTGCGGATTCGATTGAGGCAATTGCGGAGCTCGGAATACGTCTTGAAACACCAGATAGCCAAGCAGATCTGCAGACCAACGACTCCACGTCCGTCAAAGGACAAAGCATCGACTACGGTGCATTGCTCAAAGCCAAAAACCTCCGCGAATCCTTGCGTAATCTGGCTCGCCAATTGGGAAAACTGGCGGAAGAAACGGAAGATCCGGAGGAGAAACAAGAACTGATCAACTTTGCCAATATGCTTCGTGCGCCGGATCAACTGATTTCTAAAACATTGAAATACCTTTCATACGCCTTTTTTATTCTGCTGCCGGTTTTCGCACTGCTACTCAAGCTGTTTTATCTCAGGCGAAAAGTGTACTACATCCGGCATCTCGTCTTTTCGGTGCATATTCATTCCTTCATGTTTGTCATTTTAAGCCTGGTAGTAGCCTTCATTCTGCTTGTGCCAGGTAAAACAGGATTTATTTCCCTGTGGTTGTTGCTCGCAGTTCCGGTCTACATTTATTTGGCGCTGAAAACTTTCTATCAGCAGGGATATCTAAAAACCCTGATGAAGTTTTTGTTGGTCGGATTTATCTATAACACCGTTCTGATATTCGCTTTCGTTTACGTTTTTATCAACGCATTGGGGATGTTGTAGTCAGACTATTTTCTATTCAAAATATCACCCAAAGGACAAACCCTTAACGGTTCATTTTTATATCTTTGCCGAGATTCCGGGGCTTGGACCGGTCCTGCCTGCTTGTCTTCCCATCAAAAAGAGAAGTTAAAACAGGTAAATAACCATTGTTGAAAATTAAATTCAAAATATTTACGGATGAACTTTGTTGAAGAACTAAACTGGCGTGGCATGATTCACGATATCATGCCCGGAACGGAAGAACAATTGCAAAAAGAAATGACGACAGCCTATGTTGGCATTGACCCGACTGCTGATTCATTGCACATTGGCCACTTGGTTGGGGTGATGATGCTGAAGCACTTTCAGCTGGCCGGGCATAAACCCGTTGCCCTGGTTGGCGGTGCTACCGGAATGATCGGTGACCCCTCGGGCAAATCGCAGGAGCGCAACCTGCTGGACGAGCAAACCCTCCGACACAATCAAGAATGCTTGAAAGAACAGCTGAACCGTTTTTTGGATTTTGATTCGGATGCTCCCAACGCTGCCGAGTTGGTCAACAACTACGACTGGATGAAAGATTACAGCTTTCTGGACTTCATCCGCGATATTGGCAAGCATATTACCGTGAACTACATGATGTCGAAAGACAGCGTGAAGAAACGTTTAGGCGAGGAGGCAAAGACCGGCATGTCGTTCACCGAATTCTCCTACCAGTTGGTTCAGGGAACCGATTTTCTGCATCTGTACCGGACCAAAAACTGCAAACTGCAGATGGGCGGATCCGACCAATGGGGAAACATTACCACCGGAACAGAGCTCATCCGGCGCAAGGAAAGCGGCGAGGCCTTCGCCATGACCTGCCCGCTGATTACCAAGGCCGATGGCACCAAATTTGGAAAAACAGAAAGCGGCAACGTGTGGCTCGATGCCAAATTGACCTCACCCTACAAATTCTACCAGTTTTGGCTGAATACATCGGACGAAGACGCCGAGAAATACATCAAGATATTCACCCTGTTGAGCCAGAAGGAAGTTGCCGAACTGGTCGCCAAACACCGGGAAGCACCTCATGCACGCGAGTTGCAAAAAAAGCTGGCCGAAGAAGTAACCGTCATGGTTCACTCGCGCGAAGATTTCGACATGGCCGTGGAAGCCTCGCAAATCTTATTCGGCAGTGGCACTGCTGAAAACCTGCGCAAGCTGGATGAGCAAACTTTTCTATCGGTTTTTGAAGGTGTCCCTCAGTTTACGATATCAAAAACTGCACTGGCCGACGGTATCAACGTAGTGGATTTGCTGGCCGAAACCGCTGCTGTTTTTCCCTCGAAAGGAGAGCTGCGCCGAACCATTAAAGGAAACGGGCTGAGCATTAACAAGGAAAAAATCACAGACCACGACTTATTGGTGAACACCGATTTCCTCATTGGCAACCAGTTTATCCTGGTTCAGAAAGGAAAAAAGAATTATTTCCTGCTGATTGCTGAATAATTTTATCCGGTATTGACGATCGATAATAATCTGAGGGTAAATTCGTTCTTGTGGAATACGACCTGACAATTTAACGCTTATGAAAAGCTTTTTTGACAACCAAAACCTACTGGCTCTGATTTGGAAATGGAAAGCACATTTGATTGGCATTGGCGCGATAGCTATTGCCGGAGCTGCTGTATTTTCATCACCTTGGTTCATGACACCCATGTTTCAGTCGCAGGCGCGGATTTACCCCACCAATACCAACACCTATTCCGAAGAATCGGAAAGTGAACAAATGCTGGAAGTGCTGAATTCAACTGACATCAAATGGCAGCTGACTGATGCTTTTAACCTGCCGGAACGCTTCGGGATAGCGTCGGATGAGGCGCATTTCCGCACCAAGATACTGAACGAGTACAACGACCGGATTGAATGTAAAAAAACCGAATATGAGACCATTGAGCTGAAAGCCCTCGATACCGATCCGCAGGTGGCCAGCAACATGGTTGACTCCCTGATTACTTTCTACAACCGGAAAGTGCTCGAACTGAATCGTAAGAAAGCACAGGAACAAGCTGCTTTTTATTTGAAAGACCTGCAGCGAAAACGAACTGAAATTGAAAAGGTTGCTGCCGAAATGGAGCCGCTCAGAAAAGAATACGGATTGCTCGATTATGAAATTCAGGCGGAACAGGTAACCCAGGGATATATGTCGGCCCTGGCCGGCGGTGCCAGCAGCCGTGCCATTGCCGACATCAAGAACCTGATGACCAACCTGGAAGAAAAAGGCGGGCGGTTCCTTTTACTTCAAAACGAGCTGCTGGCCCTGGAGATGCAGCGTGACACGATTGCGAGCCGTTACGACAAAGCCCTGGCACAGGCCGAAAAAGACGTGACTTACACCATGGTTGTTGAAGCACCATTTCCTGCCGATAAAAAAGCTTACCCCATTCGGTGGCTGATTGTTTTGGTTAGTTTTGTTGCCGTTGAGTTTTTGGCGATACTGACCATTCTGGGACTCGAAGGAATTCAATCTTCAAAATCCTAATATTTTGCTTCGCAGACCGACTCAAATCATCCTTTTTTACAGTGTTTCCATTTCATTTTTAGCCCTCAATTTTTATTTTATCGTTCGGCGCGAAACACTGCTCATCAGTCTGCTGCCTGCTGTAGCAGCCATTGTATTCACTGCTTTGGTGCGCATGGATCGCCTGTTGTTGCTGGTGGCATTTTTCACCCCGCTGTCACTCCCGCTAAACGAACTGGCTGAAGGTTTATCCTTCGACATGTACCTGCCCACCGAACCCTTGCTGTTTGGCTTGTTGATTCTCTTTATTTTTAAAGTGGCCGAAAAACAAAGTTTCGACAAGCCCCTGCTCAAACATCCGGTTTCCCTGGCCCTTTATTTCTATTTGGGATGGATGCTCCTGACCGCACTTACCAGCACCATGCCTATGGTTTCGCTCAAGTTTTGGTTAGCCAAAATCTGGTTCGTAGCAGCCTTTTACGCCATGGGCGTTCTCTTTTTCCGAAAGAAGACAAATATTTACCGGTTTGCAGGTCTTTACTGTGGTGCTTTCGTTTTGGTGATTTTTTACGCCTGGTCCCGCCATTTTGCGTTGGGCTTTCACAACGTGCAGTCCGCGCATTTTGTCATGAACCCTTTCTATAAAGATCACACTTCCTATGGTGCCATGCTGGCTTTTTTCATTCCTTTTTTGCTCGGCGTCTCCCTGTTTAAAAAGTTTCGCACAAGCTACCGATTGATGGCTGCAACGGCCTTGGTGTTGTTTGCCGCGGCCTTGCTGCTATCCTACAGTCGCGCTGCCTGGCTTAGCCTTTTGGCTGGTGCTTCGGTCTGGCTCTTGATCCGACTGCAGATTCGCTTCCGCCCTTTGTTTATTAGCGCCCTGTCAGCAGTCGCTTTGATTTGGGTGTTTCAAAGCCCGATCTTACAATTTTTGGAGCGCAATAACCAGGAGTCGTCGGCCAATCTGGCTACACATATTTCGTCGATGACCAACGTCACCAGCGATGCTTCCAACCTGGAGCGCATCAACCGGTGGAGTTGTGCGCTGAGAATGTTCAAGGAAAGACCTGTTTTGGGTTGGGGGCCCGGAACCTATATGTTTCAGTATGCACCTTTCCAACTGACCAAACATCGAACCATTATCAGCACCAACTCGGCTGACCGGGGCAATGCCCACAGCGAATATTTGGGCCCGCTGGCCGAATCCGGCTTTTTAGGCATGCTCAGTTTCATTTTGCTGGCTGTAGTTATTCTGTACCGCGGCATTCATGCCTATTCGCAAACCGCCGACCGGGAAGCCCGACTCATCTTGTTGTCTGCCATCATCGGCCTGGTGACCTACCTGACACATGGATTTCTAAATAATTTTCTGGACACGGACAAAGCTTCGGTTCCCTTTTGGGCTTTTGCGGCCATCATTGTTGTGTATGATCTTTACACAAAATCGGAAGGACCTGATTCGACCGAGTGATCGGTAGTTCCGGGTGCAGCCTGTTATCAAGGATCAAACACCCGGCTGAAAAATAAAAAGCCCGGTTTCTACCGAGCTTCTCCTATGAAAATATAAGATTTTCTATTTCTTGACGCGTTCGTTGTAGCTACGGTCACGGGTATCAACCTTGATGATATCGGTTTCGTTGATAAAAAGCGGCACCATAATTTCGGCTCCTGTTTCCAGGGTTGCCGGCTTTAGAGCTGTTGAACTCGCGGTGTTTCCTTTTTCGCCCGGAATGGTCTGAACGACTTCCAATTCAACAAAAGCAGGCAGTTCTGCAGTCAGCGGTGTTTCATTCTCCGCCTGAAAGTTCACCTCAATCATCTGTCCTTCTTTCATCAAGTCGGCATTTTCAATCATGTCAGGATTCAGAGAGATCTGTTCAAATGTTTCGGTATGCATGAAATTGCAGCCCATATCGTCTTTGTACAAGTATTGGTACGGTCTTCTTTCAACCCGCACAACATCTACTTTTACACCGGCATTAAAAGTATTCTCGATAACTTTCCCGGTTTTTACATTTTTTAATTTTGTGCGCACAAACGCTGCACCCTTACCCGGCTTAACATGCTGAAATTGGACAATCGTAAAAATCTGTCCGTTGAATTCAATTGTTAATCCGTTTCTAAAATCTGATGTACTTGCCATATCCCTGTTTTATAGTGAATTACAAAATTTGCTGCAAAAGTAGTTATTTTCTGGTTAATAATTTTCCTTTTTCAGCGCTAATCCATTCGATTGGTTGAGCTTAGTCAATTTGTTCAACACCATTTTTATGGTAGGAATACAACTCACACTTGAGGGCACCAACTTTCAGGTCGAACTCGAGCAATACCGGAATCCGGTGCTCGTCATCGGTGATGTAGAACTTAAGTCCGCTGTCGCTGTTCAACACCTTACCCTTGTCAATACGCGGCTGAATGATATGACACCTTTTCGTGCCCAGCTTGGTTTTGATCTTGGTTTTTCCCAGGTACTTAACCTTCATCATAAAATGCTCGTCGGCATGAAACACCGGGATCGAGAATTCTTCGCCTCCCTGAAACTGATCCAGGTAATTGGTATTTCGCATGTGGAAAAAAGCCGTAACAAAATCAACGGTATTCGGCGGTACCTCGCGCGGACCGGACCGCTGGGAATAAATTGAATCGCGGTCGTGAAAGAAAAAAGCTTCATTGTACCAGCGGTAACTCCCTTCCTTAATGTTCCGGATGGCTTTGTAGGGTAGAAAGGTTTCCGGGTTAACAATACTTTCGTAGATATCGTGGACGCCAAACAGCACATTGGTCAATCCCACCGTATTCCCGTCAAGCAGCAAATGCAGGGCTTCCTTCCCCTGATAGGTGGTGTCCTC
>ENA-ORCT01001176-ORCT01001176.1-marine-metagenome-genome-assembly--contig:-NODE-1176-length-10638-cov-2.856737_pt1 | contig 10638 bp, 9 predicted proteins | sample MGYA00248632_ERZ508511 | MGnify/ENA primary metagenome ERZ508511 (study PRJEB26182, sample SAMN06268839) | marine metagenome | isolation source: Tt an P1-techrep anaerobic enrichment on pine from sediment... | reverse complement strand
GGGCAATGCCATTGCCGTCTGGCAGCAACACGACGGCAGCCGCTACAACATCTGGGCCAACCGGTTTGACGGCACCGGCTGGGGCACGGCCGAGAAGATCGAAACCGACGATGCCGGCCATGCCAGGTATCCCCAAATCGGCGTTGACGGCTCGGGCAATGCCATTGCCGTCTGGCAGCAACACGACGGCAGCCGCTACAACATCTGGGCCAACCGCTACGAGGAATAAATGACACATCCGGTGCGGCCCGGGTTCGGGCCGCACCCCGACTCTGTTGCCGGCCGTCAGGTTGACCAGGACGAACCTGCCGAGGGTTGCGCACACAAACCGGCTGCTACTCTGTGCGTGCCGATATATTTTCGTTGCTGGGTCAGGCAACGTAGTCCCGATCACCACTGGGGCGACGTCACGCAACAGATCACGGACTGGTCCGGAGAATCTCTCAAAGCGTCCCGAAAATGGCCGAAGTGCAGCTTCCCGCAAGCCGCCTCACGATAGGGCGTTAAAATATTCGCTACTCCGATGGTTTACGTTCTGAATCCCCTGAGAAAATAACCTTCGATCAGTAGCTAAAAAAGGGCGTCTATTGTCACAAAGGATCGGCTTCCATTTTCGATCCGGAACCTGTCGCCACGGCCTTTCCCACTGCCGCACCGGACAATTGATAACAATCCTCATTATGTGTATATGCGCAATAACAGATCTTAGCCAACCCGGTTCCGTTGCAGCAGCTTTCCTCACCATATGAGTGAGGAAAATAAAATGACGAAAGTGTTGGTGATGCGATACGACAAAGGCAAAGTACCCCCATCCGCTGTGACAGACGAGTTCAAACAGACACCGGGGGGGGGGCGTTGGGAAAGTATTTGGAAGAAAAGCCGCAGGTCAAGTTCAACGGGCTCTATGTGAACGAAGCGGGCACGGGCATCTGCGATTGGGAAGCGCCCGACGCAGATGCGGTTAAAAAATTCATCGACAGCGCCGGTGGATCTTACGACGAAATCATCGCCGTAGATAAACTGCTGTAATTCGAAATCATTAGAATTGGCAAAGGCCGAACCGCAATGCGGTACGGCCTTTGCCTTTGGTTAGATTCGCATTTTCATGTCGCAAAAACGACAATCCCATCATCTCGTCGGATCTTTTTTCTCAAGCAACTCGAGCTTCAATTGCCGCTTTGCGTCGTTGGCCAGGTGCAGGGTGCGGGTGGGAAAGGCAAAATCGATGCCCTCGGCGGAAAATCGCCGGGTGATCTCCAGGCAGGTGCGCTGAACCCACTCCTGAAAATCCCAGTACTCGGGCGGATGGTACCAGGCGACCACCATAATATTGAGGCTCCATTCATTGAAGCCGTTGAAGTAGACGCGCGGGGGAAAGTCCGGGTGCATGCCTTCATGGTCGGCCAACAGTTCCCGGACGATGGCCACCGCTTTTTCGATCTTTTCCGTCGGTGTGTCGTAGGTAATCCCGATGTTCGTTAACCAGCGGATGTTGGGCCGCTTGCCGATGTTCTCCAGACCGGAATTGACCAGCTTTTCGTTGGGGATGGTCACCAGATGCCCGGTAAGCAGACGGATGCGGGTGCTGCGGAAACCGACGTTCTCCACCGTGCCGTCGTAGTTGTCGATGACGATGCGTTCGCCCACCTGAAAGGGCTTGTCGAACAGAATGGTCAGCGTACCGAAAAAATTGGCGATGGAGTCCTTGGCGGCCAGCGCTACGGCCAGCCCGCCGATACCCAGGGAGGCCAACAGAGGGCCGATCTTTATACCGGTTAGATTTTGTAGAACGATGATCCCCGCCAGGATGATGATGAAAATCCTAAGGGTCTTGCCGAACAAGGGCACCAGGATATCGTCGATGGTGCTGTCGGTGCTTCTGGCCCAGAGTGCCAGACGGGCATCCACCACGTTGACGAAAAGGTAGACGAACCAGAACAGAGCCAGAATGCCGCCCGCCGAGGCGACCTTCTGAATCGCCAGGTGGATCGTGTTGCTGCCATCGGCCGCCTGAAAGTGGCCGTATAGGGGCGACAAGGCGCCATAGATGCCGTAGACCCAGATCAGCAGACTCAGTGGGCGCATGACCGCTTTGTACATCAGCCGCGCCCAGGATATCTGGCCGTCCACAGAAGGGATACTTTCGATGCGTCGCTGGATCAGCCAGTGAACCATACGCTCGACCGTCACCACCACGAAGGTCAGCAGCAGGCTGAAGATCAGCTTGAGCCAGCTGATGTCCAATAGCACCTTGCTGTTGATCCATCCGCCAAAGCGACTGGAGGCTTTGTCGGCAAATTTTTCGATCTTCTCCCCAACCTTGCTGCCGGCGGCATCGATTGTACCGATACCCGGACTCATCTCGCTTTCTTCACCAGCCTTTTCGACAGCTTGGGGCGATTTCTCCGGCGACGGATCGGACGGGCTCCTGGCAATGGCCGGACAGGCCGAGAAGACAAACAGAGCCACGATGATAAGGGCGAAGGCGGGTTTTCTGATTGACGGTGTCATCGATCAACGCTCCTTGTGATCATTCAGCCGACAACGCTTTCGGAAGGCGTCGGCTTTTACCGGGGCTGCCCGGATCGAGTGTCACGGAAAATGGAAAACTGAGCAAACGGCTGGCGTGGACGTCATTTTTTAAAAAGGGTGGCTGGTCTTGCCGGGAGACCGGTGCTTTTGCACAAGTAATTCTGCTGATTTATAACATGTTGGAGTCGTTCGTTCAATGTACAGCCTGCCGTTGCCAGGATGATTGCATTTGGAGCCGAATATGGAAAACCGTTGTCGCAGGCATGGCCAGCTCTTACGGGGAAAGCAGCGCAATCCGAATGGTACGAGATCCTGTAGGAGCGTTCCATGACCGCAAAAAATAGAAATCGATCCAAATGCGATTGCCCTGCTGCCGTTGCAGGCTATACGGCAGGCGGCGGGTAAAGTGTGGGGGGGGGAGGGGACGGCCGGCTTACCCTCGGGATCCGGGAGATGCAGCCGCTCCGCCCAGCTGCTGCACCCGATCACCGGCAGTTGAAGTTGTCAGGCCCATCACAGCCTGTCCCGATATTCACCCGCAAGGCCGCAACCTTGCGCGCCCCCATTCACCGGCCCGGAGCACTGCCGGATCGGAGAAACCGTGCGGGAACCCAATGCGGGTTCTGTTCGTCAGGATCGGTCCGGCGCCTCATCGCCGGTTCTCAAAAGATCTCGCGCGATGGCCTCTTTGTCCTGGATGCCGTTTTCGCTCACAAAAAAATCGATCAACCGCAGATCGACGGTGTCGTGGGAGTGGGTCACCAACTGATAGGAAATGTCATCGTGGGTGTGGTCCACCACCTTACGGTGGATCTGCTGATGGGACGAAGGACGGTGCGAAAACTTCAGCGTGTTGGCAAACAGATAGATGGGCAGGCGATTCAGATGGCACAGGCTGACAACATTGGCCGAACCTACGGCCGATACCACCTTGAGGTCCTCGGTGATGGACAAAGCCCCCATGAACACCTTGTTGCCCTGATCGATATAGTGGCTCAGGCTGTATTCTGGAATGACTTCCATGTCGATGTCCGCCTGAGAGAGGGATTTAACCAGTCGACGGGTTTTGGCCAGGTCCTGTTTTAGAACGATCACCTTGAAATTTTTATGTAAAACTTCCCGGGCGAGTTTGAGCATATTGGTCACATCGAAACTGATGGTGTGCACGATAATCGTATCGCCCTCGCTGATACAGGTCAGTCCCTGTTCGATCACCTTGCCGACCTTGGCCTTGATCTTGTCGTGCTTGGCCCGCAAAATATTGATCGCCCGTTCCTTGATTTCGTCGATATTTTCGCTGATTGGGCCGTCTACCTCATTTTCGAACTCCTCGATCAGATGGATCAGCGGAATCACCTTGGGTTCGGTGTTCTTGATGGCCAGGGAAAGTTCCGAGTAGAGCTCCCGAACTTCCTCCACACTGCAGTTCACCTGCCGGATGGATTCGATAAAAGCATTGATGGCCATCATGGAAACCCGGGAGGAGCCCACGGCATCCTCGTGGTCCCGAATCAGACTGCACAGAATCTTTTTGTCTTCCGGTTTCATAGCGATATCCATAAATAGAGCATCAGATAGCCCGAGGCGATCGTCAGGGTGATCAGGGTGATGACCACGCTCTTGCGGGCAAATTCGATAAAGCTGATTTCCTGTCCGAATTTCTTGGCCATCCCCACGGAAACGATATTGGCCGAGGCCCCGATCATGGTCAGGTTGCCGCCCAGACAGGCGCCCAGCGACAGCGCCCACCACAGGATGTTGTTGGGAATGGGATTGCTTTCCAGCATCAGCCGGACGATGGGAATCATGGTGATGGTGAACGGGATGTTGTCCAGAAAACCCGAGACGATGCCCGACACCCACAGCACCGTCAGCACGATCACGTAAGGGTTATCCCCCACCCGCATGAAAATGTTGCGGGCGACCCATTCGATGACGCCTTTATGCTCCAGCACCCCCACCAGGATAAAAAGGCCGGTGAAAAACAACAGGGTGCTCCACTCGATCTCTTCGAGCATCTCTTCCACGTCGATGCGCGTGATCACGAACAGAATCATGGCCACCAGCATGGCCACCACCCCGGGGGAAAGCTTGGTGACGGTCTGGGTGACGAACAGCAAAATGGCCAGCCCCAGGCAGGCCAGACCCTTGGTCAGAAAAAGGGCGTCGATTTTCGTGTCCAGAAAATTGTAACGAATTTTTTCCAGCAGCAGTTGCACCGAAAACAGTTTGGCCAGATTGGTGTCGATGGGCTTGAACTTGTCCCGGTTGGTGGCCCAGAGATAGACAAGGGCCACTGCGAAGCAGACCACAACCGGCAAAGTCAGGTTGAACATGAACTGGTTGAAGGTCAGGCCCACCTTGGAGCCGATGATGATGTTGGGCGGATCGCCGATCAAGGTGGCCGTTCCGCCGATATTGGAAATGATGGCCTGGCTGATCACATACAACTTCGGGTCCAACCCCATGCCGGAGGTCAGCTCGATGACGATGGGGACGATGATCAGCACCGTGGTCACGTTGTCCAGAAAGGCGGACATGACGGCGGTGACGATGGAAAAGAGGATCAGGATCTTGAGCGGGCTGCCCTGGGTCATCTCGGCGATCCGCACCGAAACGATGGTGAAAAATCCGGTTTTTCGGAGAATCGCCACGATGGACATCATGCCCAAAAGCAGCATGATGGTTTCGAAGTCGATGAACTCCACGGCCTGGTGTTCGCTGACCACGTGCAGGGCGATCAGCACCATCACGCCCAGCAGCGCGGCCACGGCCTTGTTGACCAGTTCGAAGGTCAGCGCCACATAAACGAGCAGGAAAACAACAATCGGTATCAGGGCTCCATGCATGTATAGTAGTCCTTTTTATCGGCGCCGCTTAATGCTGCCGAATCGCTGTAAGCCTCAAAGACAGTCATCGGCTCTGAAACTGGTCTCCATGAGCAGTTTTTCCGACCGGAGGAAAACCGGCGGTCGGGACATCACTCGGGCAAATCCAACGCTTGTCTTTTCAGGCAGGCGTCCCCGACCCCCAAGTCGCAGGCCGACGTCAACGCAAGGATCGCCCGCTGCTGTTCATGCAATCCCAGGTAGGCGGTTGCCTTGGCCATATAAAGTACGCCCCAGCGAGGATATTTCTTTTCGAGGTGATCCATATAGATGATCGCCATACGCCAGTGACGGTTGCGGATGTAGCGGTAAGCCCGCGACAACTCCAAGGCCGGGGAGATGGCCGGGTCTACCACGGGCTCCAACTCCTCCTTCAGTGAAAAATTGGTTTCCTCCTTCTCGAGCGTATCGTTTCTGATTCCGGCTTTCACAAAGTCAGTCAACGAAAGAGAACTCTTTATCTTGACCGTATAGGTCCGAGTTTGATCATCGACCGACTTTTCCAGCAGTTCCGGCTGCAGGTCATCGGCCACAAGGCAGAAGATCTCCATTTTACGATCCGCATCGCCCCTCAACAGGCCTTCATTCGTCAGCCGATCGGCTGACATGGCAACGGCCTCTTGCTTGGCGCAATAAAGGGCCAGTGCCAGCGCCGTTTCGGAAGTTTCATTCAAACCGGCCGTATAGGAGCAGTCCGTTACAATGGCCATTGGCCGGTCACCGGTCCCTTCCCCGGCCAGAGCGGGCCCCGAGTGCAGTCCCGGCATCAGAACAACCAGACAACCGGCCAAAAGCAAAATCGATCGCATCATCGCGTCAATTCAGATGAACCGCCGCCTGAGGCCCGCTGACCAGCATGTTGTTGGTCAGCGTGTTCTGGGCGGTTTCCATCTTGCTCCCGAAAAAAAGATTGTTGATCAGTCCGTGTCCATAGGCGCCGGAAAGCGCCAGGGCATCATGGGGCAATGCATACAGGTTGTGGCCGAAATCGCCCCTTGCAAACCGATATTGGCGCCTGCAATGCCGGTTGAGCGCGTCTTCGAGGCCGGCATCCCGAATTCTCGATTCGTAGTAGGTCTCATCGCGTTCGAGCTGAACGAACAGGTCCAACGGATATCCGGATCGTTTGGAGATCTGGATGCCCGATCGCAGTGCGTTCAACGCGGATTCCGAACCTCCGAACAGAACAGAAACGCTTTTCCAGGGTTTGAACACGGGTGATGTCATCAATACGGGAAAGCTGGCCGTCCGGATAATTCGTCTGACCCTGGGTCCGATATACCCCAGACCGATTTTGGACGACAGATCGCTGATACTGCGCGGACAGCACATGAAGTCAAAATAGGTCGGAATGTCCGGCAGGTCGCTGGCGGTTCGGTTTTTGGGGTACAGGAAGTGCGGTTTCAACCCGGCTTCGGCGGCAAGGGCGCGGGCCCTTTCGGCCGCCGTTTCCGGATCGTTCAAATAGGAGCGATCCAGGTCGATCTGCACGGCTTCATGCTCGAAGTACATCATGAAACGGACCGCATCAGGGATGTAGATCGTCAATTCCAGGTCCAGGGTCCGGCAAAAGTAGATGGACTGCATCAAGGTTTCCCGGCCCAGCGGGGTATTTCTGAAAACATGGAACAAATTGGCAAACATAACAATGATCCATCGGTGTAGGTTTGGCTTTTTATTGGTTCATGGGCATTTTCCGGCAGATGGCGCGCTCGTCACGATTGTGCGACGGGTTTCAGCACCTCGGTCGTTCCATTGCGCCGTAGCTGGAGTTTGAACGTCGATCCGTTGTCGTTCCAGACCTGGTGGATGAACCAATTTTGAGCCTCGCCGTTCTCGGTTTCCACCTTAAGTTCGATGGTATTGGACATTTTGTCGATCTTCTCGATGACCGCGGAGTAGACATGCCCGTCGACGGTCAGGGAAGGAGCATCCTTGGCCAGGTCGATCACGACCGTGTCGCCCTGGTCACGCTTCCATTGACCGGTCATTTGGGTTTGCAGATCCTGGGAACCGCCGCTGCTGCTGCATCCGCCAACGATCAGCAGGAAAAAAAGGGGAACGAGCACGATCAGGGTGAAGGCCGGGGCATTCAATGGATGTCTCATGGAATTCCTCCTGTGGGTGTGAATCGGGTTTGTGCCAGGCCGTTGCCTACGGCAACGGCCTCCGATACCAATGGTTGGAAACGGTCCCGTACAAAATTACGGCTGAAAATAGGTTCTTCGTGGCGATGGCAACCCGGAGTTGGGGCCGCAAACGGTCGTAAAGAATCGTCGGTTCAACAGATCAGGGATTGGTGGGCAAGGTACAACGGGGTGAAGAGTTGCTGGCGTTCACTGACCGGTCGAAGCATCGGACCGGCTTCAGGAATGAAAACAGCCAGTGAATATTTCGTTTTTATCGTCACCGGATCGAGGTCCGGCAGGTCGGTTTCGGCCGAAAGGGGGAGGCTCCAACGATCGATCAGATAATCAGATGGGGTTGGTAAGGGCGCATGCAAACAGCCGGTTTTCGGACCGGGATGGATCGACTGGTGGAGATGACAGCAGCGTTGGTGATGGCCGCAGGCGTCGGTCAGGGCGTAGCCGTCCTCCCCGATCGGCCCGCCCACAGTCGAACATTCGGCCATGACTCCCATTCCGGTGGTCAGCAGGGTCAGCAAGGTGACCACCGGTAGCCATTGCCGCAACCCGTCCGCCCGCCGGCGGCGAATTCTGGCATGGGATGGTTTGAATGGCTTGGAAAAGGACTTCACGGTGTTCATCCTTCCCGTCACAGCGCCTTTGTTGGCAGCGGCATCCCCGGATTTATCATCCAATCGACCGGGGACAGGGAATAGCCGCATAAAACGTTTGTTCTTAAAATCTATAAGCCTTATTTTCCCGTTTTCAAATGGTGCTATTTTTGATCGTCATCCAGGCGTGCCAGGGCCTTGAGCAGTCCCAATGGAGACTGATGCATGGAAAGCTGCTGAATCGCCGCCATCTTCTTCTCGTGCCGCTCGAACTTTTTATTCATCCTGGCCTGGTAGGCCTCCTGGAGCGCCTCCACCAGCTTCTCGAAATCGTAGGGTTTTTCCAGATATTTGAACGCGCCGAGTTTGGTGCATTCTACGGCCGAGTCCACCGTAGCGTGTCCGGTGAGCATAATGATTTCGATAAATTTATGATTCTGTTTGAGAATTTTCAGGACCTCGGTGCCGTCCATACCCGGCATCTGAAGGTCCACCACGGCCACGTCGAAGCCGCCCTTTTTGGCTGCGGCAACGGCATCGTCGCCATTGTCTGCCGTCGTCACGTCGAAGCCTTTGATGGAAAGCCGTTCGGAAACCGCCTTCAGAAATTTGACTTCGTCGTCAACCAAAAGAATTTTTATCGTGTTTTCCGTTTCCATGGCATCCTCCGGCTGCTTAATATGTTGAGTAAAGATGTCCCATGATGTTTATTTTGCATCTTTTTCGGCAGCAATGCAAAAGAATTCCTGCCTCGCCCTCTTTGGGCGGTTCCAAAAAATGAAAAATCAGCTCGACGGTGATTCCGTTCGTGTTTTTTGAATTTTCTCTTTCGCCGCCTTGATGGTCTTGCTCAGTTCCTCGATGTCGACCGATTTCGACAAGAATGCGAAGGCACCCAGCTCCATGCATGTCTTTTTGTCGGCTTCCGATCCCTGGCTGGTCAACACAATCACCTCGATGGCCGGATGGGTCTCTTTTACCCGGCGAAGCACTTCGATACCATCGATCCCGGGCATCCTCAGATCCAGGATCATCACATCGGGCTCGTCTTCCTGGTCCACCAGGTTAAGGGCGGATTCGCCATCGTAGACCACCGCGGAATCCAGTTCTCTCATCATCAAACGCTTGGACAGGGTCTGCACATATTTTTTCTCGTCGTCCACCAACAGGATCTTCGAGGGAACATCGAAATCATGGCGCCGATAGACGTCGGTCTGGTAATATCCCGGCCCCACCTTGGTCTCCACCGCAGTTACCCCCGGCACCGCCAGGGCGATCTCCTTGAGTTCCTCTTCAAGACGGTTGAGCCTCAGTACATGCTTGTTAATGGTCAGGGTGACCAGCCCTTCCTTGACCTCCACCGTGATGTCAAGGCCTTTTTTAACCAGGGCGATTTCCACGTTGGCGGCGATCATGAAATCGTCGACGGCCGACTTGGATGGACCGGCAAGCTTGAACACGGGATTGGCGATGGTTTGTTCAATCGTCATCGCGATGTCCTCCAGCGACGTTTTGTCGGTCGGCAGACAAATGTCGTAAAGCGAAGGGCTCCATGGATCGTATACCCCGTGGAGCATATGCACCCACGCGGCGGATTGCACATCGTCCCGGTGGACGACCTTATTGGCCTCGGACGACGAAACCTCCAGCTCCCTTTCGGCCACGGCAACACGGAAAGTCATGTCCGCAATCAAACAGATCCGAAGCACGTGGCTGATGTCCGCCGGAATCAATTGACCGGTAAAGCCGCTGACGATCAACGCGTCTTCGGCAAGACAGGTTGCCAGGGCCAACCGCAGGTAAGCCAGCGAGCGCTCCCGTTCATGGGTCAGACGGTTGAACACCGATAACTTGTCGGAAAAAACGCGCACGATCTTATTTTCGGAGATGCCGGAAAGGCGGCTGGCCTCGGCAACGATGTATTGATCGGCCAGTTGCCGGTAGCCGGTACGCGAACCGATTTCCTGGACAATCTGCTTCTCGTTGCAGTGGCTGCCGCTGAACACGGTAATGACTGGCATGGATAACTCCTTTATTTAGGCTTCAACTAGTTTGCAATCGTTCAACAACGGGCAGTTCGTTTCCGGGTTGTTCTCGTGAGCGATTCGATGAACGGCGACGATTCCTTTCTCCAGGGTCGTGAAGATATGATCCTTGCCGATTCTTTCGAGAAAGTGCGTCCGTTCGAAGACCTCCATGACCGCCTCGTTGACCCCGCACATGGAGATGTCGATGCCGTTGCTTCGCACCCGATCCACGATCAGCGACAAGGCTTCCTCACCCGATGAGTCAATATCGTTTATTCCCTGGGCAGCAATGAGAATATGGTTGAGTCCTTTTTTGGTTTGGATCATTTCCGTGATCGTATCTTCCAGGTAGCTGGCATTGGCGAAAAACAGCGGCCCGTCAAAGCGAACCAGGCTCACATAGGGGCACTCATCGAGATTGTTGGCGCTCACGCAGCGCAGTTCCTCATCCTCC
>ENA-ORCT01001174-ORCT01001174.1-marine-metagenome-genome-assembly--contig:-NODE-1174-length-10655-cov-2.609000_pt1 | contig 10655 bp, 4 predicted proteins | sample MGYA00248632_ERZ508511 | MGnify/ENA primary metagenome ERZ508511 (study PRJEB26182, sample SAMN06268839) | marine metagenome | isolation source: Tt an P1-techrep anaerobic enrichment on pine from sediment... | reverse complement strand
CTTGACGGTTTCGGGAATATAAAGCGTGACGCCGGTTTTCCTGTTTTTGGGTTCCATTTCAGGCTCTTCGTTCCAGAATTGTTTCAGGGCCTGTCTTTTGAGAAGTACCCGGTTGTTCTGCTGCTCGGTCCAGGTTGGCGGATGCCGGTCCGGCCCGTTGATTTTCAGGAGAATATCCAGAATATGGTAAATGGGTTTGTCGGCCGCAGCAAAAATATCGCGGCAGTTAACGCAGTAGGTGACATAGGGATGGGGGCGCTGGCTGGCCCTGGATCTGGCGATTTCCCGGGCATATCCGGGGCTGGCAATGGAGATCTGCCCGCCCCAGCTGCAGCACTGGGCCAGGGCCTTTTCCAGGGGAAGCGGTTCCAGTTTAAACCCCGCTGCCTGCACATGTTTCCGGACGGCCTGCTGAAGCTCCGCTTCGTTGCGGCTGGCGCAGGGATCGAAGACGCAGACGGGTTTTTCCTCGGGACTTCCGGCCGTCTCCCGCAGCCGCTTTTCATCTGGCTCCGGAAACAGGGCGTAGAGAAATTTCCCTTCGATATTCGGCAGATTCCGTTTAAACAATTGTCTGCACGTCGGGCAGGCAAAAATCAGTTCCGGTTTGCCCAGGGCCGCCCACCGGTTTTGAATCTCTTCCAGAATTTCTCCATGCTGCTTCTCCTCTCCGGCCCAATGGGCCGGGGTACCGCAGCAGCCGGTCATCAGACCGGTTCCCGGTTCAAGTACCAGGAGCTTTTCGTAGGCGTCGATGATATAGCGCGGATCCGATGCACCCAGGCGGCATCCCGGGAAAAAGAGATAGCGGCAGGTTGCTTTTTCCCGACCGGGCCGTTTGGGCGGCGGTTTAACGAGCCGGGCCCGATCCGAGTTGCTGAAGGCCATGTCTTTGAGCCAGAACTCATGAAAGGCCCAGGGCATGGCGCCTTTCCGGGCCATGGTGCGGTGGCTTGCCAGGAGAAATTCTCCCATGTCGATGCCCAGGGGACAGACGGTCCGGCACAGCCCGCAGTGGCTGCAGGAAGCCATGAACCGTTTGGCAATGGTGCCGTCGCCGGCCAGGGTGCCCGGATGGATGGTGGCATGTACATCGTCGGCCACTTTTTTGGGGGTTTTCCCGGCGTGCCCCATGAGGTCGCAGTAGCGGATACACGCGTCACAAGCACATTTCAGGCAGCGCCGGGCCTCTTCACCGGTTTCGTCTTTCGTATAGGCCACCTCATCGACCGGTAAAACGGGTGGGCGCGGTGCAATCCGTTCCGTATCTATCTGAAGCCGGGTTCCCTGCCGCCGGAAGGGTGCGTCCATGCGCCCCACCTTGAGATATCGTTCGACGGCGTGGATGACCGCGAGCCCGTCGGCAATGGCCTCACAGCTGTTTCTGCCCACCAGGCGGCCGCCCATGAACACCCCGGGCCGGCCTGTGGCAAAAGCTCCGCCCCGGTCCGGCTTCAGTCCGAAATCCTGTCCATTGGCGCCGGTCGCTACATAGACGGCGTCAAATCCGGAGACGATTTCATCGAGATGGATGATTTCGCGGCAGACCCGATCATAGGCTTCATGCGCGAACTGCCGGTCGATGTCCGCCAGGTAAACCGCTTCCGGCAGCATATCTTTCAAGTGCCCGCCAACCTTTCCCTGTTTGTCAAACAGGGTCACCGCATATTTTTTTTGGCACACTCGGAGGGCGCAGGCCAGTCCGCTGGGACCGGCCCCGACGATGGCAACGGCTTTGGTTTTTGCCGGCAGGTTGAAATCATAGGGCGTTTGCCGGGTGGCATGGTCCAACACCGCCCGCTCCAGAAGCCCCATGGAGACGGCATCGTCAACCTGATTCCGGATACAGACGGTCTTGCAGGGCTGCTCACACAACCGGGATACAATGGCCGGAAACCCGACGGCATTGTGATAGATCCGAAAGGCCCTGTTCCATGCGCCCCGCTGCAGGTTGTCCACAAACGCGGGGACATCCAGGTGAAAGGGGCAGGCCGCCGTGCAGAAAGCCGGTTCGTTCTCAAGGCATTTGCCGATGATGTCTTTTCTCAGCGTCAAAAGAAGTATGCCCCGTCGCCATCCCCAGCGTCAAAAAAAACGTGCCCCGTCCTCATCGCCCAGGGAGTTGAACATGTCGTGCCCCCGGAATCTCACCGGATTGGCCTTGATGGTTTCCAACTCTTCGTAGAGATCGGAACCCAGAAAATATTTTTTCGGAGGCGCAATCGTGTTGCCTTCGGCCAGGGCATCCAGACCGGCTTTGACTTTTTCCGGCCGGGCCGGAAGATCGAAGATTCTCACCCCGCAGGCATTGGCTATCGCATTGATCACGGCCACATGGCCGGAGGACTGGAAAGCCTCCGAGGCGCCGGAAGAGCCGAACGGGCCGTTTTTTCTCGGGGTCTCACAGGGTATCAGGACGATGTCGTCGGGGATGTCCTTGATATAGGGCACCCCGCTGCTGGCGATGTTGGTGTGTTTTTTAACATCACTGTAGTCCTCGCTCAGGGCGAATCCGATGGAGTGGGAGATGCCGCCGTAGGCCTGGCCGCTCACCGCGGCGATGTTGCCGATTTTTCCGACGTCATAAACGCAGACAAACCGCATCACCGTGGTCTTGCCCGTGGCCGTGTCCACTTCCACCTCGGCCATGTTCAGCACATAGGTAAAGGCGGGGGTGGGATCGCCGATGCCGGTGTTGGGGTCCAGACGGGTAATGGTGGGATCGGCCATGCAGGTATAGGTGGCCTCAAAGCGGGTGTCGATGTTTTCGGCCTTCATTTCCGTATAGGTCCGGTAGGTGCCATCGGGCTTTTGCATGGCTTCCATGAGTTTTTCGGCGGCCATTCGGGTCGCCAGGCCGTTCATGTAATGGGACCGGCTGGCCGCGGACATCCCGGAATCCGGGCAGATCTTGGTGTCGTTCTGGCAAAGCCGGATTCGATCCGGAGTGACCCCCATGGGTTTTAAGGCCTCCAGGGTGACCATGAGGGAACCGACATCGCCGCCCTGGCCCAGGTCCTGCCAGGTGTCGTATTTGACGATCCGGTCTTCGTCATCCAGTTCCAGGGTCACGGTACATTGGTCGGTGCCGCCTTCGGTAACGTTGAATCCCCCCAGGCCAGGCCCACCCCCCGCCTTTTTTCCGGAGTGTCGGCCGCCTTTGCGTCGGCCACGGCCCTGTCGTAATGGGGCCGCATCTTTTCCATCATCGTCTCCATGGGATATTCCTTGAACCCATGGCTGTTGATGTTGGTGTCCCCGGGCCGGGCGATGTTGATCCAGCGAAACTCGAAAGGGTCGATGCCCATTTTCTCGGCCAGCATGTCCATGAGGGCTTCGGACAGGGTGTAGGCCTGGGGAGACCCGTAGCTCCGATAAGCGGTGCCGAAAGTATGGTTGGTGTTGGCCACCCGGCACAGGCCGGCCACGTGGGGAACGTTGTAAGGAAAGAAGGCAAACCGGACCGGCTTTTCCATGACATGGTCCCCGCCCCAGGAGTAGGCGCCATGATCCAGGCCGAAATCGAACTCCGCCGCCGTGATCTTTCCCTTCTCATCGCAGGCCACCCGGCCGTTGGAATACGACGGGCAGCGCTTGCCGCTGAAATGCTGGTGCTCCTCGTAGCTTAACGAAAGCGCCACGGGACCGTTTACGGCCACGGCCGCCGCTCCGGCCAGGCATAGATCGCCGGCGTTGGTGGACCAGCCGAAACTGGCCCCGTTGAAATTGTCCACGATGCGCAGCTTGTCCCGGGCAACCCCTAAAGAAGAGCCGATGCGGCTGATGGAGGTATACAGCCCCTGGGACTTGCACTGGAAGGTCAGGTAATCATCCTCGTCGAAATAGGCCTGGACTGTACATCCTTCGATGGACAGATGGGGCTCACGGGAGGAATGAAAACTGCCTTCCACGCCGCAGGCCGAGTTGTCCAAAATTTCCGGAATCTTCTCCGCATCTTCCAGGGCAGCGCCCTTCAGGACGGGCTGGCAGCAATACAGGTTGGGGGTGTCCTCATGCACCCGGATCGCGTCGGGCATGACCGCATCCAGAAAATTCAGGTATTCCGGCAGCGGCTCGATGTCCACGGTGACCGTGGCGGCCGCGGCCCTGGCCTGGGCAGGGGTGTGGGCGATGGCCAGGGCCACCACATCCCCGTAGCGAAATATTTTCTCTTCGCAGAGAATTTTTCGGGACGGCAGGGTGACGGTGGACCGTTCGTGCAGATTGGCCTCGGCCATCTGGTTGGTGCCCCCGCTGGCCTTGATGTCCTCATGGGTGATCACCTTGACCACCCCCGGCATCTTCGACGCTTCTTTTGTATCGATCTTCAAGATCCTGGCGTGGTGGGCCACGCGGGGTTGGACCACGGCCACGTGCAGGGTTCCCGGCGGCATTTTCAGAGCCATGTCCTCGCCGTAATCGGCCAGGCCGGTGACCTTGGCCAGGGCTGCCGGCCTTACCAGGGGTTTGCCGTAGCATTCGTTGTCTTCCGGCGGCGTATAGGTGATCTCCTCGATGGAGGCTTCGCCGCGGACCACCCTGGCCGCATCCATGACCGCATCCACCAGTTGCCTGTATCCGGTGCAGCGGCAAACGTTTTTATGTTTCTGAAACCAGTCCCGAACTTCCTGCCGGGTGGGGTTGTTGTTTTCAAAAAGCAGGGCATAGGCGGAAACGATGAAGCCCGGCGCACAGAATCCACACTGAACCGCACCATGATTCATCCAGGCCACCTGGAGGGGATGCAGGTTGTCCGGCGTTCCGATGCCTTCGAGGGTAATGATTCGGGAATATTCCTCCACTTTTTTGATTTTTCGAGCACAGGAACGAACCACTTTGCCGTCGAGAATTACGGAGCACGACCCGCAGACGCCGGTGTCGCACCCGATTTTGACACTGGTCAGGCCGATACGACGCAGTACCCGGGCCAGGGAATCCTTTTCCGGATCGCAGACCAGCATGCGGTCGGCCCCATTGATGTTCAACCACATTTTCCTCGGTTTCATCATGTTTTTCCTTCTTTAGTAAACAAACCTCTGGCTCCGGCGGCTACGGCGAAAGGGACTCTGTGACCACCCGATAGACGCCGGGTCTGATCTTCTCGATACGGCCCCTTTTGATAAAGCGGCTCAATGTGTTGCTGATCACATTGCGTCCCTGGATGGTCTGGGCCGCAGCGATACCCCGCTCTTCCGCCAGGTCGCTTTGCAGATCGACGATGTTGAATTCGTCGTAATTGTCCAGGAGTTTTCCGATCTCCCTGGTCCATTGAATCCGATGCCTTTTGGTGCTTTTCGGCCGACGGTTCTTTTTTGCCGGTACCGTGGCGGGGGCGTTTCCCGCCGAATCGATCGCAGACAGGGCGATATCGATCAGGCGCAACTGCTCTTCATGAAACCGCCGCTGCTGTTTCAGCACTTCAAGGATCTTGGGGGTGTTGACATTCATTTTTTCACCTTGTTTCATTCGATTGGCTATGATGCAGCGGGCTCGTTCCGCATGGGTGCGAAGCCGCTCCTAAAGGTGTTTTCGACGATGGTTCGGCAAACCATGAACTGGGGCAGATAGTCCTGTCCCATGGCCTTGGACCCGACGCCCGACATTTTGAATCCGCCGAAGGGATGACGCTTCATCATTGCACCGGTCGTGCCCCGGTTGATGTAAAGGTTGCCCACCAGAAATTCCCGGCAGGCGCGCTCGATGTTGGCCGGGCTGCGTGAGAAAAGACCGCCGGTCAAAGCGAAGGGAACGCCATTGGCCACTTCGAGGGCTTCTTCAAAGCTTTTAACCTTGAAAATGCATACCACGGGGCCGAAAATTTCCTCCTGTGCCAGGCGGCTTTGAGGAGAAATATCGGTGAACACCGCAGGAGCGACAAAATGTCCGGGACCCTGTCCCGGTGCACCGCGAGTGAGCAATTTGCCTTCGGTCTGACCGATGCGGATGTAATCCTCGATTTTTTTCCTGGCGTCGTCGTCGATCACGGCCCCGAGGTCGGTCCGTGAGTCCTCTGCCGGCCCGAAGATCAGTGTCTCGACGGCATCTTTGAATTTGGAGACGAATTTGTCGTAATTCTCCTCCAGGACGATCAGCCGCGAGGCGGCACTGCACTTTTGGCCCATGTAGCCGAAGGCCGATTGCACCACCGGCCATACGGCTGCGTCGATATCGGCGTCGCTGTCGATGACGATGGCGTTCTTTCCGCCCATTTCGGCGATGACATGCTTTACCTGCTGGGCGCCGTCGGGCGTGCGCCCGGAGGTTTCGACGATACCGAGCCCCACCTCCTTGCTTCCGGTGAATACCGTAAAGGCGATGTCCTTGTGGGCGACCAGGACATCCCCGATGTCACTGCCCGGCCCGGGAACGAAATTGAGCACCCCGTCCGGCAGGTCCGCGCTGCGGAACAGATCATGGACCGCCTGCCCGATGGCCGGGGTTTGCGACGCCGGTTTGTAGACGACGGTGTTTCCGGTAACGACCGCCGCGCAGACCATGCCGATGGAAATGGGCAGGGCAAAGTTCCACGGGGCGATGACGGCGCCGACGCCGCGGGGGATATATTCCAGGCGGCTGGATTCGCCCGGCAGTTCGGAGACGATGCGCGGCTTACTCAGGCGAATCATTTCACGGCCGTAAAATTCCAGAAAATCGACGGCTTCGCAAATATCGGCCTGGGCTTCGTTCCAGTTCTTGCCGCCTTCGTAAAGGAGAAGTGCGGCGATGTCGTTGCGTTTGACGCGCAGCTCCTGCGCGGCGTCGAACAGAACCTCGGCTCTTTTTTGCGCCGGGGTGGCGGACCAGGCGGTAAAGGCCTTTTTGGCCGCGGCAACGGCATTTTCGACGGTACCGTCGTCTGCGCACGCGATCGTGGCTACCGACCGGTCGGGGTCGTTGGGGTCGGTGGAGACCTCCTCCTTGCCGCCGTCCACCGGGGCACCGCCGACGACGGGGCGCACCTGGCGGGGGAAGGATTTTTTCGCATCGTCGAGGGCCACGGCAAACAGTGCGTGGGTGTGAACGTCCCAGTCCACCGGCGGTTCGTTGGAAAAGGCCCCTTTGCTCCCGTACTCCGGCGAAACGTCTTCATTTTCATCGGATTCGGGGTTCTCCCGGGCGAGAATGGCCGGGTCCTTGAGCATCTCTTCTCTGGCCGCGCCGCTGACGAAGCTTTGCCGCAAAAACGATTCGCTGGAGGTGTTTTCCAGCAGCCGGCGCACCAGGTAGGCCATGCCGGGAACGATTTCTCCCACCGGCGAATAGAGGCGCAGGCGCAGATTGTGCTTTTTCCATGCCTCGCGGAGGTTTTCGGCCATGCCGTTGAGCATTTGAAACTCGAGCCGGTCTTCGTGAACCTTGAGTTTCTTTGCGCATTCGATCACGTAGGCGACGGTGCGGATGTTGTGGGAGGCGCACTTGAGCTGGACGTTGCGGTGACGTTCCAGGATGCGGCGGGCGCAGCGCTCGTAGCTGGCATCGGTGGCGTGCTTGTTGGTAAACACCGGAATGGGATAATTGTACAAGTTGGCCAGGACCACCTCTTCGTCCCAGAAAGCCCCCTTGACCAGCCGCATGCCGAAATCCTGCCCCGACTTCTGCGCCCAGTCCAACAGGTCGCCCAGCAACGGCTCCGCGTCCTTCATGTAGGCCTGGTAGGCGATCCCCTTATGGGGCCAGTCCCGAAATTCGGGCTCCTCGCTGATGCTTTTAAACAGATCCAGGGTGAACTTTCGTGCCGGCAGATGCTCCATGTCCAGAAGCACATAGGCATTCAATTCCAGCGCCTTGCGGTAGATCGGCCGCAGGCGCTCTTTGGCCCGGTCGATGGCCCAGTCCATGGCACAGCTTTTGGGTAGATACTGGGAGTAGAGGCAGGAGGCCATCAGCGAGATATTGACCTGCGGGGTGAACCCCCAGTCCAGCCCTCCCTTTTCTCCGGTTCCCAGAGCGGGCCACTCCCTGACGATATCGCTGTAGCGCTCCAACAGTTCGATCTGTTTTTCCAGAAACTCCTCTTCCTCTCGCGTTGAGGTGACGGCCTCCTTGAGAATTTTAACGGTCCAGGCGACGCCGTCCTTTTTGCGGCCCTTTAGCATGACCCTGGCGGCTTCGTCGATGGTCTCGCCGGTGATGAACTGCTTGCCCATGGAACCGATATTTTTGCCGATGCTTTTGGCGGCCATTTTCGCGGCCATGGAGTCCGGCTTCACCTTGGAAAGGCCCCAGCGCATGGTTTTCGGAAAGTCCTGGTCCGGCCGGCAAAAATACTCCTGGATGTGGCGCGCCACCGATTCGGGCTTGGACAGGTAGGGAAAAACGTCCACGAAACGGAACATCTCCTGTTTGAAAGCTTCGTTCTTCATGGAAAGATCCATGACCTTGCCGGTCCAGTAGTCTTTCCTGAACAGGGAGGGTTTTGATTTCTCGGCGACATCGTAGAGTTTCATGCCGGTTTCGCGGATTTTATCTTCCATGTTCGAACCCATGGGCAACACTCCTTTTTTGCCTGAACGTTGAGTGAAAATCAGAACGGGATATCGATTCAGGTTATGTCCACTGCCGGCTCATCTCATCCAGGGCCGCAATCGTCTGGTCGTCGAGGGGCGCGGGTTGCTGGGCCATCAGCGCAAGCGTGCGTTCGCGCACCCGCGTGGTCAGGTCCTTGGCGCCGCCTTCCAGCCAGTTGGAATAGCCGTTGCGATCGAAGAGTTGGGAATACCACACTTCCCGGAAATGCTTCATGGTGTGCGCCGATGTCAGGTAATGTCCGCCCGGACCGATGCCGTCGATGATATCCAGGGCCAGGGCCTCGGGCCCGACGTCGATTCCGCTTTTGTATTGGCCGACCATGTGCAGCACTTCGTTGACCAGCACCATGTGCTCGGGCGCCGCCATGGTGGCGTACTCCAGCAGACCGGCGTCGTGAATCAGTCCCGCGCATCCCAATGCCGAGGAAAAACAGGAGAAAACCGCCTCCGCGGCGGCCTGGGCATCGGGCAGCTTCGAATCGGAGCAGCCGGCCGTGCCGTAAAAGGGGATGCCGTAATGTCGGGAAATCTGGGACTGGGCGGCGATCATCAGGTTCATCTCCGGAGCCCCGAACGAAAAAATGCTGCTGCGCATGTCCATGATGGTGGAAAGATGACCCAAAACCACTGGGGCTCCCGGCTTAACCAACTGGCTGAACACCAGGCAGGCGAGCGTCTCCGCATTTCCCTGGACAATGGTTCCGGCGAAGGACATCGGCCCGGTGCTGCCGGCCTGTACACCGGCATAGCAGATCTGAGGAATTCCGTTTTGGACGCAGAGGATCAATTGTTCGACCACATGATCGGGGATCACCAGCGGCGAGATGGTGGTGACAAAGCTGGCGGCGGGCGGAGCGGTTTCAAAGCAGCCTTCGTTGCCGGTGACAACCTTGACCATCTCGAAGATGTCCGCAAGGCTACTTGCATCGTTGCTGGAGAAAACAATCGGTTTATCCGTATACTTCAGGGCCTGCATGGCCGCATACCGGTCGGACAGATGGGCGGGGACGTCGGAGATGGCCCCGAAGGTCATGCCCCAGCTTAGATTGGGAAGGGCGTCGAAAATCGACACCATGCAGCGGCAGTCGTCCAGGGTGAGCTGCCGGCGCTGGCTGGTCGTCGGATCGAAGTAATAGATGTCGTCCAGCGTGGCGCCGAACCAGCAGGCGTCGTCCTCCAGAACAACGGCTTCTTCTCCCTTGCGGTTGCCCAGCACGATGCGGCCGGGTGCCTGCCCGATGGCATCTTCCAGCATGGCCCGCGGGATGAACACCCGGTCGGTCTCCACCCGTGCACCGCCGCCGGCAAAAATCTCGCGCGCCTGGGGATGGGTAACCTTCACCCCGGTGCGTTCGAGCACTGTCGCCGTGGCCCTGTGGAGTTCCTGGATCTGCTCATCGTTGAGCACCTGAAGCGTCGGTTTGAAAGAAAGAGGGGAGTTCATGACGTGGCGATACCTTCCTTTGCAGTCGGTCTGAAGAGAGAACAGCCAGAACCGCAGCAGGCTGTCCAGGCTTTGATGGACTCGCAAAAAGTCGAAATTCTCGGAATTCGGCTTCATAACGGCTTGATATCGTAGGTTCGTGTCCATCCGGAAATGGCCAGACCAATCTTGCCCCTGGCCATTTTATGGATGGACACTGTTCGTAATTTGCAAGAACAGCCCTTTGGAGACTTGTTGTTTGCCCGTCGGGCTTTGGACGGGTGCCGCGGCCGACGAGGCGCAAATGCTGGTGTTCAGGGCCGCGGAAATTGCTGCTTTAAATTGATGGTGACGACATTCAAATGCGCGCGCATCTCGTTTGCGGCGCGTTCGGCATCCTTTTTTTCGATCCAATCAACCACACGGACCGCACTTTGACTGCACTGTTTCATCTCTGCCGGCAGAGAGATGCCCAGGGCCTTGTCCATAAAATTGGTGTGGGTGTGGGTTTTGCCGACCAGCAGTTTCACGATTTCAAGGATGGCCTGGTTCTGGGCCGCCTCCGCCACGGCGATATGAAATTTGAAATCGTTTTCGTAGTAGGTTTCGCTGGCGGCGTTCGCCGCTGTCATGCGGGACGTGATCTCCCGCAGCCGTTTGATGTTTTCGGCGTCTGCCTTTTCCGCCGCCAGACCGGCGGCACC
>ENA-ORCT01001173-ORCT01001173.1-marine-metagenome-genome-assembly--contig:-NODE-1173-length-10656-cov-2.998488_pt1 | contig 10656 bp, 8 predicted proteins | sample MGYA00248632_ERZ508511 | MGnify/ENA primary metagenome ERZ508511 (study PRJEB26182, sample SAMN06268839) | marine metagenome | isolation source: Tt an P1-techrep anaerobic enrichment on pine from sediment... | reverse complement strand
AATCAGCAGAAAATCGGCCGTTTCGTGTGATGTGATAAATTGTTTTGACCAGGAGTCTGGCCTTTCTCCAAGCCTCAATATCCTCAAAACGGTTGATAGTCGGCATGAATTCTCCCGTTGGCTGATTTGGAACATCCCAGTAACCCGGAACTCGGAACTCGGAACTCGGAACTCGGAACCCGGAACTCGGAACCCGGAACTCGGAACTCGGAACTAATTCACATCCCCTTCTCCAGCCGCCGGATGGTGAACATGTCGAAATCCAGGCTCTGGTTGAACATGACGTCGCTCAGTCGGAGTTCGGTTTTGTGGACGGTTCGTTTGCCTTTTTTCCGGGTGACGTGGGTTTCGGTACCCACCCAGATGCCGTCGATGAGTTCCAGTTTTCTGATGTCCATGTATTTGACGTAGCCGCCGGTTTTCTCCCAGAGGATGGCCCGGATGACATAGTCGTTGTCCTGGCGGACAAAGAGAAGTGATTTTTTGTAGCCGGTTTCATCGATCACTTTTCTGGATCGGGGGATGGATTGAATGACCCAGGTTTTGACCCCCTTGACGTCCATCTCCCTGGCCTTTTCGTAAAAGGTGAAATCGTAGTCCTCCAGGTCCCGGGAGGTCATGTCCGAATAGTTGAGATCCGATCCCATGAAGCTCCCGCTTTTGTCGCTGGAGGCGATCCGTTTGGTCTTGCGGAGGGCCGGCAGATAAAGCCACTGGTCGTCATCTTTGTCCGAGGTGTCATAATCGTAGGTGAGAAAACCGGTGTCTTTGACATCCGCCGGATACTCGAAAAACATCAGCCGATAAGTATCCTCGCCCTTGTCTTTGGCAAACGTGTTGATTTTCCGGAGCCGCTGTTTGTTGTTTTTGTCAATGAGAACCATCTCCATGCGGCTTGTCATATTGTCCCCGTCATCCCGGTCGTCCACCTTCTGCATGATGGCCCGGGCCTCGGGATCATCGGCGGGCCTTGCCGGGGCGGAGAGCGTGAACAGCAGGCAGAGCACAATTAAAAGAGTGGTTGCGTGTTTTTGCATGTTAACCTCCGGGAAAAAGAATTGTTATCGGGTTATTCGGCCTTGCAACTCCTCGTACTCGGAACCCGGAACTCGGAACTCGAAACAGCCGATTCTTTCGGCCGGTTCACTGTCACCATCAGCGCTGGGGCGATGAGGTAATCCGCCAGCAGAGCCATGAGGATGGTAATACCGGTGAGCACTCCGAACTGGGCCACGCTTTTCATGGTGGCAAAAATGTAAATGAAAAATCCAAGGGAAAGGACAATGGATGTGACCAGCATCGCCCGGCCGGTGGTCTGAAGGGTTTCGTGAACGGCGGTTACCGGATCGCCGGTTTGCTCGTAGTAGCGGCGGAAATTGTGCATGAAATGAATGGTGTCATCCACGGCCAGGCCGATGGCAATGCTGGCCACCATGAGGGTGAACAGATCCATGGGAATGGACATGGCTCCCATGAGCCCGAGCATGATCAAAATGGGGGTAAGATTCGGCACCATGCTGAGAAGACCGATCCGTACCCTCCCGATAAGCAGGATCATGAGCAATGTGATGACCGAAAGGGCAATGGCGTAACTTTTGGCCATGCTGATAATTACGTTGGATATGGTTCGAAACAACAGGGCCATCATGCCGGTCATCGTGATCCTGGCTTCCGGGAAATTGGCTTCGAAATGGCGGGTGACGACCTTCAGAAATGATCCGTATTTGATGGCATCCTTGAACGGAACCTTGATGGTGAATCGGGCCTTGGAGAACTGACTGTCCGTGAAATCCTCCAGATCATCGGAGCCGCTGTTCTGAAACAGGAGCAGTTCCTGGGCAATCAGCTCCCGGTTTCCGGGGACGGCGTAATATTCGGCGCGGTTCTCATTGAGGGCCTGGTGAATTTCCTTGAGAATGGTGGTCAGAGACCATGCTTTGCCGCAAAATATTTCCGCCATCTCCAGATTCTCGACCCATTCGGCCGCCTGTTCCATCCGGTTGAGCAGATCCGGATTGTAGAGACCATTTTCCTGTCCGGTGTCGATGACGACCTCCAGACTCAGCGATCCCCGCATTTCGGTGTCGATTGTGGCCGTGGACGTCCGGATGGCGGCATCATTCGGAAACCAGGCCAGCGGACTGTGAGAAAATCGAACGGTCGATGCCGATATGACGGCGATGGCCATGACAAGAACACTGCATGCAAGGATTGCCCGTCGTCTGGCCACGGCAAAATCCCCGACGGCGGACAGAAACCGGTCCATGGCCGTTGAGTGATGCGTCGTTTCCGGGGGGGCGACAGGTTTGATTGGGACGATGGCCAGCATGGCCGGCAGCAGGACCAGGGTGAATATCAGCCCGATCAATACGCCGACGGCGGAGAATATCCCGAGGTCGGCAATGGGGGCAATGTCCGCTGTTGCGAACGACAGCAACCCGCTGGCTGTGGTCAGGTGGGTCATAACCACCGCCAGCCCGGAGTGGCCCATGGCATATGCAATGGCCGATTCTTTGTCCCGGTGACGGCGAAAGTGGTGATAAAACACCGCCAGAATGTGCACCGAGGCTCCCACGCACACGGCCAGCAGAAACGATGGAAGAATCTGGGTGGGAAGCTTCACCGGGACCTCGCAGATGGCCATGATCCCGACAGTTGAGACAAGGGACAGCAATACAATGAACAGGGGCAGCACCACCCCGGACAGGCGTCTGAACATCAGAAAAAGAAATACCGCGATGGTTATCACGCACAGTACCAGAAATGTCCGGGTATCACGCATCAGGGACAGCTTGATGAAGTGCGACATGACCGGCGAGCCGGCCAGATACACGGGAAAGTCCGCCCCTTCGTATCGGCGGATGACTCGCTCAACGGCCATAACCGCTTCGCTGTTTTCCGTATCGGTCAGGTATCGTCGATCGCTGGGGGTTGATGGCGGTTCATCTGCGATTTCCAGGTCATCGGTTTCAAAGCCGCCCATGATATCCGTCTCCTGACCCTCGGACGAATGGCTCTGGGTTTGAATGATTACGGTGGTGAAGGTGCCGTCTTCGGAGAGCAGCATGTTCCGGTACATCCGGTTGGCCATGGCTCTTGACTTTACATCGTTCAGTTGCGCCGGTGTCTCCGGCCATTTTTCCAGCAGGTCCTCCACAATCAGCTCAGTCGCCTCGCCCCGGGTATTTCGCGCATTGATCAGACTGGTGATGTCCTCCAGATATGGCACCGTCGCTTCGAGCTCGCTGTGAAAACGGCGCAGTTTTTCAAGAAACACCGGTGAGAACACATCGGACGGGTTGATGGCGATGATAATGACCTCGTCGCGGCCGAACTGGTCCCTGAATTGGTTGTAGGCCAGAAGGGCCGGGTCGCTCTTGTGGAGCAGGCCTTCAGTGGAAAGGTCCATTTTAATGTGGGGAATCTGAGATGCCAGCGCCGCAACAGCGGTCAACAGCAGAATCAGGGTTTTGATCCGGTGATGGTAAAGGATTCGTGCGAATCTCTCAAATCCGGCTTCGATCCAGGCTCTGACGTCGCTCATCGCATTCTCCTCGGCGGGGGGCTTGGATTTTTATCCGGTAATACAGCTGCACCGGTAAGGGACGCGTATTAAGGAACGTGAATTTAATTAATTACAATTTCTTACTTGTCTGTTGGCCCATCTTCGGCGTTGCGTCAGCGGCCTCATACGTACAGTATGAAACCGCTGACGCGCCTTGAAGATGAACCAACATCCTGCGCAATATTCTTGCAATTAAATAAATCCTCGTTCCTAAACACGTCGCTGGAATTGAATTCACATTCCAAAGGCATCCCGGCCGGATGATGCCATTATTTCAACAGCGCCCGGAGTACCAGACTTTCGACGATATCCGTAACGGGTTTGTCGATGTGCCGGTCCAGGGTTTTCTGAATTTCCGGAAGGATGTCGTGCCGATACCGCAGGGGACCACTGGTATTGTAAAACAGAAACGTACCCACAATCATGAGGTGTACGATAAACGGGGCGGTTTGAACAAAGAGGCCCTGCCGGTTGCCTTCTTCCAGTATGTCGGCCAGTTGGGCGAAAATAAGGGCGATGTCCCGGGCCACGACCTCCGGAAAACTCGTTCCTCCGGAGGCAACTTCCCGCAGCATGATGGGCGCCAGATGGGGATGGGCCGTCTGGGTTTCGGATATGTTCCGGATATAGATTTTCAGCTTTTCCACAGGGCCTTTGGCCTGTTGCAGGTTGGCGGCGATACGCGCCAGCGCATCCCCGAAGACATCATGAAGCACCTCGGCATAAAGGGCCTGCTTGTCGCCGATGTGATAATAAATGGTGGCTTTGTTGACTCCGGCCCGCCGGGCAATGGTATCCATGCGGGCCCCTTCGAAGCCGGCCTCCGCGAAAACGGCGGCGGCGGCGTCAAGGATTTTGCGGATGGTGTGGTTGCTTCGGTCCTGTTGGGTTCGGGATACCATGATCTGTTATAATTTTACTAACTGGTTGGTTAAACTTTTTGGTTAAATAAAGTGTGCCGCCGTTTTTGTCAAGGGCAAAATGGGTCTCTGAGATGGCAGGTACATAGCGTATTGATTGTAGGCGTGAAACCCCTAACCCGGATAAACCGGAAATCCCAAATCACAAGTTTCAAATCTCAAATAAATTCCAAATTACAATATCTAAATTCCCAATGACAGAATCCTGCATGTGTCAGTTGCAGAATCGTAAGGTTTGGAACTTGGAATTTTGGGTATTGTATTTTTTTTCTTAACCTGCTTTCAGCGCCCGGATCAGGGCGGCCTTGTGCAGTTCGCCGGCCATATGCACCGGGCTTTTCCCACCGATCGGATCCCATCCGGCCGGATCGGCGATGCAGAAAAACTGTACTTCCAGCCCGATACGAATTAACGCGGCGTCAATTTCCATGCCAACAATTCGGGGCGCGGCATCCCATGTGGCGCCGCACGGGGCCCCTCGCCGGATGTGGATGTCGGCAATGATGCCGTTTCGGGTGGTTACGGAAAACTCCGGGGCGCCGAACAGCTCCCCATAACGTCCCAGGCAGACCTGCCGGGAAAGGGCGCATCAGGTGGGCGGGGTGAGCACTTCCGGCACGCGCATTTTTTTCCCCGAGGCAACCATGGGGATGCCCAGGTCGGTGCAGCGGGTGGCCAGATCCTCGCTCAGGTCCGGGTGTTTTAAAAAGTCCAACACCAGGTCAGCAGCCAGGTGCTTCGGTAAATAATCGGATGCATCGTCGATTACCGGCGGCAGTGGCAGATCGATGGGCCAGGTGGAAAGGGTGAACGCCGCTCCGCCAAATCGTTGGATACCCCTGATCTTTCCCTCTCCGCTGCCATTTTGCTGAAATACGATGATGCGCTGGGGCGAACAGATCCGGTTGCCGTCACGTGTCATGCCGTCTCCTCCGCGGTCACCGGCATCTCCAGTTGGGCCAGCTGGTCTTCGAAAACAGCCTGCTTTTCCTCGAATTCGGTGGTAAGAGTTTCCAGGTCATCAAACAACCGGTCAATGGTCTCCTGGCAGTGGTGGATCGTCTGGGAGAGTTCGGTGATCCGCGCGCTGTCCTGGGCCTGGGATGCCTGGACCATGGCATCATTCAGTTGTCCAAGATCGTTTTCGTGCCGTTCGATGTCTTTTTCGATCCGCGATATTTTTGTTTCCAGCGGTTTCAAGGCCCGGCCTTTTTCGGTGATAATTTCCGATCGGCGTCGGCGCAGCTCTTTTTTGGTCAACCGGTTTGCGGGGGCATCGTCCACGACCGGGGCACCGGATGATACCTGATCCTTGCGCTCATCGGCCCAGCCCCGCTTGTCCAGAAAGTCCTGATAGCTGCCGTGAAAGACCTCGGTGCGGTCGTTCTGGAACACGATCAGCCGGTCGGCAAGCGCATGAAGAAACATTTCGTTATGCGTGACCATGATAACCGTTCCTGGAAAGTTGTCGATGGCGGCCAGGAGCGCATCGCAGGATTCCATGTCCAGGTGGTTGGTCGGCTCATCGAGGAGCAACATGTTCAGCGGTGTGACCAGCAGTTTTCCGAGCATCACCCGGCTCTTTTCTCCACCGGAGAGGATGCTGATCCGCTTGGTGGCATCGTCGCCTTCAAACATCATGGCCCCACAAACATTGCGGGCGTGCTGGCGGTCGACCTCGCCATGGGCCATAAGGATTTCCTCTTCAACAGTGCGGCTGTCAACGAGGCTCTGAACATTGGTCTGTTCATAAAATCCTTTTTCCGCCGAGGGATGGTACTTGATAGTGCCGGTCGCAGGGGCCATCTGTCCGGCCAGAAGCTTCAGAAGGGTGGTCTTGCCCTTGCCGTTTTTTCCGATAATGCATATCCGCTCTCCGGCACCGAGGGTGAATTCAAGATCCCTGATCAGCGGCTGGTCCTTTGTGTAGCCAAAGGCGATATCGTTGACGCTCAGGATGTATTTGGCCGGAAACGGTTTGGCCCGGAAGGAAAAATCGAGGTTTTTCTGGCTTTCCAGTATGTCTTTTTTCTCCATCTTTTCCAGGGTCTTGATCCGGGACTGGACCATGTTGGCCAGCCGGGCCTTGGCGCGAAACCGGCTGATGAACAGTTCCATCTCCTTGCGGCGTTTTTCGTCGTTGACCCGGGTTTTTTCGTAGATTTCCTCTTCCTGGGCGATCTGCTCGTAGTATTTTTCGGTGTTTCCGGAGACTTTACGGATTTTTCGTCGGTGAATCCCGACCGTATGGGTAACAATTCTGTCCATGAAACCCCGGTCATGGGTGATCAGCATCAGCTCCCGGGGCCAGGAATTGAGAAACCCTTCGATCCACCGGATGGAGGTGATGTCCAGATAGTTGGTGGGCTCATCGAGCAGCAGCAGGTCGGGGTCGGACACCAGGACCTTGGCGAGATTGAGCCGGACCTGGTATCCCCCGGAAAATTCGTCGGGTGAGCGGTTCATGTCGTGGGTTGAAAACCCCAGCCCGGAGAGGACCTTTTCAACCTTCCAGTAATGATCCTTTTCGTGCTCCGGCAGGCCCGTCATGCCTTCCTCGAGCACGGTGTTTCGGGTAAATGCAATGTGCTGCTGGACGTATCCGATCCGATAATTCCTGGGGATGGTAAGGTTTCCTGAATCCCAGCTCTCCTGGCCGGTGATCAGTCGGAGCAGGGTTGTTTTTCCGTGGCCGTTCCGGCCCACGAGCCCCACCCGCTCCCTGGAGTTGATTTTAAAACTCACCTCTTCAAACAGGACATTTCCGCCGTAGCTTTTGGTCAGGTTTTCGACGTTAAGCATTTATTAGTTCCGAGTTTCGGGTTCCGAGTTCCGGGTTTCGAGTTCCGGGTTCCGGGATAAAAAATCAGTTCAAAGTTTCGAGTTCAACGTTCAAAGTTGACGTTGACCGCACGCAGTGCCCGGACGAGTGTCGGTGTCCGGCCCTGTAGGAGCGGTTTTAACCGCGATCCATCAGCCTTGAACATTGAACTCAACGGACGACGTTCCGCTCTGCGAGCCATCCGCTGGTAGACGCACAGCGCGCTGTGCCCACTTATAGTTCCGAGTTCCGGGTTCCGAGTTCCGGGTTACGATTGAGTTCAACGTTCACAGTTAACTGATATTTTTCGCAACCTAAAAATTCGAGGTTGGTAGGGGCACAGCGCGCTGTGCCTCTACACGATCAAGAAACCGATGCGTCTGCCCGCTATATTCTTATTTTTCGTGATCACCGATCAGCCGCCACCGCGACCCCTCGGCGGTATCCTCTATCGCGATGTCGGCCCGGTGGAGGCAATCCCGGATGGCGTCGGCCTCGTTCCATTTTCTGGCCTTCCGGAATTGATTCCGCAGGGTAAGCAGATCGTCGACCAGTTGAATAATACCGGTCTGCAGGTCGGGCTGTGCATTTGACAGCTGGTTTCCCAGAAGGACAATCAGGTCGCGCATCACTTCTCTTGACTGGGCGATGAATTCTTCACTCTCCAGATCGAGCTGGGCCTTCCATACCATCTGGTCCAGTTCCAGCAGGGCGTTGGTGCTTTTTGCCGGGTCGTGGGCATCAAGACCCTCTTGAAAGGCTGTCCGAATGTGATGAATCCGGTCCCAGAACGATGACTCCGGGATCGTTGCATCTCCTGCTGCGGGCGACGGCTTGGGTGATCGCCTTTCGGCTTTTTCGTCACTTTTCAGGCCGCGAAGAATATCCAAGGAAAACCGGTCACCTTTTTCAAAAATAATATCCCCCTGTATGCCTCGGAATGTCACTGTGCCGATACCTCTGATATATGCCTCTCCGGTGGCCAGATCCATGATCAGGGCGGTGTGTTCGTCGAGCCCGAGTATTGCAATATCATCCGGAAGCAGTGATTCCATTTCCCGGAATCGAGATTCGCCCATAAAACAGCATCGGGTGTCGTGCGTTCCACCCTCGGCATTGTTCCAGTGTGGCACCACCACCATATTGAATCCGAATTTGGCCAGAATATCCATTCCCTCGATCCAATGGAGCGTCTCGCCAACTTTGTATATTTCGTAGACCGGCACGGTAAAACGGCCCACGGTCAGGGCGGCGGCGCTGGCCGCGACCAGACAGGCTCCGTCTGTGATTCGTCGGGTCAGGATTTCCGGGACTGCAGACCCATGCCATTGCCGGACCGCATACGTCGGACTGCCGGGGCCGATCAGGATGAAATCCGCCTCCCGCAGCGTGTGGTAAAATCGTTCGGTTTCGTATTCTGTGGCAGCATGAGCGGATTTGAAAGACGCTACGGTAAGGGGGCGGCCGATTCGGCTGCGAAAATAATCGACGGCTTTTTCCGATATCTGGTCAACATTGAGCTGGAATCCGGCTGGGGTGTCCAGAAAAATCGCGCCGGGGTTGTCCCCCAGGCCCCTCAGCAGGTCCTTGTGAACTTCCACCATGGTGGCTGTCAGTTCGCCGGATCCCATGAGGACGATCTTGCCCCGTGTCATCGATGAATTGATCATAGGTTCATTTCAGACTTCTGAGAAATTTATCCAGGCCCCACCGGGGCTCTTACTGTCCGCATTGAATTCGTAGTTGTTGATCGCGCGATGGATAGTGCAGACCGACGGTCGGAATTGCTTTATTGCCGGCGAATTAGACAGCTCATGGAATCGATTCGTCAATGGCGTTGATTTCATAAATTGTTCATCACCCGGAATCCGAATGTCAATCGGAAACTATTTATTAAAGGAGACTCTGTGGGCATCTTTCATCTGGGTGGGGATGTTTATTTAGCGATTGTGATCATCTGATTATAAACTGCCATGGGGATTGGGGGGCATTGAAAGGGAATGACGCTTTTGGGATGAAGTAAAGAATCCTGTGGATTACCGGATTGACATCGATGTGATGTAGGCAAGGGATTGCCCAGATTGGATAAACAGATTCATGTACTTTTCGCCGGCTGGGTCGGACGTGGCATTTTCCAGATTCAGCCGGCCGTTTGAATCGGCTCGGATTGAAACAGTCCTGAGCGTCTCCGGGAATTGGATGATAACCGTTTCGTTTCGTGCCAGAACCGATTCGCCGCATAACACAAGGATGCCGGTTTCAACCAGATCGACCCGTTCTACCTCCGCGCTGCTTTCCGAGATGGCATCGGCCACCGCCCAGTCGGCAATGCCAAGGCCCCAGATGATCACCTCCGGTTCGGCCAGCAGGAGGCCCCGGAGTCGTTTGCGGCTTACGCGGTTTTTTTCAACCAGTTCCTGGCAGTACGGCTTTTTCATTAAGTAATAGCCGCCGCTTGATTTAAGGACGCTGTACTCGACATGGACTTGTTTGCCGATTACGGTTTTTCCGTCAACAATTTCAGATTCCCTTGGAGCGGCTACAGTCAGGACGCTGGCGCACCCGGAGCATACGAGGGCCGAGAGAATCATGCAAAACCCCGCTATGCAGGCTGATCTCATGAGTTTTTCCTTATGGAACGTGCCGATATTCAATCGGCGTTTCTGAGCCGGCTTCCAGTTGTACCCATTCAATGGCCGGATGCATGCCTTTATTTCGAATGATTTGCCTTCCTTTATCCGACAGCGCGTAATTGATGGTGCGCCTGACGGGGCCGGACGGCATCCCCCGGGTTACCAGCGAAAAGATCTGGAAAAACGGATAGTCAGCATCCCGCACAGATGAACCGTCAACGCGAATCGGTTGAACGGCCTCCTCGCTGGCAATCGCCCCCTGGGCAATGAACGATATGGCTCCGGACAGGTACTTGACGCCTTGGATGGCGGCAGTGGACTGATCTGTTTCAAAGTCAAAACGGATGGAGGTGCCCGACATGGCCTGGCGGGTAAAGTTCAATCGGGCCGCCGTGGTTTCACCGGGAACGACTACAAGTATAGATTGATCAGGACCTCCCAGATCTTTCCAGTTTGTTGTCTTGCCACTGAATACATCGCGGATCTGCCGTTGAGAGAGATTGTCGATGGGGCACTGCCGGTTCACGATAATTGCCAGTGGGTCGCGGCAGAACGGGATCTCCACGAATCCTGCGATTCGATCCGAGGATTCCAGCTGCCGGGCACAACCGGCGATGTGGGCGAATCCGTTTTTCAGGCGGTCTAAGGCTGTCTGAGAAGAGTTCACGTTAAGGTTGACTTGAATACCGGTATCCTGAATGAAGATTTCCATAATTT
>ENA-ORCT01001172-ORCT01001172.1-marine-metagenome-genome-assembly--contig:-NODE-1172-length-10658-cov-3.170967_pt1 | contig 10658 bp, 11 predicted proteins | sample MGYA00248632_ERZ508511 | MGnify/ENA primary metagenome ERZ508511 (study PRJEB26182, sample SAMN06268839) | marine metagenome | isolation source: Tt an P1-techrep anaerobic enrichment on pine from... | reverse complement strand
CAACCACTGTAATTTCAAAACTATCATCCGGAGCGGTTTTCATGGGTTTCCAGCCAGCCCATCCGTAATAGAACATGATGAGCACTAAAATGGTGGGAATGATGGTCCAGATCAATTCCAACAAGTTGCTTCCCTTAATTTGTACTGCCTTTGGATGTCTTTTTCTATTGTACTTGAAGATAAAATAGATCATGACCGCTGTCAGGCTGATCAAAAAGAAAAAGCTTACAGCAAGAATAAAAATGAATGCCCGATCGACGCCGGCAACAAAATTAGAGGCTTGTGTTGATGCTAAAATATACATAGTTTCTTATCTGAAATAGTAGTCAAAAAACGTAACAAGAACAACGGCGATAAACAATAAAATAACCATTCCAACCATGATTTGGATATAGGCTTTGTCAAATTTGAGGTGCATGAAATAGACCAGCACCAGGCTTGACTTGATTGAGGCCAGCAGCAGAGCTCCTGCAACTGTGAATGCTCCAAGGTTAATACGCGTAATTTCTATCGACAAAAAGGTAAGCGAAAGCAAGATCAGCAAAATTATCGCATAGAGCCGATACGGAACGATATGATGTTTTTCATTTTCCATGATGCAGTCATTAGGTGATTAAGTAAAATAAAGGAAAGAGGAAAATCCAAATTAAATCGACCAGGTGCCAGTATAATCCGGCATTTTCCAGCAAGGAAGGGCGGTCAGCATGAACAGTACCTTTCTGTATACGAGCCAGGGCGAATCCCATAATGACCAGTCCAGCGACAATATGCAGGGCATGTAGTCCGGTCATCACAAAATAAAGCCCAAAGAATAATACTTCTCCTTGGCTCATTTCAGCTTTCATAAACTCCGATCCCGGGAAAATACCATGATCAAATTTTACACCCCACTCAAAGTATTTGTTAATCAGGAAAATTAGCGCCAACATGAAGGTAATTTCCAACAAAACGATGGTGGTTGCTTTTTGCTTTTTCTGAAGGGCTGTTGTTGACATGGCAATGGTCATGCTACTTACCAGCAGAATAACTGTATTTAGGGCGCCAACAGTGGTGTTCAGCTCTTCGGCAGCCAGGTGAAAGGCGTCAGCATTCAGATACCGGTAAACCGAGTAGACAATGAAAAGTCCTCCAAAAAGCAGCAATTCGGTAAAAATGAATAGCCACATCCCGATTTTCGATCCCTCCGGGTCATAGTGCTCGTCATGGTGAATAACTTGTGACATAGGTATAGCGTTTATTGATATTCGTAAGGTCCGTCGTGTTCTTTATATTCCGGAATTTCATCAAAATTCTCAACAGGAGGTGGCGAAGGAACGGTCCATTCCAGCGTTTTCCCATTCCATGGGTTTGCCCCGGCAAGCGGACCACTTTTGGCTGACCGGAACAGGTTAATGATCACAATGATCAAACCCAATGTCATGACCCACGACCCTAATGTAGATAAAATATTGGCGGCGTGAAATTCTTCAAGGTAATCATAGTAGCGGCGCGGCATTCCTTGCATGCCGAGGTAGAACATGGGCGAATACAGCGCAAGAAACCCGATGGTGAAGATTAGCCAACCTACATTGGCCCACGTGGTATCGTACATCCGGCCAAACATTTTTGGAAACCAATAGTGGATCGCTCCAAAAAAAGAGAAGCCGACCCCACCAAAAACGATGAAGTGGAAGTGCCCGACCACAAAAGCCGTATCGTGCAGGTAAACGTTGGTGGCCAGTGCTCCAACAACCAGCCCGGACAGTCCGCCGATCAGGAAAACAAAAATGAATGATGCCGCCCAGTAAAAAGGCGTTTGCACATTAATCGACCCTTTGTACATGGTCGAAATCCAGTTGAACACTTTAATGGCACTGGGAATGGCCACCAGAAAGGTCAGAATGGAAAAAGTATATTGTGCGGTTCCGCTCATTCCCGAGGTAAACATGTGGTGCCCCCATACAAAATACCCCACAAACGCAATGGCAAGTGTTGAGACTACAAGAACTTTATAACCGAAAATGTGCTTCTGAGAGAAGGTTGGGATAATCTCAGAAATTGCACCCATTGCGGGTAAAATCATCACATAAACCGCCGGATGCGAATAGATCCAAAAAAGATGCTGGTATAAAATTGGATCTCCACCCAGGGTGGGATCAAAAACTCCAATACCAAAAATACGTTCGAGCGCTACCAGCACCAGGGTAATCCCAACGATGGGGGTTGCCAGTAACTGAATCCAGGCGGTACCATACAGTGACCATGGAAACAATGGCATCTTCGTCCAGGTCATGCCCGGAGCGCGCAGGCGATGGATGGTCACAATGAAGTTCAGCCCGGTTAATATGGACGAAAATCCCAGCACAAAAGCGCCAAAAATGGCCGGGAGCATGTTGGCCCCGGTCTTAAAGCTGTACGGAGCGTAAAAGGTCCATCCGGTATCAGGCGATCCATCGCCAAACAGCACCGAGATGATCACCAGGAAAGCGCCGGTAATGTATATCCACCAAGATAATAGATTCAACTTGGGGAAGGCAACATCTTTTGCTCCAATCATAATGGGAAGCATAAAGTTCCCAAAGACTGCCGGCAGGCCGGGAATCACGATCATGAAAATCATGATAACACCGTGAACCGTAAAGACCGCGTTGTAGTCTTTGGCTTCCATAATGGTTTTTCCTGGAGCAATCAGCTCAAATTTCATCGCTAATCCCAGTATAACGCCGACTAAAAACAAGGTCATCATCGAATACAAATACAGTAGGCCGATTCGCTTGTGGTCTGTCGAAAAGATCCAACTGAGCAGCCCTTTATGCTTGCCTTCGTATTCCAAATAACTTACATCAGTGGGGATTTTAGAACTTGCTTGCATATAAATGTTCGTTTGTTAAACTTTTTTTCGTTTAGGTTTTAGTATTAAATACAGGAATATAACCAATGCAAAAAACAGGATGACTGATCCTGCAATTTTCGTTACATTCAAAACATAGGCTTGACCAACAGGATCATAAGAATAGCAAAATTGTAAAATCTTATTAATTGTGGGTCCTGATTTTCCTTTATTGGCTTCAATAATGGCCATCTTAAATTCAAAAGGCAAAAAATAGATTCCGTTGAGGTAACGGGTAATTTTTCCGTCGGGACTGATGACCATGACTGATGCGGCATGCAAAAAATCATTTCCTGTTTTTTTATATTGAAATCCTACCGCCTTTGTTGCTTTGACGATGCTGGCACTGTCGGAAACGAAAAATTTCCAGCCCGCCCCAATTTCCTCTTTTTTGTTGACCAGGTTGAGGTAGTTTTTCTTTTTCCGCTCAGCCAGCTCCAGCGTTTCGGTGGGGTCGAAGCTAATGGTCAGCACCTGGTAGTCTTCGTTTGGAATTAAATCCGACCGGTCCATCACTTCCGCAAGCCCCTCCATTAATGGACTGCAGATACCCGGACAACGGTAATAAACGAAGTTTAAAATGGTTGGTTTATCGATCAAATCAGTAAGCAGCACCCGCTGGGAGTCAAGTCCTGTGATATAAATGTCGTTCGGCAGGAACTCGTCCAAATGCTCAACAACACCAACTTCGGGGTCGTCAGGTGCATCGGATACGGGGTTAATCTGCCCAAAGGAGTTGATTTGAATTATAGTGGCAATGACAAACAATACAAGTTTAAGATATAGCCTCATCGTATTTTTTACCCTCTTGATTTTTGATTTTCTACAAGATAGAAAGACCTACTTACTTTATCACCATAAGAAACCCAAAAACACTACTGAATGTTTATAAAAAAGGGAAATAAAACCATTATTTTTTTAGATTCTGCGCGGTTTTCCGGATTGAGTTTCAGCCTGATTCTTAACGATTCCGTCTAATTAATTCTGACTCAAGGATTAGTCGTCGTGCCAGCTTCATCATCAGTGGCAGCAGCCGTGCTCCATTGATTGCTCTACCGGAGCCAGTTTTTCGGCTTTTGGACTGACATAAGGAATGCCCAGCGACAAACCTCGCAGGATAAACAGAATGCCCAGCAAGACAATAAAGTAGGGGACCACCTGACGCATGGCTGCTTTTAATCTTGAGCTCACCATGTTTCCGGTCAGCGAAATCAATAACATCATGGGAATGGTGCCTAAGCCAAAAAGAATCATAAACAACGCTCCGGAAAAGACATGGTTGGTATTGATGGCTCCGGCAATGGCCACGTAAACCAATCCGCAAGGCAAAAGCCCGTTGAGCAGCCCAATGGTGAACAACGATTGATACGAATGGTCGGAAAATAGTTTGCGCAAACGAGCGATCAATCTTCCGGCATACCCTGTAAACAGAGCGCCCAGGCTTATTCGCTGCTTGAAAAAGTATGGAAAAAGTACACTGAGGATCATGATCACACCAAGCAAAATGGAGGTCCATTGCTGAAAGCCGGCCAGGTGAATGCCTGCTCCCAGTAAACCGAAAAGAAAGCCAAGCACGGCGTAGGTCAATGTGCGGCCAACATTATAGAGCAATCCACCGGCAATTTTTGCACCGGCACTGTGGCTTTTTAAGGGTAAGGCCACAGCAATGGGGCCGCACATGCCAATACAGTGAAAACTCCCAACGAGTCCTATTGTCAATGGCGCGATGAAATCAAAGATCATGGCAGTTGTATTTCAAGTTCCTGATAAAATGGTTTTTCATTCGAGATCCAGTCGAGTTTCACCGTATAGCGTCCCCGAGGCAGATTTTTTAGCGAGATCGATTGACTTAGGCTGGTATTCAACCGGATCGGTAGTTTAATATCGTTTTTATCACTCACCGGACTGTAGATGTGAACGGTTCCTTCCAGTTGCTCATTTTTGAATAACTCGGGAAACCTAATTTGAATCGCTTTATCAGATTGCGTCAACTTTACAGGTATTGCCAGCTTACTGACATTGTTGATTTTGTCGATTTGACTTTGGTAATTCACCGACTTCTGGTAGTAGTCTTTTTCAACCAAATAGAAATCTTGTCTCAGCGCGATGGAAACCAGGAAAAGCATTCCTGAAATCATGATCAGAAGCGCAATGACAATACCTGTTCCCCAGTTTATTTTTATTTTCATTTTCATTGTTGTTCTTTTTTTGCTGTAAGCTATGTGCTCAGCTTTTTGCCCGTGATTCAACCGTACCGAAAAAGATTCTGCACCTCTTGCTACTTATAATCCAGCGAGTTTGGACCAACAAAGCTGGATCCGATTTCATCCACCAATTCTCCGTTTTCATATATCCCGATACGCAAGTGGGTATTGGACTTTGTCAGTTGGTCTTTTTTTAAGATGATAAGTAAGTTACGTTTGGCGATTTTTCCTGCTTCCAGATTGAGTTCGTCACCCATCATCATGATTTGTCCTTCAGGCTCCAGCAGTTTCAACTCTGCAGCCACTGTGTCATTTGTTTTATTCACCATTTGCAGGTTGTACAAGTTGCTGTACGCGTCGGCGCCATACTCCTGAAACATGCTTCCCTGTGCACGAATGAGTGTGGTTTCAATATCGCCACGACTGATAAACGAATAGCTGGCGATACCAACGAGCAATACTAAAACAACAGAGTAGGCAACTGCCCGGGCATTCAGTAAACGTTTTTTACCTTTGAGAATGGAGTTTTCCGAGGCATATCGGATCAGGCCTTTAGGCTTGTTTACGGTGTACATGACTGCGTTGCAGGCATCAATGCAGGCAGTACAGTTAATACATTCCATTTGGGTTCCGTTCCGAATATCGATTCCGGTAGGACAAACATCAACACAGCGTTTGCAGTCAATGCAGTCGCCTTTTTCTTCGTTTCGGCCCCGGCCCCGCGGTTCGCCCCGCACATAATCATAGGCCACTACGATGGAGTCGTTGTCAAGCATGACCCCTTGCAATCTTCCGTAAGGACAAACCAGTGTGCAAACCTGCTCGCGAAACCAGCCAAACACAAAATAGTGCATGCCGGTGAAGGCCAGCACAACCAACAGTGCTGAAAAATTAGTGCCTGGCCAACCGGAGAGGTAAACTTGCACTTCGGAAAAGCCAATGAGGTAGGACCAGAAGGTGAGAATGGTCCAGAATGATATGGACAGAAAAATCGCGTGTTTGACAAGCCGTTTGAGAAACTTCCCCACATCCATTTCCTGCTGTGCCAGCACCTGTTGCTCACGGCGGTCGCCATCAATCAGGTACTCAATGGGGCGATACAAAAATTCCATGAACACTGTTTGCGGGCAGGTCCATCCGCAGAAGATACGCCCGTAAACGACGGTGAACAAGATGATGAAAACCAACAGGGCAATGAGTGGAAAAATAAGTAAATGAAGGTCCTGCGGGTAAAAAGTATTTCCAAAGAACACAAATTTTCTTCCCACAAAATTCAGGAAAAGAAGAGGTTCTCCGCCCATCCTGATGTGCGGCGCGAGGTAGAAAAAAAGCAGCAGCGAGTAGGCAACCAACCGGCGATAATTGTACAACTTCCCTTTTGGCATTTTGGGAAAGAGCCAAACCCGTTTGCCTTCATTGTCAACAGTAGCCATCTGATCGCGAAAGCTAGCTTGTTGATTGGCCTTGTTTTTTGCTGCTGTGTCCATGTTTTGGTCTTTATGAAAGTCTGTTAACTTGCCGTTCCTTCTTCTTTCTCCGGATCATATTTTTCACCCTGGGGTGCTTTTTGGTTTGGAGGATTGGTTCCCTGTAAGCTTTTGATGTAAGTGATGACATCCTGAATTTGCCTTTCAGAAAGCAAATTTTTGTAGGAGATCATTCCTTTCTCAATGACACCATTAACAATTACTTCGTGCATATCTTCGCGCGATCCGCCGTGAATCCAATATTCATCGGTGAAATTGGGGCCGACCAGCCCTTCGCCAAATTTACCGTGACAAACCGAGCAGATTTTCGAGAAGGTAGCTTCTCCGCTGGCCATAATTTCTTCCTCTGTACGGGCAACCGGAGCTGCTTGTTCTTCTTCCTCTGCGGCTTCCTCTTCCTCAATGTAGGCAGCCATTTCTTTTTGATATTCTTTGGCCTGGATTACCCGATCGTCTTCAAAAACGAAAACCAGGATGAGGTACGCTGCCGAAAAAATAATGCTCGCGTAAAATAAGTACTTCAGCCAGGGTGGCAACTGGTTGTCCAGTTCGCGGATTCCATCAAATTCATGTCCTTCAAGTAATTCGTCATTGGTTACCTCGTCTATTTCGGGTTGCGATTGATGCCGTTCGTGATTTTTTTCTTCTGTTGTGCTCATAAAATTTCTGTTTTAGGCTACTCCTGGTTGGTTCTAAATTCATCTTCCAGCGGAATTTCACTCAGTTGTTTTACCCTGTTTTTATCCATTCGGATGGTGTGCATGGTAACCAGAATGAAAAATACAAAAAAGATCAGAAAGCCGGCAATGGCATACAATTCCACGCCAATGATACTTTGCAAATGTTCTTTGATCATGCTTATTCCTCCTCTTCTTCAACTTGTGGTTTCATAATATCCGTTCCCAGGCGTTGCATGTAGGCAATCAGCGCAATGATTTCTTTGGTGCTCTCAGTTTCAATGCCGGCTTCGCGCAGGTTTTGGGCAATCTCTTCGGCCTGTTGCAACAAATCGTCGTTGGCTTTGTGTTCATAGTTGTCGGGGTAGGGGACTCCAAGTCGCTTCATGGCCCTGATCTTTGGTGCGGTCGATTTCAGGTTGATTTCCTTTTCGGCGAGCCACGGATACTTAGGCATAATGGAGCCTTCATTCATCTTTTGCGGATCGATGAAGTGATTGTAATGCCAGGCATTGGGTTTATAAAGCCGGCCGGTTTTGACACCTTCGCGTGCCAGGTCGGGACCTGTTCGTTTGGAGCCGAACTGGAACGGATGATCGTATATAAATTCGCCCGCTTTGGAATATTCGCCATAGCGTTCCGTTTCTGAACGGAATGGCCGGATCATTTGTGAGTGACAATTGTAGCATCCTTCACGCACATAGATGTCGCGTCCCTGAAGTTCGAGCGGGGTGTATGGCTGTACACTCGAAATAATGGGTACATTGGAATTAATCAGGTAGGTTGGAATGATTTCAAAGATGCCACCAATCAAAATGGCAATCGTTGCAAAAATCAGGAAGCGGATGGGTTTGCGTTCCAAAAATCCGTGCCAGCTTTCCGACTTTGTTTTGACAGCGGGCTGGGCGTGTAATGCCGGAGCTTCCACCTCTTCTATGGCCACGAGTTTGCCTTGTTTTGCTGTTTTAACCACGTTGAACACCAGCATGAGCATACCGACTACATAAAGAAAGCCTCCAAAAGCCCGGGTCGCATACATCGGAATAAGCTGGGTAACGGTTTCCAGAAAATTGGGGTAAGCCAAAAAACCTTCCGGAGTAAATTCCTTCCACATCAGCGCCTGGGTAATTCCGCCAATATAGAGCGGAACAGCATAAAAAATAATGGCCAGCGTGGAGATCCAAAAATGTGCGTTGGCGAGTTTCACCGAATAGAGCTTGGTGTTGTAGATTCGCGGAACCAGCCAGTAGAGCATTCCAAAGGTGAGCATGCCATTCCAGCCCAAAGCGCCAATATGCACGTGTCCAACAGTCCAGTCGGTGAAGTGGCTGATGGCGTTGACGGTTTTTAGCGAAAGCATGGGGCCCTCGAAAGTCGCCATGCCATACGCGGTGATTCCCACCACAAACATTTTCAAAACGGGGTCTCTCCTGACTTTATCCCAGGCGCCGCGCAAGGTTAGCAAGCCGTTAATCATACCGCCCCAACTGGGCGCAATCAGCATAATGGAGAAGGTGGTTCCCAGGGCCTGCAGCCAGTCGGGCAGCGAGCTGTACAGCAAGTGGTGTGGTCCGGCCCATATGTAGATGAAAATCAACGACCAAAAGTGGACGATCGATAGTTTGTAAGAATAGATGGGGCGGTTGGCAGCCTTCGGAACAAAATAATACATCAGACCGAGGAAAGGTGTGGTCAGAAAGAAGGCCACGGCGTTGTGCCCGTACCACCACTGTACCAGTGCGTCCTGAATACCCGCATATACCGGGTAGCTTTTCATCAGGCTATATGGAATTTCAATGGAATTGACGATATGAAGGACTGCAACGGTTACCCAGGTGGCAATGTAAAACCAAATCGCTACGTAGATGTGGCTCACGCGGCGTTGCAGAATGGTGCCAAACATGTTGATTCCGAAAATCACCCAAATCAGGGTAATGGCAATGTCGAGGGGCCATTCCAGTTCGGCATACTCTTTTCCGGAGGTGTAACCGGCCAGCAAGGTGACTGCGGCGGCAACAATAATCAACTGCCAGCCCCAAAAATGAATTTTGCCCAGCAGCCTGCTATACATACTTGTTTTCAGCAGGCGTGGCATCGAATAATAAACGGCAGTGAAAATGGCATTCCCCACAAAGGCAAATATAACCGCGTTGGTATGCACCGGCCTGGTTCTACCGAAGGTGGTGTATTCCAGACTGAAATTCATTTCCGGAATAAAAATCTGTAAGGCGACAAGTAAGCCTACCAACATCCCTACAACACCCCACACGATTGTTGCCACAGCAAAATCCCGTGTAATCTTGTTGTCATAGGTGAACTTTTGTAATTCCATATAGCTATGATTTAATAGATTGCTTTTCCTTTGACTCGTTTTCTGACAAGTCGTGATCGGTTTCATTCGAAGAAGTCGGATCATCAAATAAAATACGGACAGAAGGGGTGTAAGAATCGTCAAACTGACCGCTGCGAACGGCCCATATAAACGCGATAAGAAAAACGGATGCCACTAATATCCCAATAATAATCAATACAAACACAACGGACATACCTTCGGTTTTAGTTCATTTTTAGTTTTTGCTTATGCTTTTCTGTTGTGGGTGACAACAGTGGTCAACAAATCAGAATCAAACAACAAGCACACTCAAACTTTGTTTCCTAAAATAAGCAATTTTTTTGGAAGAGTTTTGAACCAGTTTTTAAAGCTTTTTTTTACGAACCATTAAGTTGACTGAAAATGTGGCAAATGCAACCACAGTAACGGAACTGAGCGGCATGAGAATGGCTGCAATGATCGGCGACAGATTCCCCTGTACGGCAAAAGAGATTCCTATAATGTTGTACAAAAAGGAAATCAAAAACGACAGCCAAACAATATGCATGCTGGTTTTGGTAAACCGGATGAAACGGTGCAGTTGGGCGAACTTTTCGGCTTGTAAAATGGCGTCGCAGGCTGGTGTGAAATTGTAAATATTGTCGGCAATCACCAGTCCCACTTTGCTTTCGTTTAGTGCTCCGGCATCGTTCAGCCCGTCACCAATCATGAGGGCATCTTCTCCCTTTTGTTGCAAATTTTTGATGTATTGCAGCTTGTCGGTTGGCGACTGGTTAAAATTGAGTCGTGTATGATCGTGAAATAAGGGCAGCAGGTTTTGCCGTTCCGATTCATTGTCACCACTGATTAAATGCAGTTCGTAGCTCGGTTCCAGCTTGGCGATGGTTTCGGCCAGGCCTTCACGGTAGTTGTTTTCAAACTGAAAATGGCCCAAAATTTTGTTTTCAATAAATACCCATACTTGTGTTTTTAATTCTTTGTCTGACGATTGATCGCCCGCAACAAAATACCGCGATCCAATGTTGATTCGCTTGCCTTTAACCAAGCCGGTAATTCCAAGTGAGGGAATTTCTTTAAAATCCGTAACTT
>ENA-ORCT01001169-ORCT01001169.1-marine-metagenome-genome-assembly--contig:-NODE-1169-length-10665-cov-3.107952_pt1 | contig 10665 bp, 6 predicted proteins | sample MGYA00248632_ERZ508511 | MGnify/ENA primary metagenome ERZ508511 (study PRJEB26182, sample SAMN06268839) | marine metagenome | isolation source: Tt an P1-techrep anaerobic enrichment on pine from sediment... | reverse complement strand
CGTGTAGTTGTTTGGATCAAGCGCTTCCGAATAAGGAACGTTTCCGAATATGTCAACCAAACGTTGATAGATGAAAACATTTAGCAGGTCAATAATTGCAAGGCGATTCGCCTGGTTTGCTTGTTTGGCCGCCAAGTTTGGTGCTTCAATCTTTTCTGCGGCAATAATCTCTGCAGCATCTTTCAAGTCATTGAGCATTTCGTAATAGTTCTGGAAAATTTCATCCGGAATTCTTCGGTTAACAATGTCATAATTCGCCTCATCTCTGTACGAACGTTCAGTCCAATATTGAGCCATTAGCTTCCAGATGTTCACATTGACATTGGTACTGGAAAGCTGATCAGCCAGTTCAATTTGTGCATTGGTGAAGAGCACGCTGGCTGTGACCTCCTGCGGGTGCTTGTTGTCAGTATTTAGCTCCTCGAAGTTGTCTGTACAAGATGACAGTAATCCAAGGAGAAATATCATTGAAAATAATATCTTATTTCTCATTTCAGTATGTATTAAAAGTTAACATTTAAGGTGAACCCGAAATTTCTGGCAGATGGCATCACACCACTTTGCCATCCTTGGACATTCCCTGCTCCCTGAGTTGTTTCAGGGTCAGCATAAGGAAGATTCTTATGGATGATCCAAAGGTTGCTACCTACAAAACTAACCGACATGTTTTCGATGAACGTGTCTTCAAAAATAGAATTTGGCAATGTATACGTTAGCGAAAGCTCTCTCAGCTTTACATAGCTGGCATCGTAAACGTGCATGGCATTTGGTGCTACTGCTGAACCAATCGGCGTGTAGTAGGTTCCCATTTCGTCGGATCGTACATTATTAGGAGTTCCATCGGGAAGTACACCCTCTAGAATCAAACCGCCGTCTGTGGCTGGATCGCCGGTCACATAATTACGAATAGGATTGCCAAGTTCGTTTAGTTCGGCAGACTCTTTGTACAGACCGGTACTTGTTCCGTACCACATATCGAGCGAGAAAACATCACCGCCGTGTTTCCAGTCAACCAAGAAACTCAAACTAAGGTTTTTGTATGAAAAGCTGTTTCTGAAACCGGCTGTCCAGTCTGCGTTGACGTCGCCAATAATTTGATCCGATGTGCCTGTTTTGTGGTACACACCATCTTCAATGATTCTTTTATCCGACGATCTTTCATCGTTGTAATAGACAAAGTCAGTTCCCATAATTACCCCAAGCGGAAGTCCTTTTCTTGCATTGATTGTTACACCTCCCTGAAGGTCTGCCAGCTGCAGGTTGTCGACACCTTCAGCAAGGGAAACAACTTTACTTTTATTTTTAGACCAGTTCAAGTTCAAATCCCAGCTAAAGTCCTGTGTTTTTACCGGTGTGGCGTTAATCATGAGCTCAATCCCTTTATTGCTTACTTCTCCGGCATTTACAAATTTGAAGCTCGATCCTGTAGCATAAGAAATGGCGGCAGGCATAATTTGGTCAACAGTTCGGTTGTCGTATAGAGCCACATCAAGACCGAGACGGTTTTTCAAAAAGTTCAAGGTTAATCCGGCCTCGAAACTTTTTGTTCTTTCTGATTTCAGGCCTGCATTGTTAAGTGTTTTTCTGGCATCGGTAGTACCACTGTTCGAAGCGACACCATTTCCACTGAATGGGAAGTCTTGATAGTAAACGTTGCTTAAGCTGGCGAAAGGGGCATCATTACCAACCTCTGCATAGTTCAATCTTAACTTGCCCAGGCTTAAAACATCAGGGTCAATAAAATCGGTGAAGATAAAACTAGCGGAAGCAGATGGATACAGGTAGGTATTGTTGTCGGTTGGCAAAGTTGACGATTGATCAATACGCAAGGAGCCTTCGACGAATACAATGTTTGAAAAACCGACTGAAGCATTTGCGAAATAGCCGTTCACCTGAATGCGTCCTTCATTTTCTTCGGGCAATTGGAGAGGCGAGTTTGTGTTTGCAAGCGAATAGATTTCAGGAACAGCAAGGCCTCCATTGGTTGACGCCCAAACGTCGGAGAATGAACTTTTCCTGATATTGGTGCCGAGCAAGCCAGTCATATTAATGGTTTCTGAAAGATCCTTTTTAAAGTTTGCCATCAGGTCGAAATTGACCTCGCTAAAGTCACCTCTTTTTACCGAATAACCAGATGAAGTGTCGTCGTATCCAACGCCAAACTGCTCAGCAATAGACCCTACGGCTCTTCTTTCCTCCTGGATATAGGTGTAATGATCAATAGCAGCCCTTCCTGTGAATGTAAGAAAGTCGGTTGCTTCCCAGTCAATCTGGGCATAGCCGATTAAGCGATCCCGGCTATCGTTCTGATAGTTTTTATATCTTGTCCAATAGGGGTTATCCCAGTAGGCAGGTGCCAAATCATCCGGAGAATTCATGTTCCAGGTTGCATTGGTTCCCAGTTGTTCGAAAGCCGCTTTCTGGTCAAGGATGTCAACATTCACTTGCCACCATTGGCGGAACGATGATATAATATTTCCGCTATATCCTGTTGAGTTTCTTCCCTTGGTTTTTGTGTTGATATAATTGGCAAATGAAGAAACCTTGATTTTGTCAGTAATGTCATAAGATCCATTAAAACTGAAATTGTTTTTATCCAGTGTGCTGTTTGGCATTAATCCGGTTTGTGTCAGATTTTGGTATGAAAACCGGTACGATGTATTTTCGCCACCACCTGTAATTTGAACAGAGTTTGACATGGATGTTGCATTTTCAAAGAACGCAGAAGCATCGTGTTTAGCTGCAGTCCAGGGAAGTGCCTGGCCATAGGTGCTTAAGCCGGATAGGAAAGAATTCCAGTGGTACACATCCAGACTTGGGTCGAAAGGTTCACCCATTGATGCATCTTCATAGGTTGGTACAATGTATTCCGAAGTGCCGTCGCCATCCCAGTCGTATGATTCCAATCCATCCCTTCCGGACAGGTCTCCACCGTACCAGTCTAGTCCGTAGCCGGCACCATATTTGTTCTGATATTCAGGGAAAGTGCTTTTATCCATAACACCAATGGTTACGTTACCTGAATAGGAAACGCCTAAGTCTGTACCTTTTTTCCCTTTTTTCGTTGTGATAAGTACAACACCATTTGCCGCTCTCGATCCATAAAGAGCCGTCGCTGCCGCTCCTTTTAGTACAGAGATTGTTTCGATATCATTTGGGTTAATGTCGGCCGCAGCGTTTCCATAATCATAACCGTGCCTTCCTTCTCTCTGATATGAGCTGTTGGATGTGGTATTGTCAATCGGAACACCGTCAACCACGAAAAGTGCCTGGTTGTTTCCTGTTAACGAGGAAGATCCGCGAACGATAACATTTGTTGAACCCCCAAAGTTGGTATTAGCTTTGATTTGTAATCCTGCTACCTTCCCGGACAGGGCTGTCGTAAAATCATTTCCCTTTGTCGTGTTGACCTCGTCGCCATCGACTTCCTGGACCGAATATCCCAGAGATTTTGCTTCTCTGGAAATACCAAGAGCGGTAACCACAACTTCGTTTAAGCCAACGACATCAGGTTGCATTTGAACATTGACCGTAGAGCCTGTAATTTTAACTTCTTGTTTTTGCATTCCAACAAAAGAAAAAACCAAGGTTGTAGCTTCTTGTGGAGCTTTTAGTACATAGTTTCCATTGAGGTCAGTGATTGACCCGAGCGATGTGCCCTTTACGGATACAGAAACGCCAGGAATTGTACTTCCGTCTTCAGCAGAAGTAACTGTCCCTGTAATTTCCTTGACTTGAGCCCAGCTGGACTGCAGCCCAATTGCAAAAATTGCAAGCAATAATGCGAGTTTTTTCATAGAAATAATTTTAATAATTAAACAGCATCAATTTTTTTACTTGTTTATAATAAAGATATTAATTTCTCAATTTATCCTTCGAAGTGTCGTCAGAACGGTTATTCCCCCAAATAAGTCGTTCGAATAAAAAGCTAATTTGAAACCTTCAATTTCAATTTTATTTAAATGTTAAAAAACCTTAACAGATTACAAAAATATAAAAAGAAATTTCTCTTCAAAGTTTTTTTGAGAAAATGCAATTCAAATTGACATATCTCATTGTCAGGACTTAAGGTTCTTGTCGCTAGGACTTAATCGTATCATTGTTCATTTTGGTTTTTGCTTTGCTTGCTTTCTTTTCATGCACTAGTGTGCATAATAAGTAGGCGGCGAGAAAAATTGTCACTTAAGCCTTGCCAAACCAATGAATCTAAGAAAATGGATCATGATTGTGAGCCCCCTGTTCAGAACATTCCAATCAATAACTTTTATTCCCCCAAACAAATGTTACTGACTCAACTTGTAAAGTCTTTCTTTTTGAAACCTTCAGTTTCATATGATTAAAATTGTTTGTCTTTTTATGGTATCATATGGAACTCGCACTTTAATCATTATCTATTGTGTTTTGAATAAACATGCTCGTTTCAATTTAAAACTTTTTGTGTCGAAATGTTAAAGAACATTAACGAATACAAATTTAAAAATATATAACTGTCAAAAAAATAAGGCAGGTTTTTACCAAATGAAAAGATATGACAAAAGTCATTATTTGCGTTTTGGCCTTATTTGTGGTATATATGGATAAATATAGATATTTGTCTTTTTATCAGTCATTTGGGTTTTCGATAAGTTGATTTCTTTGACTTTGCGTAAAATGATTCTAAATTAGAATATTTTGCTTAGGTTGGCTACTTTTTCAATAATGTAGGTTGTGTGGGAGGGGGATTTGTTTTCGAAATAGTATTTTTTGAATTCGCCCCACTCTTTTTTTGGGGGTACAAGTTGGATATTGTCGTTTTTTAACACAAACACCTGGCTTATTCCGATGCTTTTTGCTCCAAGAATGTCAGAATCCCAGGAGTCGCCAATCATGATGCTCTTGCTTTTTTTTGAATTACAGCACTTTAATGCATGCTGGAAAATACGTTTATCCGGCTTCGGTGCCTGGATTTCTTCGGAAATGAAGATCCGGTCGAAATATTGGCGCAATCCGCTTGACGCGATCTTACGATGCTGAACCTCTGTAAAGCCATTGGTGATGATGTGCATCCGGTAGCCTCGCTGTTTCAGGTAGTCCAAAGTTTCGATTACATCGGGATAGAGTTGTTTTTGCCCGGGCATCAACTCAAGGTAGCATTCATTCATTGCGACAGGGTCCACACCGATAATTTCAAAATGGCGCAGGGTGTCTTCAAAGCGCTTGCGAATCAGTTCCGGTTTGCGGATTTCCTGTTTTCGGTACGCCTCCCAAAGTTTGGTGTTGGTGGCTTCATAATAATCGAAGAAGGTGTCGAAATCTGAAATCCTTGGTTCGAGCTTCATCTTGGCTACGGTTTCCAGCATGGCCAGTCTCGAGTTGGTTTCAAAATCCCACAGGGTGTGGTCGAGGTCAAAAAACAATTGCTCGTATTTTCTCATGGCAAGTCTTGTTCTGGAATTTTCCTTCTATTTCTTTTGTGAAGTTTAGGTTAGACGCCCGGCCACCACAATAACAATTTCTCCTTTAACTGTTTTTGATTTGAAATAGTTGGCCAGCTCGGTAACTGTTCCACGCTGGGTTTCTTCGTAAATCTTTGTCAGTTCGCGCGACACGGAAGCCTGTCTGTCGGGGCCAAAGAACTCGGCAAATTGTTCAAGGCTTTTGATCAGCTTGTAGGGAGATTCGTAAAAGACCATGGTGCGCTCTTCGTCAGCCAGTTGCAAGAGTTTTTTTTGTCTTCCTTTTTTAGCTGGCAAAAACCCTTCGAAGCAAAACCGGTCGTTGGGCAGGCCCGAGTTGACCAATGCCGGAATGAGTGCGGTGGCACCCGGGAGACATTCAATTTCCACCCCGGCGTCAAGACAAGCCCGGACAAGCAGGTAACCCGGATCGCTGATGGCCGGGGTTCCTGCATCGGAGATCAGGGCGATGGTTTCGCCGCCAGCCATGCGTTGTGCCAGGTGTTCAACGGTTTTGTGCTCGTTGAATTTATGGTGCGAAAAGACCTTTTTTTGAATTTCGAAGTGGTGTAGCAACTTGGATGAAGTGCGGGTGTCTTCAGCCAAAATCAAGTCAACTTCCTTCAGTACTTTAATGGCCCGAAGCGTCATGTCGTCCAGATTGCCGATTGGTGTCGGTACGATATATAGTTTTGCCATCTTATTTGGTAAATCGGCGTTTAACCAGTTGTGCAAACTGGATACTGGTTTCCGTTTTCTTCCATTTGAAGTTGCTATTCAAGTAAGCAACTGCCTCGTCCAGGTTGTTGGCCTGGTCAATTTCCTGCACTGTTTTTCGGAACAAATCGGGTTTGTTGTCAAAGAGTTCGCGGGTGTATTGAAAGCGGTCGTTCAGTCCAATTGCAGTTTCGAGCTTGGTGATTGACGAACTGGCCAGTTTTTTATCCAGTGTTTTATTTTCCAGCATCAAATCGTTCAGCGATTTTCCCTTGCTAAAGTTTTCGCCAACTGTTTTTTTTGTGGTTGCAACTTCTTCCTCTTCTGCCTCCACGGGAATCTCTTCTGATTTTTCAGGCTTTTCAGTCACTGTTTCCGGCGGCCTGTTTTTTGATTCTCCATTTTCAGAAGTTTCAGCCGCTTGCACGACGGGACTTTCATTTTCATGTTTGGCAGGCTGCTGATCCGGCTCTTGCCGAGGTTCCGGTTTTTCCGGTTCAGTTATTTCTTCTGCGGCCTTTGGCTCAAGCTCCCTTGGTTTATCTTCTTCTTTATCCGTTTTTGGTTCCGGTTGGCGGGATGTCAAATCAGTTGCCGGCTTTTGTTTTGGAGTCTGTTTTTCGGTCTCCTGCTCTCCATGCAGCTCTTTCAGAAATTCAAACTCTTGAAAGACAAGTTTCGATTTGCTTAAGGCAATATCCAATTCGAAACGCGAAAGTTTTTCTGATTGCCGGAGCTCGTTGGCAATCTCATTCAGTTCTTCCAGATCTTTTAAAATCAACCGGATCAATTTATGTTTTTCCATCATCATTTGAAAACTGTTTAAATCTTGTCGAATTACACCGATCATGCTTTGTTCCGTGTCGTGTTGTGCTCAAGGCGGTTGGAAAATAACAAATCGGCACATGACCGTAACCCGACATTTTCGTTACTTTTGTAAAAGTAGTAAAATCCAAATTGAATAACGGAAAATGTTTCTTGAAAGGGATGTCAGTCACCATAAAAACGGGGGCACCATTGAAGTTATTGCCGGGTCTATGTTTTCGGGGAAAACAGAAGAGTTGATCAGGCGTTTGCGGCGGGCAAAGTTCGCCCGTCAGAAGGTTGAGATTTTCAAACCGGCGATGGATACCCGTTACTCCCTGGCAGAGGTGGTTTCGCATGATGAAAACTCCATCCGGAGTTCTTCTGTCGAAAATTCAGCCAATATTTTATTGCTGGCTGGAAACGTGGATGTGGTGGCTATTGACGAAGCCCAGTTTTTTGATAAGGGTTTGGTGGACGTTTGCCAGAAACTGGCCGATATGGGGATTCGGGTCATTGTGGCCGGGCTGGATATGGATTTCAAGGGGAAACCTTTTGGACCGATGCCTGATTTAATGGCCATCGCCAATTACGTGTCCAAGGTTCATGCAATTTGTGTGCGATGCGGAAGCGTGGCGCAGTTTTCGCACCGTCTGGTTTCGAACGACAAACAGGTGCTGTTGGGCGAGAAGATGGAATACGAGCCACTTTGCCGCGTGTGTTACAATAAGGTAAAAAATCAATGAATCCAATTTCAATCCATAAAATCGCAAGGGCCATGGAAGGCGAAGTGCAGGGGAGGGCTGGTGATGACCGCCTGATTTCTTCCCTGTCGATTGACAGCCGGACGCTGGTTGATCCGGATGCCTGCTTGTTTTTTGCGTTGATCGGCGAACGTCACAACGGGCATCAGTTTGTTCATGAACTATACAAAAAAGGAGTGCGAAGCTTTGTGGTTTCATCACTTCCGGCTGATTGGGAGGCATTGGAGGGAGCGAATTTCATTTTGGTGAATGACACTTTGAAAGCTTTGCAAAAACTGGCGGCAGCGATTCGCGACGAGTTCCATTTTCCGGTGGTCGCCATTACCGGGAGTAATGGAAAAACGATTGTGAAAGAATGGTTGTTCGATTTGTTGCAGCACCAGCTGCGCATCGTGCGGAGTCCTAAAAGTTACAACTCACAGGTTGGTGTTCCCCTTTCGGTGTGGAGCATGGCTGGAGCAATGGATCTGGGAATTGTTGAAGCAGGCATCTCGAGGCCCGGCGAAATGACTCATTTGGCTGCAGTTGTTCGACCCGAGATTGGGGTTTTTACAAATATTGGGGATGCCCACCAGGAGAACTTTGGCTCAATGGAGGAAAAGGTGGAAGAAAAATTACAGCTTTTTGAAGGGGCTGAACTGCTGATTTGCCGGCGCGATCAAGATCTGGTCTATCAACTGGCTTCCCGGAAATTTGAGCCTACTGACACAAAACTTGTAAGTTGGTCAACAACAGGATTGCCAGCTGATTTGGCATTCACCTTGCAGCATGAAGACCAGTCAACAATAATACAGTTTCAGTGGAACGAAACGGCGTACGAGATTCAGATTCCTTTTTCTGACGAGGCGTCCATTGAGAATGCCTGCCATTGTCTGGCATTGATTTGTGTCAAGGAGTGGTTGAATGAGTCCGTGATTGAGCTGTTCAAGGGCTTGCAGTCGGTAGCCATGCGCCTGGAGTTGAAGCAGGGCGCCAATGGTTGTACGCTGATCAACGATTTTTATAATTCAGACATCAACTCCCTTGAAATAGCGCTTCAGTTTTTAAATCAGCAAACCAGTGCTACAGGGCAGTCCAAAACCGTGATCCTGTCTGATATTAAACAGTCAGGATTTGCGCCCTATCAATTATATACTGAGGTCAATCGCTTGTTGCAACTCAACCGGGTGAACCGGCTCATAGGCATTGGAAACGACATGGCAGAACACCGGGGGGCTTTTCAGATTTCTGCCCGGTTCTATCCGGGAACCCGTGATTTCATTAAGGACCTTCAGTCCGAAAGCTTTCGCAATGACGTAATTTTGATTAAAGGGGCCCGTGAGTTCCGGTTTGAAGAAGTGGCCGCTGTGCTTCAAAAAAAATATCACCAGACCCAGCTTGAAATCAACCTGAATACTTTGGTTGAGAATCTGAATGCCTTTAAGGCAATTGTCAATCCAGAAACCAAAATTATGGTGATGGTGAAAGCATTTTCCTACGGAAGCGGAACGGTAGAAATTGCCCGTGCCCTTGAATTTCAAAAGGTCGATTACCTGGCTGTTGCTGTTGCCGACGAGGGAATTGAACTGAGACAAGCCGGAATCGAAAGCCCGATTGTGGTTATGAACCCCGAGGAGCATAGTTTCGATGCCATGATTGAGTACCGGCTGGAGCCCAATATTTATTCGCGCACCGTTTTTCATAAATTCAATATGGCAGCCCGTAGCTCAGCAGTGGTGCAGTATCCGGTTCATATTAAGCTGGAGACCGGCATGAACCGGTTGGGTTTTTCAGATGCGGAAGAATTGCGGCAGGTGGCCGGGCAGATTCAGGTTGAAGAAATACTGCGCGTTCAGTCTGTTTTTTCGCACCTGGCTGCAACCGATGAACCCTTGCACGATGCTTTTACCCGAAGACAATACGAACGGTTTGTCAAGCTGGCTGATGTGGTGATCTCCATACAAAAACACAAGGTGATCCGGCATTTACTCAATTCGGCGGGGATTGAGCGTTTTCCCGAGTTTCAGCTTGATATGGTCCGCTTGGGCATTGGTCTTTACGGAGTGGCGGTGACCAAGCTTGGAGTCCGGCCCATTACCCATTGGACCAGCACCATTTCTCAGGTGAAAATCATTGGTAAGCACGAGACAGTAGGGTATGGGCGAAAAGGGCAGGCAGATCAGCAGAAAAAAATTGCGGTCGTTCCCGTAGGATATGCCGATGGCTACGACCGGCGGTTTAGCAATGGTGGATCCAAAATGTGGGTGAATGGGGCAAAAGTTCCGGTGATTGGAAATGTTTGCATGGATATGACCATGATCGATATGACTGGTGTCGAAGTAAAAGAGGGCGATTTGGTGGAACTGATGGGTGAGCACATTACCTTGAGTGAATTGGCAGCCTGGGCCAATACCATCCCCTATGAAATTCTGACGGGGATTTCACAACGTGTAAAACGCGTATATTCTCAGGAGTAACCTAAATTCGATGCAAGTTCAGGGTTGTAAGGCTCCAATAATCAATCTGTTTGTATGGTCTAAGAGAATTCGAAAACGATTGAAGGCTGTGGAAAACTGTTGAATAAACTTGCTTTCCATTGTATTCAATGGCCTTCGATTGTTTTCATCGGCAAATAAATAAAAAACACGCTAAAAAAAATAAAGTATGCGGTTGGTACCGTGACAACGATGTGCGGCTAGCCCAATTTACTGATTCGCTCCAGCTTGTTGGCATCTAAAATCCTGATTTTGCGACCATCGATGGCAATGACTTTTTCTCCTGCAAAAGTCGAAAGTGTTCGAATGGCGTTGGAGGTCGTCATGTTCGATAGGTTGGCAATGTCTTCGCGCGAAAGGAAAGCTTTTAGCGTGGCGCCATCGTTTTCGTAGCCGTACTTTTCTTTCAGCAGTAATAAGGATTCGGCCAGGCGTCCGCGAATGTGTTTCTGGGTCAAGGTTACTGTTCGC
>ENA-ORCT01001168-ORCT01001168.1-marine-metagenome-genome-assembly--contig:-NODE-1168-length-10669-cov-3.149075_pt1 | contig 10669 bp, 7 predicted proteins | sample MGYA00248632_ERZ508511 | MGnify/ENA primary metagenome ERZ508511 (study PRJEB26182, sample SAMN06268839) | marine metagenome | isolation source: Tt an P1-techrep anaerobic enrichment on pine from sediment... | reverse complement strand
ATAATGCACCTGAAAGTGGGAAGTGAATCTGAAACGGTGATCCGGAAAGGGAGAAACGGGCTCATGATCCGGTTCTGCACCGAACCTGTAGAATAATTAAGATTAGGGAAGGCATAATCTGAATGCCGTTTTACCTGGATAAACAATATCCTGAATGATGAATACGGTAAAAGACGCCCCCTGTAACTTCGGTGAAAGACCCGGCACAACAAGATAACCGCCGGCCGGAATTTTCCCTGGATAATCCAGCACGGGCCTTGCCGTCGATGCGTCAGCGAAGACGGGCCATCTCTTCGTAACAGGAAATCACCCGCCCGCCGACCATACCGGCCAGCCGCCGGTAAAACCGGACGCCGATATTCGGGTGCATTTTCATAATGTGGTACAACTTCTCCTTATCAATCTTGTAGAGCGTGCCATCTTCGACGCATTCGACGGTCGCGCTGAATGTATCCCGGCCGACCAGACTGGACCAGCCAAACGCCTCGCCCAGATGGATTTTAATATGAGGGTCCTCTCTATGGCCAGCCATGTAGAGATCGAACACCCCTTTTACGACCACGTAAAAGTTGTCGGCTGGATCGCCCGCTTTAAAGACCACCTCCCCGGCGCTGAACGTCATGGTTTCCATGGCGCTGATCACTTCCTGAACGACCTCGTCGGTCAAACCGTGAAAAAGATCGAAATGGTGGATAATCATAATGGCCTCCTTGGGATCGCGGATTAATTATACAATGAATCAAAGATGTGTTCCTTGGCATCAATGCTATTCTCTCCTCAGAGTGGAAATCAGGCCGTACGGACCGATACCATATGCAATGGGATAACATATTTTTCCTCGGTCCTTATGTCTCAGAGGCAAGCAAGCCGTATTACCAAACGGGCGGAGAAATAATGCACCTGAAAGTGGGAAGTGAATCTGAAACGGTGATCCGGAAAGGGAGAAACGGGCTCATGATCCGGTTCTGTACCGAACCTGTATAATAACTAAACTTTAAGGCGGGAACACACAGGGTCAAGGCGAAAAAAGCAGGTAGTCTTCCTTCGGAGTCTGTCCACTTCCGCAATACGGCAGGCGGGCCGACAGACAAATCAGATGGGATGCTTAGGTTCTGATTTTATAACCAATAAAGTGGAGATTCTGATTTCACCGGCTCAGGGCCTGTTCAAAAACGCCCCGGCCCCTCTGTACACGGTTTTACACTCCTCCTTTACCAGGTTCTCCATGTTCATAAAGGCGTGGATCATATCCTCAAAATGCAGGTGTTCGGCGTGGATGCCAGCCGCCTCCACTTTTTTCAGATACGCTATTCCCTCATCCCGCAGGGGACAGAACCCGGCGGTGACAACCAGCGTTTCCGGCAGCTTTTCCGTAAATTCCATATAAAGGGGAGAGGCACTTCTTCGGTTTTCGCCGCTCTGAAAATAGTTGTCGAAATACCACAGGATCTTTTCTCTCTCCAACAGGTAACCGGAAGCGTTTTCGTCCATGGAAGCAAAACTCATGGTGTAATCCAGACTGGGGTATATCAGGACCTGACGCCGAATATCGACCCCGGCATCATGCTGTACGATATGGGCTGCGGTGGCGCAAAGGGCTCCGCCGCCGCTGTCTCCGGCTATTGACAGGCGAGGCTTAACGGATAAATTCCGCCGATCAAGTGCGGTCCATAGGAACTTGATGACATAACAGGCATCGACAACCCCCGCCGGGTAGGGGCACTCGGGTGCCAGCCGGTAGTCCGCCGACACCACGATGTGCCGGGTGGCCAGGGCCATTTTGCGACAGATGGGATCATACACCGAAACGCTGCCAGCCATATGCCCGCCGCCGTGGAAATAGACCAGCACCGGAAGCCGCACGCCGGGATCCGGGTGATAGATCCGAATCGGCACGTCAAACGAAGGCGCTTCGATCAGATCATCCTGCACCCAGGCGATTTCCGGAATATCGGTCACCAGGCCCCGCGTCAGGTTGGCCAGCCCCTCCCGCGCGTTGGTGGGCGTCGGCCGGAATCCGTTTTTAACCAGCTCTGTCGCAAGCTGATTATAGGTATCCAGCCATCCCTGAAGTTTGGGGGATACTCGGCGCATGCCGTCCTCCTGATTTGCGCCGACGCATGAGCCTTGGCAGACCCATCGACTCGTGCTGTCGGATATTTTTCGTTCAACACGGGGATGTCCATACGGTATACTGCAGCCGTGTCGGGGGTCAACGGGAAAAGGTTTCCGGGAACAGCCCCTTCGCATGTGACGCGCCGCCTCTCCGGGGCTGTATTCACACCCCGGCAATTTGCCAATACCGGTATGATTATGATAGTAAAGGCCGTAAAATTCAGCCGGAAAACCGCCTGAATTTTTAAACAAAACCCGGCTTGAATAAATGAGCAGACAGTAATTGGCAATACGCTTGCGCCGCTGTTATTTTATCTTTTTAACGAACTGCCGGCAGCTGACACCTGCCGGTCAGATGAGGAGAAACAAATCAGCAGCGATCACGCACCATTTATCCTTGAAGATTATTTCGACAGTATCCTGGATGTCCTTGGCGACGGGATTTACATCACCGATCGCACGGGCAAAACGCTGAAGGTCAACCGGCTCTACGAAAAGCTGACCGGTTTGCGGGCAGAGGAAATTCTGGGAAAAAACGTCGCCGACCTCAAGGCGGACGGCACCTTTGATGCCATCCTCAACCCTGAAATCGTGCGTACAGGCCGCTCCTCGACCTCGGTTCAAGTCAACCGCAACGGCCGCAAGCTGGTACTGTCGGGATACCCGGTTTTTGACGCCGATGGCACGGTTGTGCTGGTGGTTACTTTTGTGCGCGATATCACGGTCATGGCTTCGCTTAAAGAGCAGGTCGCCGCGCAGCAGCAGCTCATCGCCAGGTACTCCGAACATATTCAGAGCATCAGCAGACACGGGGCTTCCGACGGCCCGTCGCTGGTTGCCGAAAGCCCGGGGATGAAAAACCTGCTCAGCCTTCTTGGCCGGGTGGCGCCGACGGACGCAACGGTACTGCTGCAGGGCGAAACCGGGGTCGGCAAAGACATTCTGGCACGCAAGATCCACGACAGCAGCCTGCGACGGGAAAAACCCTTTTTTAAACTGGACTGCACCACCATACCCGAGAACCTGATCGAGTCCGAGCTGTTCGGCTATTGCCCGGGGGCATTCTCCGGTGCCCACCCCAGAGGAAAAATCGGCTTTTTCGAAATGGCGGACACGGGCACCCTGTTTCTGGATGAAATCGGCGAATTGCCATCATCCATGCAGGCCAAGCTGCTCCGAATTCTACAGGATCACGAGGTGGTGCGGGTTGGGTCAACCGAGCCCCGAAAGGTGGATGTACGGATCATAGCGGCGACCAACCGGAATCTGGAAAAGGACGTTCGCCAGGGCGCCTTTCGAAGTGACCTGTTCTACCGTCTCCGGGTAGCCGACATTCACATTCCCCCGCTGCGGGAGCGTCCCGAGGACATTTTGCCCCTGGCCGAGCATTTTCTGTCGGTATTCTGTTCAAAATACAAAAAATGGATCCGATTCTCGGATGAAACCCGCCAGGCTCTGATCCGCCATCGCTGGCCGGGCAATGTGCGCGAACTGGAGAACACCGTTCAAAGCCTGGTGATTACCGCCGACAAGGATGTAGTGGAAGCAGGCGACCTGCCGGGCTCTTTTTCAGGCCCGAGCACCGGCAGCTGGACGAAGCACCCGTTTCCCATCGATGAATGTGACGGCAAATCCCTCAAGGCAATCATGGCCGATATTGAGCGGGACCTTCTAGTAAACGCTCTAAAGCGCTTTGGCACCCTTGGCCGGGTGGCCGAGCACTTCAAAGTGGACCGGAGCACGGTCTTTCGAAAAATCAAGCGCTACCGGTAGCTGAAGTTATTCTGCCAGTCTGCCGGCGTATGCAAATTTGCAACGCGTAGGCAAATTTTCATACGCTCCTCGCTGCCACCGGCAAACCCGCCACAAGCACCCGTTTTGCCGCCGATAGCCTCTGGGCTATAGTGCAATATTGCACCATCGGCCGTCCCGGCGACTGGTGACCCAACCTGCCACACCCAGTCGAAAATCTTAAAAATAATTACAATTCAATAAGTTACCAAACATAAACACTGTTTTGAACCAAATGGCACCATTTTTGATAGAACGATGGCACAAGACCCTGCGCGTCACAATTGCAGCCGTCGGGTAAGCAGCATCACCCGATGTGCCAACCATAAACCAGGAGGATTTACCATGCAGTGCTGCGATGTCATGTCCCCCCATGAGCGGCGTATCCAGGACCAGATTGAAGGCAGGCAAGACCGGTTTCGCGACAGCCACCAACGCGTGTTCACGATCCTCGATTCCATCGACCGGCTGAAGCCGGTCATCGACATCGAGCGTGCCAGATACTTTACCGAATCCATGAAAAAAACCAAGGGCCAGCCCCTGATCCTGCGCTGGGCCAGGGCAATGAAGCATGTGGCCGAAAACATTACCGTCTACATCGACGATCACCAGTTGCTGGCCGGCCGCGCCGGCCGCCCGGGTCGATACGGAATTCTGTATCCCGAACTGGACGGGGACTTTCTGGACCTGGCCATCGAGCAGCTGCCCCGGCGCACCGAGTCCCCGTTTTCAATCGATGCGGAAGATGCCCGGGTGGTTATCGACCAGATCGCCCCCTACTGGAAAGGCAAAACCTACCACGAGGATTTGAACATTCACCTGCCCGAAGCGACTCACAAGCTGACCTACGATGATCCCGACGGTCTGATATCCCGCTTTATCGTCAACGAAACCTCCTCGTTCCGCTCCTCGCTCCAGTGGGTTCACGACTATGAAAAGGTCCTCAAGCGGGGCTTTGGCGGCATCCGGGCCGAGGCACTGGAAGCGCTGGACGCCCTTGACCCGCTCTCTCCCACGGCCAACACGGAAAAACGACCGTTTCTTGAGGCCATCATCCTGATTTGCGATGCCATCGTGATCTGGGCCAATCGCCATGCCGAACTGGCGGACGAAATGGCGGCCGCCGAGACCGATCCCCGGCGAAAGGCCGAACTGACCACCATGGCCCGGATTTGCAGGCACGTGCCGGAGCGGCCCGCCCGCACCTTCCATGAGGCCGTGCAGTCCCAGTGGTTCACCCAGATGTTCTCGCGCATGGAGCAGAAAACCGGCACCATCATCTCCAACGGCCGGATGGATCAGTATTTCTATCCGTTCTACAGGCAGGATGTTGAAGCGGGCCGCATGGATGAAGACCGCGCCATCGAGCTTATCGAGTGCATGTACGTGGCCATGGCGCAGTTTATCGACCTGTATATCTCCCCGACCGGCGGCGCCTTTAACGAGGGTTACGCCCACTGGGAGGCGGTGACCGTGGGGGGGCAGACCCGGGATGGCCGTGATGCCACCAATGAGCTGACCTACCTGTTTCTGCGCTCCAAACGCGAATTCCCGCATCACTACCCGGATCTGGCCGCCCGCATTCACGCCCGGGCCCCCGAGCGCTACCTGTGGGAGGTGGCCGAAACCATCAAGGAGGGATCCGGTTTCCCCAAGCTCATCAACGACGAGGAGATTATCCCCCTTCACCTGTCCAAAGGTGCGGGCTTCGAGGAAATTTACGATTACTCGGTATCCGGATGCGCGGAAATCCGCATGCCCAATCGCGATACCTACACGTCGGGCTGCGCCTACATCAATTATGCCGCGGCCCTTGAGATGACCCTCTACAACGGCCGCATGAAAAAGTACGGCGATCAGCTCCTGGGTGTCGAGACCGGCGATCCGCGTGAATTTACGAGCTGGGACCAGCTCTGGAACGCCTATCTGCAGCAGCAGACTAACTTTCTCAAGCACGCCTTTATCCAGCAGTATCACGTCATCAAGCTTCGTCACCGGCACTTTGCCGCCCCCATGGGCTCTGCCCTCCACGATTTGTGCATGAAAAACTGCCTGGATCTGCACACCCCCCGGATCCCCGGAGGGATCGACCTGGGCTACTTCGAGTGCATCGGCTACGGCACGGTGGTGGATTCCCTGTCAGCCATCAAGCAGCTGGTGTTTGAAAAGAAAACCCTGACTCTGTCCGAGATCATGGAAGCCCTCGCCTGCAACTTCGACGGACTGGAAGACGTTCAGGCCATGCTGCGCCGAGCGCCCTGCTACGGCAACAACGATCCGTACGCCGATGCCATCGCCCGGGCCATCGATCGGGCGTCCCTCGAGTTTACCCGGACCTACTCCCGGGAACTGGGAGTGCATCTTGACCTGCGCTATGTGCCATTCACCTCACACGTTCCCTTCGGCAAGGTGGTGTCCGCCACACCCAACGGCCGCAAGGCCTGGAGCCCGCTGGCCGACGGCTCGTCCGCCTCCCACGGAGCGGACATCAACGGACCGACGGCGATCATGCTGTCCAATTACAACACCAAGAATTACGATTACCGCGAGCGGGCCGCCCGGCTGCTGAACATCAAGTTCACCCCCAAGAGTCTGGAAGGCGACGACGGCACGCGGAAGCTGGTGAACTTCATCCGCACCTTCTGCGACCTGAAGCTCTGGCACGTGCAGTTCAACGTGATCAACCGGGAGACTCTGCTGGCGGCCCAGAGGGACCCGGAAAAATACCGGAACCTCATCGTGCGCATCGCCGGCTACAGCGCCTATTTCTGCGACCTGTCCGAGGATCTGCAGAATGATCTCATCGCCCGCACCGGCCACGAGCAATTCTGAAGGTTTATTTGGCTATTCCCAATCGCTATCGGTATCGGGATCGGGATCGAAAAGCCACGGGACTTGGGCAGGACAAACCGAAGGTGTACCGCCTTACGATAAACGACGTCCTGCCGGATATGGGATCGAGAAAATCGATTCCGATCCCGATAAAACCATAGCCCAACAAGAGGATTCTCCAGACGCTTATTCTTCGCGCCGGAGATGCGTGTCTGGTTGCGGTTTTTCAGCGCCAGTTTAAAAAAATCAACTGACAACAACAAAAATAGAATCATCAGGAAAAATCCCGACATGAGCTCGACAGGCGACAACAACCAGACCGGCACGGTCTTCAACATCCAGAAATACGCTGTCCATGACGGGCCGGGCATCCGGACCCTCGTGTTCCTGAAAGGCTGCCCGTTGCGATGCGCCTGGTGCAGCAACCCGGAATCCCAGAGTCCCATGCCCGAGCTTGGCTTCAACCCGGACAAATGCCTGACCCTTGAAAAATGCATCCGCTGTGTCGAAGTGTGCACCTGCGGGGCGCTTATCCCCGGGGCCGACGGCCGGCTGCAGGTGGATCGCAATGTGTGCAGCAACTGCCTGCACTGCGCCACGGTCTGCCCGACCGGTGCCCTGACCGTCTACGGACAGAGCCGGCGTGTGGGGCAGGTGCTCGATCGGGTGGAGGAAGACGGCGTATTTTACTCCCGCTCCGGCGGCGGCCTGACCCTCTCCGGCGGCGAGCCTTTTTTTCAAGGCGCCTTTGCAACGGCCCTTCTCCGGGAGGCCAAACGCCGCCGCATCGGCACGGCCGTTGAAACCTGCGGTTACTGTGATCAGGAAACCCTGGAGCAGGCCCTTCCGTATGTGGACCAGCTCCTGTTTGACATCAAAAGCGTTAATCCGGAAAGCCACCGGTCCGCCACGGGAAAATCCTGCCGCCGCATCCTGGAAAATCTCCGTTTTGCCCGCGAGCGATTCCCCGCCCTGCCCATACGGGTGCGTACCCCGGTGATTCCCGGATTCAACGACACTGAGGATGAGATCACCGGTATCGTCGAGCAGATCAGGGGGATGAAAAACATCGAGTATGAACTTCTGCCCTACCACCGCCTGGGCACGCCCAAGTACGGGTATCTCGGCCGCACCTATCCGATGGAGGGCGCCGAGCCCCTGAGCGATGAACGGCTCGCGCCGCTGCGATCACTGGCCGTATCGCTCTGAAATGGGTGCTTTCAGGACTGCGGATCCAATCAATTCGCGCTAGTGGGATGCCCCACTATGTTTCACCACAAGATAAGGGAAGGATATCGTGCGACCCATTTCACCTTGAACTGAATACGTGATATCGTACCAACGCGGTCAAGCCGCAACCACATGCTCCGGAAAGGCAATGCAATATGATAATCCAATCGTTCAATACTGTTGGCCGAATCGTTTTTGGCAATGGTGCGCTGGCATCCCTGGGAGATGAAATCAAGCGGCTGGGAGGCTCAAGGGCGTTTATCGTCACCGACCCGGGCATCCGGGCAGCCGGCCTGCTCGATAATATGGCCGCCGCACTGGATGGCACCGGCATCGATTACCAATGGTTCACCGAGGTCGAGCCGGACCCGGGCATCGGGATCGTGGATGCATGTGCCGCCGACGCACGTGACTTTGCACCGGATGTCATCATTGGTTTCGGGGGCGGCAGCGCACTGGACATTTCAAAAGTGGTGGCCATCCTGCTGACCAACACCGATCCGGTTGACGCATATTTCGGAATGGAGCTCGTCCAAAGGCCAGGCATCCCCCTGATCCTGGTGCCCACAACCGCCGGAACCGGCAGCGAGGTGACCTCCATCTGCGTGCTGACGGATACGGAAAACAACGTTAAAAAAGGCATCGTCAGCGAGCACCTGTTTGCAAAAACCGCCCTGCTGGACCCCCAGCTGACCCGCGGCCTGCCGCCCCACATTACGGCGTATACCGGTCTTGACGCGCTGATTCATGCCATCGAATCCTATACCGGCAAACAGTCCACCTATCTGACCCGTCCCCTTGCCCTGGAGGCCATTCGGCTGGTTGCCAGGCATTTGCGCACCGCCTATGCCGACGGGACAAACCTTGAGGCCCGGGAAGGTATGCTCCAGGCCAGTCTGCTGGCCGGCCTGGCCTTCTCCAATACCCAGACGGCCGCCGCCCATGCGTGCGCCCTTTCCCTCGGGGCCAGATTTCACCTTCCCCACGGGGTGGCCACCAGCCTGATGCTTCCGGCGGCCATGCGCTTCAATGCCATTGCCGTCCCGGAGCAGATGTCCCACATCGCCGAGGCATTCGGTATGCCGCTCAAAGGACTTTCCCCCATGGAAAAAGCCGCCCGGGCGATCGATGCGGTGATCAACCTGATTCAGGATATCGGCTTCAACCTCGGGATAAAGAACTACGGCGTCACACGGGAGGATATCCCCGGTCTGGCGGCCGGCGCCATGGTAGCGGTGAGACTGTGGAACAACAATCCGAGAAACGCGAACGAGAAAGATGTTCAAAAAATCTTTGAGGATTCTTTTAGGAGCTGATCCGTTAGTTGAAAAACCGTCATGCCCGCGAAGGCGGGCATCCAGAAAAGCGGCAAAGCTGCCTTTTTAAGGATTTGGTGTTGGCGTTTTAACAGCTGCGCATGAATTCAACCGGTGCTTCTCAGCAGCAGCTCGTTGTTGCCGGCGATCCTTTTATCCGGGATATCCAGGTTGAAATGATGTACGCCGCACACCCCACGCCGGGCGTCACCGAGATGGCTTCCACCGGGCAGTTCTGTGCGCAGGCCCCGCACTCCATGCAGGCATCGACGTCGCGGATGACCGCTTTTTTGTCCCGCACCTCGAAGATGCGGTGGGGGCAGACCGTCGCGCACATGCCGCATCCCACACACACGTCGACATCGAGCCTGAGGGTGGCAACGCCGTCTATATACCGAAAATCTTCCATGACATTCTCCAGGTCCGACAATACGTCTGAAAACAAATCCTTAAACTGAAATCTACGAGATAGCGGCTGATCACTCCACCCAGAAATCTGCGATTTATGGATGGCCCCTACGAAATAAACGGCACCGCCAGCCACACGACAACCGCCAGCAGCACGCCGGCGGCCTGCACCGGGATAGCCCGGCGCATCTCCTTTTCCACCCCCGAGGGTGAGGTATAGGGCGTTGATCCGGTAAAATTCATGGCCAGATAAGATGCGATCGCCGCGGTCCAGAGTACCAGTGCCACGGATTCGGCAACCCCGAGCCGTTCGGCGAAAACAAAGGCGTTGACTGCGCCGAAAACGCTTCCGGCCAGTGCCCCGCCGATCCAGAATTCGCGCCAGGGCAGCCGGGGCAGGATCAGCGGCACGACCACCGTTCCGGCAAGAATAGCAAAAAGCGTGGCACACACGGCCGGCACGCCCCGGGCGAGAGCTGCGCCCGGCGAGAAAATGCCCGGCCCGATGCCCGATAGCACAAGCGTTGCCAGAACAGCAGCGGCCAGCACGTTTTTCAAGAGAAGTATCTCAACAGGCATCAGCACAGCCCGCTCCCGAAGGGTAAAGGTCACCGTGCGCATGGCCTCGTCGGCCACGTTGCCCGCCCGGATAAAGGCGGGAATATCCGCAGCATGAACCGGACCGTAAACCACGCTGAAGCCGCAGCCTTTCCGGACCTTGTGAGCGGCCACCCCCGTGGCGCAGAGCTGGGGCAGGATCAACTCCCGGTGGGAGACCAAATCAGTGAGCCGGGACGCCTTCACCCGGCGCACCACCTCATCGGTGGAAAAAAGCCCCTTGCCGGCCGCGCACCAGACGTTGATCCCCCGGGTGTCGGCCACCAGGATCCAGGCATCGATCCCACCCAGCTCCTTTCGAAGGGCATCGAAAGTGAGCTTGTAGTTGGCGGTCACCAGCACCGGCGAGTCGGCTCCGG
>ENA-ORCT01001165-ORCT01001165.1-marine-metagenome-genome-assembly--contig:-NODE-1165-length-10697-cov-2.623823_pt1 | contig 10697 bp, 8 predicted proteins | sample MGYA00248632_ERZ508511 | MGnify/ENA primary metagenome ERZ508511 (study PRJEB26182, sample SAMN06268839) | marine metagenome | isolation source: Tt an P1-techrep anaerobic enrichment on pine from sediment... | reverse complement strand
ATAAGGGGTGGGTGGAGGGCCCAAGCCCTCCTACCATGGACGCAAATCATTGAACTCCTGACCGTGGCTTATCCCGATCAACCTGCTACATACTTGAACGATAAATTTACCCGTGCACGGTAAGCGGTAACTTTGCCTCCTTCCACCTTCATATCCAGCTTGGAAATTTCAGCCACCCGCAAATCTTTTAAAGATTTTGATGCGGTTTCAACTGCGTTCTTAGCTGCGTCTTCCCATGATGTCGGGCTGGTTCCGACCAATTCGATAACTTTGTAAACACTTTCGCCCATAGTCTCCTCCTAGTTGATTATTGGTTGAATGTTAACAGTTGCTGAAAAGAACCAAGCAATTCTATAGGCAGCCGACCTTAAAACTCACCATTATTGCGGTATCGATGATTTCCGTGATCGGTTTTGGGTTGCATTCACTTTTCTTTGTATAATTTGAAACGTCCTATTATTAAGCATACATACCCATTAATTTGTTCAGGCTGTAAAATTGTTCTTTCGATTTTATCTTGAAGGATTGATCTACCCGAGCGCGATATGTTTTAACCTTGCCGTTCTTCACGCGTATGTCAAATCGGGTAATTTCGGCAATACGAAGATCTTTCAGGGAACTGCCTGCCGTTTCAACAGCGTTTTTAGCTGCGTCTTCCCAGGATGTGGAACTGCTTCCGACGAGTTCGATAAATTTGTAAATACTTTCGCTCATAGTCCTTTCCTTACTATTTTTTAGATGAAGGTTTCACAGACATTTAAAGGACATTTCAGTTCAACGGACAGCTATTTTATCGGAATCAATAATCACAGTGGGTGAAAAAACATATGTAAATTATTGGTCTATTCAAAGAAGGATATCCCTAAATCAAGGGTATATTATAATATAATATTCTTAATGGATGGCAGAACCCTCGTCAAGGCTAAAAACTTCATAATAACAGGTATTAGCGGTATAATATAGGACATTTCGATGGTAGGAGTCTCGTTTGGAATTCAAGGACGCACCTCTTTGGTGACCATGAATCAAGCTTTCGTTGGTGTTTTGTATTGGCAAGAATATTATTGGAAAAGCAGTCATAATTACAAAGATTATAATAATCTCCACTTGATTTAATCTAATAAAGAAAACAATTCTTAGGGATAGCATGCTGAGTATAATTCCGATTGGGGCATATGTCCTGTAAGCGAAAACCCTGGATTCTCTTTCCCATTATTGCCGATAGTGGCAATACGGTTACGGCATGGATCACTATGAAGTGATGCGATTTACCACCCACTGATCTGTAGAGGATATTTCACGGAGTCTGAATTCTTGACCATAATGAAGGAAATTCAAATGGATTATAAAAAAAGTTGGCATCAATAATATGGGATTGGATAGCAATCCTCCATTGGTGCAATTTGAAATTACTATTCAAAACGGTTTTTAATGAAAGAGCCCAACTCAGCGATTGCTTTCCTTGCCTCAGGTATGGCTTTCACGTTTAAATGGAATACGTGCCATAATTTATCATAAATCTTCAACGTTACCATAACTTCTGCGTCTTTGGCCTTTTGTGCAATGCGTCTTGAATCGTCTAATAACATGTCGTCAGTGCCAACATGAATCAGAAATGGCGGAAGGCCTTTGAGGTTGGCATATAGAGGGGAGATTAGGGGGTTACTGGGATCATTTTCACCGATATAGTTTTTCGCCCAGGCCTCAGCTGATTGGGCCTTTACCAAAGGGTCTACATCTGATTTTGTTTTGATTGAATCACCTGTCAGGCATAAATCTGTCCATGGGGCGACACATGCTATTGATGATGGCAACGGATCTCCCGCATCGCGTATCGAAATTGCTGTAGCTAAGGCCAATCCACCTCCAGCGGAGTCTCCGGCAATGGCGATACTTTTTCCCGATAGCCCACTTTCAAGTAGCCACCGGTATGCAGTGATAGCGTCTTCTAAAGCAGCTGGAAAAGGATGTTCCGGGGCAAGGCGATAATCTATGAGCAGTACCCTTGCACCACTTTCCTTCGAAATATGTGCTGCTAATTCTCTATGAGTATTGATGGAGCATAGGTTATAGCCCCCTCCATGTAAAAATAAGATAGCCCTTTTTTCGCGTGCTGTATTTGCATAAATCCATTCAGCGGCCATTCCACTTAAGGTAATTTTTTCAAAATTTGTGTTTGGTGGAAGTTTCGCATATTTTGCCATTCTTTCCATATAATTTCTGGTTTCATCGATGGATTTTAAATCGTTCAGTTTTGGTGCAACTATTTTTTTTATTATTAAACGGCAAAGCTTGCTTCGTAAACTTGGCATTATATTTCCTTTTGGTCTAGTCAATATCTACTATAAAAAGGGTTGATAGCTGGGCATCCGAGCTGCATTTTTGAGCATATGATCCAAATTTGTTGGGTGAGATCATATGCTTAGAAGAAAATTTAGCTAGGCTTATTTTGTGATATCCCACGCTGGGGGCGCAACAAGCTTCTCAAAAAGGAACAAAAGCCATCTCCATCATCATCTCTGGCGTATTCGGCAGCGGCGTGATTCACGCTCCCGTGTCCGCAGCCCCATTTACCCAGCCGGTTGTAAATACCGTACTCATCAGTATAGATCAATGTTCCCTGTGCCACGTTGGCCTTTATCAACAGCTCAATGGTTACTTGCCGGGCATTGGCAAGAATTCGGATCACGACCTCTCGGCGACGATAGATCCTCCAGAATACCGGTGGCTTCTCTTTTTCCAATGTGCTTCGGCCTAGCGCACCTTTTAACCGATTCCTAAGCCCTTCCCGTTCCTTTGCGGCGACTGCTTCAGAATTGCCTTTAAGGCTGGCCACAACATGAGCCTTTGTTATTTGCCATCAAGAAGTATTCAGAAGATTCTATCACCGTTCTTGTCAATGTAGTCTGGATACCACCTGTAATGTTCCTTCGGATTGGAGCGCTTCAATCCCTCATAGGAGGCTTTTGCCAGTTCGATACCGTTCTTGGTTTTGAAGAGCCAGACAAGCCCCTCCTGCTCTAAAGAAACAAGCAAGTTATCAAGCGCGGCATCATCGACCTCGAAAACATCTTTTATGTCCTGCCGGGTCATGTAAAGGCCGGGATTCACCCGGTAGTCCTCGGCAAGAAATGACAAAAGCTTTTCTTCATTAATGGCAGGATCTTTCTTTTGTTCTCCATAGACAGGCACCGGCACGCCCAGTTCCGGATGGGGAACACGCCGCCGCCATGAAATCTGGCTGCCCAATTGCCTCATGGCCGATCTGAATAGGACCATCTTCAGGGCCTCCACGGTTCCACCGGCAATGGACTCCACCTTGGCGACTTTGAATATCTCCTCTAAGGGGTAGAAAAGCGTCGTGCCATCACCGCCCATCACCTGAATGGCATCGATACTCGCCTGCATCGCGCACTCTACGTTAAAAAGCTTGGCCACGTTGGCGTCTATTGTTATATCCTTGCCAAGATCCCACATGTAGGCCGTATGGTAGGTCAACAGCCTGCTTGTCCGTCGCTTCATGACAAGATCGGCAATCTTATCCTGATTTGCTGGGAAATCGATGGTCTGACGACCGAACTGCACTCGCCTTTGGGCATAGGGCACAACGTTCTTTAAAAGTTCCCCCAGCCACCCCATGGACTGCGCTGCGATCAACGTTCGTTCGAAGTTGAGGCCGCCGGTCATGACCTTCCATCCATCGCCTTCGTTTCCAATCCGGTTGGCGACCGGAATCTCCACGTCATCGAAATCAAGAACGCCGTTTTGGATATTGCTGAATCCAATCAGCTCGTTGAGTTTTTCAACGGAGAAGCCTTTGGCCCCCTTTTCCAGAATGAATGCCGTTAAATGCCGGTGTTTTTTAATATCCACGGGGTCGTTGCTGGTCCGGGCATACACCATGTATCGACTTGAGACGCCTGCGGATACGATATATCGTTTTTTTCCGTTCAAGACATAGGCATCCCCTTCACGCCGGGCCTGGAGTGCGATGGCGGATGCGTCGGTGCCGGCAACCGGCTCGGTGATCACGATGGAGCCTATTTCGCCATTGACGATACGGGGAAGATACTTCTGCTTCTGTTCTTCAGTCCCGAAATCGAGCAGTTGATGGAGGCCTCCCAGCATATTCCCATCGAAGACTCTGTTCATCGCAGGCATTGTAGAAAAAGCCTCGGTGACAATGCAGGCGCCGGTGCATCCCAGGCCGAGGCCACCGTATTCCTTTGGAATGCCCGCACCCGTATATTTCTTCTCGCCGATTTTTTTGAAAATATCCCAGGGAAACTCCCTTGTCCAGCGGGTTTCCGCGTCTCTGGGCATCAGGCTTTTTGCAAACTCCTCCACTTCATCTGCAAATTTGATTTGTTCGTCCGTCCACCACTCGTAGCTTTCAATGGTCCTTGTGCTTACGGTTTGTTGTCCCAATTTGTCATTCATTCTTTTCCTCCATATAGGATTACACAATGCTTGGCCTGGCGCACAAACAGGAGTGGGCGGCCTTAAGTCCAAGCACGTTCGATCACAACGTTATTCCTTCATTTTGCCGGTTCCCTTGAGCACTTTTTCAGGAGTAATCGGCAAGTCTGTGCATCGGAAGCCCGTGGCGTGATACACCGCGTCGGCAATGGCCGGTGCCGTGGGGGAGACCAATCCTTCGCCGGCCTCCTTGGCGCCCATGGGGCCCTCCTCCTCGTAGGTGTCGATACACACCGAGTTACTGGGCGGCATGTCGGCGGCGTGGGGCATTTTGTAGTCCAGAAAGTTGGTGTTGAGCGTTTTTCCGCCGTCCATGACAAACTGCTCGGAAAGGGCATACCCCAGGCCCATCTGGATGGAACCTTCCAACTGGCCTTCCACGGCCATGTGGTTGATGACCGTGCCACAGTCGTGGGCCGTGTTCATCTGCTTGACCTGAATCTGGCCGGTATCCTCATCCACATTGACCTCGGCCACCTGGGCACCGAAGCTGAATGCCGGACTGACCAGGCCCTTGTTTCTGGGCGTGTAATATCCACGGGCCACTACCGGCTCGCCGCGCTGCAGTCTCTGCACGAAAGACACCGCTTCGCCTAAGCTCATGCCACGGTCCGGTTTGCCTTTGGCAAACACCCGCCCGTCGGCGAATTCAATCTCGAAGATCGTGTTGAGGTCGAATTTGGCCGCTCCCGCGCCCGCCAGCTTCTTCTTGATTTTATTGGCCGCATCCAGCACGGCATTGCCGTTGAAGAGCGTCAATCGGCTACCCCAGGCGCCCAGGTCGGCCTGGGGGGTGATGGCCGTATCGGCGGCGGTGATGCGGATATCCTCCATTTTCAACCCTAGGGCTTCAGCCAGGATCTGGGTCATGACCGTTTCCACCCCCTGTCCGATATCCGCGGCCATGGTGAGCAGATGGGCGGTGCCGTCTTCGAACACCTTCACTTCGGCGGCCGAGAAGTTGTACCGGGTATTGAACCAGTTGAACACCCCACCGGAGATGAAGCTGTAGCAGCCAACGCCGATGCCCTGTCCGGGTTTGGGATTTCTGCGAATTTCGTCCCAGTTGCTCATTTTTCGAACTTCCTCGAGGGACTCGATGAAACCGCAGCTGCTGATGGTGGCCACGCCGGGCAGGACGTCGCCGGTGACCTGGGCGTTTTTCAGACGCAGGTCGATGGGATCGATACCCAACTCCTCGGCCGCCATGTTCATCTGGGTCTCGGCGGCAAACAAGGTCTGGGGGGCGCCGAATCCGCGCATGGCGCTGGCCGGCGGCTTGTTCGTATACACATGCTCCCCCAGGTAGCGGTAGTTGGGGTAGCGATAAAGCATGGCACCGAAGTTGCCGGCCAGGAAGCAGGCCGTGGGGCCCATGGCGTTGTAGGCACCGCCGTCCAGATAGATGTGCAGATCCTTGGCAACCAGGGTGCCGTCTTTTTTGAAGCCCACTTTGGAGCGCAGGGTCATGGGATGGCGCCGGCGGCCGGCGGCCAGCTCTTCTTCCCGGTTCAGGGTGAATTTCACCGGGCGGCCTGTTTTCCGGGCCATGAAGGCCGAGCAGACTTCCCAGGAACGCAGCTCCATCTTGCCGCCGAACCCGCCACCCACGGCGGGCTTGATGACGCGGACGTCATTTTCGCGCAGGTTCAGGGCCGAGGCCAGCAGGCACTGGACGATATACGGCGTCTGGGTGGAGGTCCATATGGTGATGCGGCCTTCCTGGTCCGCCTGGGAAACGCAGGAGCAGGGTTCCATGTAGGCGTGGCTCTGGGCCTGGACGGTGAAGGTGTCTTCGCGGACGTAATCACATTCGGCGAATGCTTTTTCCAGGTCGCCATATTCGATTTTGCGGTCGATGCTGATGTTGGTCTTGTACCCGTCGTGAAGCAGCGGCGCGTCGTCTTTGAGAGCGCTTTCGATGTCGAAGACGCCGGGCAACTCTTCGTACTCGACCTCGATCAGATCGATGGCCGCTTCGGCAATATCCGGATCCGTGGCGGCCACGGCGGCCACTTCATCGCCGATATAGCGAACCTTGTCGATGGCCAGGGCATACTCGTCCTGGGTTTTGGGGAACAGCCGCCAGTTGCCGGTGGTCACCTTGGGCAGATCCTCGCCGGTGATGACGCAGCGTACACCCGGCAGGGCGGCCGCTTTGCTGGTGTCGATGTTTACAATGCGGGCGTGGGCCAGTGGGCTCCGGAGCAGTCTGCCGTGCAGCATGCCGGGAAGTTTGATATCGTCGGCATAAACGGCTTGTCCGGTCGCTTTGGCCTTTCCGTCGGTTCGTGGAATGTCTTTTCCAATGATATTGAACGCTTTCATGGGCAATCCTTTTGTGGCTGTCTGCATGTGTGTCGACAGCGGTATGCTAACGATAGGAAATTATTTGTTCCGCTTTGCCATTTTACGGGCGTCGGTCAATGCCCGGATGGTGATTACGGCGGTGACTTTCAAGCGATACGCGGCAGAGGCCCTGACATCGTCGATCGGAGATGTCTCTTCCGAGGTCTTTTTTGCCGCTTTTCGAATCTGATCGTCGGTCAGTTCCTGGCCGACCAGCATTTTTTCAGCATCCTTGGCTCTCATCGGTATCGGCGCGCAGGCACCGACCACGATGCGGGCATCCGTGCAGCGATCACCGTCCACGGTGACCTTGGCGCCCAGGCCGATGGCCGAGCAGTCCAGCTGGCCGCGCTGGCTGACGCTGATATACGCTGTCCCCGTCCCGGCAGGGGGCGTGGGCACGAAAATCGAGGTGACGATTTCGCCGTTCTCCAGGGCCGTGATGCCGGGGCCGCGGAAGAATGTGTCCAGGGGCATGCTGCGGGTTCCGGACGGGCCGGTGATGTTGACCGTCGCGTCCATAGCGATCAGCGTCGGGGCGTTATCCGCCGAGGGCGACGCGTTGCACAGGTTGCCCACCACGGTTCCCATGTTGCGGACCTGGACATTGGCGGTGGATTCGGCGGCTTCGGCCACCGTGGGATAATGCTTGCGGATCATCGGGTCACTGGCCACATCGGCCAGCAGCGCCGTGGCGCCGATGGTCAGGCCGCTTTTTTCATCGAAGGTGATGGCATCCAGGCCTTCAATGCGTTTCAGGCTGATGAGCTGTTTGGGAAACAGCGCCCGGTGGCGGATCTTGACCATCAAGTCGGTGCCGCCGGCCATGATGCGCGCATCCTGGCCGCCTTTGACCAGAGCGGCAACCGCCTCGTCTACAGTCGTTGGAGCGAGATAGTCGAAATGGGGTGCTGGCATTGCCGTTATCTCCTGTCTTTTGGTTGGGATTTCATTCGTTGGCCGGCGTCGGCGATCGCATCCACGATTTTGTTATATCCGGTACAGCGGCAAAGGTTGCCGGAAATCGCCAGTCGGATCTCTTTTTCGTTCGGCGTGGGATTGTTCTGCAGCAGGTTCAGGGCGGACAGTTCCATTCCCGGTGTGCAGAAGCCGCACTGGATGGCCCCTTTTTCGATGAATGCGTCCTGGATGGGGTGAAGTTCCTCCCCTGAAGGAGCGAGGCCCTCGATGGTGACAATCTCTTGACCATCGGCCTCAACGGCCAGGGTGAGGCACGAGCTGACGCTCTTGCCGTTCAGCATAACGGTGCAGGCGCCGCAGTCTCCCGAACCGCAGCCCAGCTTGGTTCCTGTCAGGTTCAAGTCTTCGCGGAGCACCTCGTTGAGGGTCCGCCATGGATCGATGAACAGGTTGTAAGTGTCGCCGTTAACCTTCAGGCTGATCTCTTGTTTCATAAGTGGCTCCTGCTGTGAGAAAGGCGTTAAACGTTAACTGGAACCATTTGAGGCTCCCCCGGGTAAAGATTTACTGGTGATATTAAACTTCACCAATTATACAATGTATTAATAATTAACAAATTAATATTCAACATATTGACTAAAGTCAAGGTAATTCCTATCCCAGGGACGTGTATTTGAACGATAGGGCGGTGGACCTAAAACTGGACAATGTGCTAAGTTACAAAAATGTCAGGTAATGGTATATTTGTATCGTATCTTCATCATCCGTAAACGGTGGATAAGATATTGTAATTAATTGTTTTAGAAAAGCTTGTAATCTTGTAGGTACCTGCAATCACCCTTTTGGGCAGCTTTTTAATGATAAACAAAAAAAAGAACCGATCATAACTCATCCTTTGTGAAAATGAATTACACACCGGTTCTCAGCTGGAGGGAGTCTGAGTGGCTCATCACGCAACCAATAAGTTTCGAATATAGGTTATTCCCGAATTGTGGTGTGGAACTGACTCCTACAATACCATGTAATAATGAGTGTACGAACCAAATCTTCCGGTTTCATATTTCTCTCCTTTCGGGAGTGTCTGCACAGCGGCAATTGTTATACGTTTCTATCATTAACCCTCCAAACACCTGTGGCGGCGACCTCTCGGGCATAATTGGCGAAATCTTTCGGCGAGCGTCCGAGAGCACGCTGAATTCCATCGATTAAATGAGCGTTTCTACCATCGAGTACGGTGGAGAAAAGATAATCCAGCAGCCAAATAACCTCTTTCGGCGCACCGGAGTCCGCAAGACCGCTAATAAAAGCCTCGTGCGGAATCTGAAAATACGCGATCTCTCGACCGCTTGCTTTTGACAGCTCGGAAGCGATGTCAGCGAAGGTCATCAGACGTGGGCCGGTGACTTCATAGATTTTTTCTGCATGTCCCGGTTCTGTCAGTGCAGCGACAGCGACTTCGGCAATGTCGTCAACGTCAACAAAAGGCTCCTGCGTATCGCCCGCCGGAAGTATAATCTGGCCAGCTTTAACCATGTCAACGAAAGCACCCTCAGAGAAATTTTGGTAAAACCAGCTCGCGCGGACAATGGTCCATTCAACACCACTTTCCTGCACGATTCGTTCACAGGCCTGCGCTTCCGATTCACCACGACCCGATAATAGGACGAGGCGTTTGACGCCATGGCGTTTAGTCCGGTCGACAAAGGCTTGCACAGCGTCTTTAGCACCAGGAATAGCCAGGTCCGGGGCATAGTTGATATAAACTGCCTCAACGTCATGCAAGCAGGCGTCCCAGCCCGTTGCGTTGTTCCAGTCAAAGGATGGCGAATCAGAGCGCGAACCAATCCGGATCGGAATGCTTTTAGCCTTCAGACCAGCCGCGATTCTGCGACCGGTCTTACCTGTGCCGCCGAGTACAAGGATACGTCCTGTTTGTTGTGGGGATGTATTTGTTATATTATTCATATTTTGCTCCTTTTTTTAGGGTTGCAAGCGAATAATAAAGGTTAAAGCCGAGAAATTATTGATGGTCGCTGCCAAAATTTTAACCCGACGCGCCAATGATTAAATTATTTGGATTTGGAGCCGATGCGGTAGGAACGCGGAGTCTGCCCTGCCCAGCGTTTGAACGCGCGCGTAAAAGCGCTCTGTTCTGAAAAGCCCGTCATAAAAGCGACTTCAACTATGGAGAAATCCGTTTGCTGCAGCAGGCGTTTCGCTAACTGACGCCGTGACTCATCAACTATGGTTTGATATGAGTAACCCTCGTCCGATAGCCTTCGCTGTAGCGTTCGCCCACTCATACCGAGGTGCCTCGCAATATCGGAAAGCATCGGAACGCCTTCGCTCAAAACTTTAGAAACTTGAATCCGAACCTGTTGGTTAAGCGCACTATCGTCTTCAAGCTTCGAAAGTTCAGCTTCAAGATGGGTGTCGAAGAATTTCGAAATACTTGCATCGCCGAGTTTATTCGGTGTTTGTAAAGTTTCACTTGAGATCAGCAGCGCATCCCTATCCGATTGAAAATGGACAGGACATCCAAAATATGTCTCATGAGCCGTAATTATCTTCGGCGATGGGTGCTTAAAGTAAACGGCAATCGGCTTGAACGCTTTGGTGGATACCTGCTGACTGATCGAGGCGATACTCGCAATTGTGGCTTCATTAGAAAGCCGCATACCGAGGCGTCTTTTGCCAACTCGATGCAGATGCATGAACACACCGTCATCAGTTTTCTCAACTTCATACGTCGAAACATTTGTCAGCACACGAGCATAGCGTTCCGCTCGCTCATATGAACGTCGCAGATCAGTCGCCGACTTCCAGGCAAGTCCGAAAGCGCCGTAGTCATCACAACTCATAGCTGCACCCGCTCTCAACGGTAGCGTCGTGGGATTTGGGTCGACTGTCGTGAGCTTTTCAAGAAATGCATAGTAGTCTGTATCAGA
>ENA-ORCT01001164-ORCT01001164.1-marine-metagenome-genome-assembly--contig:-NODE-1164-length-10698-cov-3.070144_pt1 | contig 10698 bp, 10 predicted proteins | sample MGYA00248632_ERZ508511 | MGnify/ENA primary metagenome ERZ508511 (study PRJEB26182, sample SAMN06268839) | marine metagenome | isolation source: Tt an P1-techrep anaerobic enrichment on pine from... | reverse complement strand
AGCACCTGGTTTTCGTCAGCAGACTGTGAACCATCTGCAAGCAGGGTCACCCGGGCACCGATTGTGGCCCGGTGGGTAATATCAGGGTCATCTCCGGCGTCTTTTATCACCGTGCACCACGCTTCCGTGGGAGATTCCTGCTTGCCGTCATGAATCGCAATCGTAATGGGATCCCCGGTCAGCAGGAAAACACGCACCCGATCCGGCCGTCGATTCGTGGTCAACAGCATCAGCGCCCCCCTGGCCGCCGCTGCGGCAGCTGCTCCGGTGGTGAATCCGGCCCGTAGGTGTCGTTTTTTGGGTGGTGCCATAATATTTGACTTCTTAATATTTTTACCTCGAAGACCCCGAGGATTCGAATGTAAATCCGTTTCCGGATCCGGAGACAGCGGGTTACGCAACAATGTAAAAAATAATGCCCACGGCTATCAGGCTGACAATTCGGAATCCCTGGCCCATAAACAGGAGTTGGGCTCCCATTTTCGGCGAATAAATACCCATGTATCGCGGCAGCTGATGCCTGAGTGCCCGGATCGGAAAGGCGATGATGTTTCCGATCAGAAGGGCCATCACCGTCTGTTTGACGGTGATTACCCCGGCATCCAGCAGGGCGCCGGCTGCGGCAAAGCCGGATGAGAACTCCGCTGCAAAGCTGAGGATGACCACCGAGAGCGCCTCAACCGGCATGAACGTAGTGACAACGAATCCTGCCAGCCACTGGCGGGCCGCTTCGAACAGTCCCAGCACATTCAGCAGGAAGACAGCCGTGTAAATGGGCAGTACCCAGGTGGCCACTCCAACGATGCGGGCCGGAAATCGTTTTTTAATGGCATCCCACATGCTGCGGGTTTTGCGGCCGGTGGAGCGAGGAGCAATTTCCTCACCGGTTTCCTCCACGCCGTTTATCATGGCGGGATGGAAATGACCGTACACCAGAAACAGGACTGTTCGGAGCAACGTGGCCGCAAATGTCAGGGCAAAATAGGTTATTCCCGCAATCCGCGTCAGCGGTACCACAATAAAAAAGGTGGTCGGCAGATGAAGAAAGTACGAGGGCAGTTGATTGACGAAATTTGCCAGGAACAGCTGCTGCCGACTGATCTTTTTTTCTTTGTAGAATTCCAGAAGCATGGCATTTGCCGCCACACCCGAGAAAAAAGCCGTTGTGAATGCCGCACTGCACCGCCGGCCAAGGTTGCCGAATCGAAACATCGGGGCTGCAACAGCGGCCAGATAGCGGGTCCAGCCGGATGCCTCTACAACCTGACCGACCACCAGGCCCATGGCGATAAAAAATATCAGCCGGCTCAGCGGCAAGAGCAGGCGGTTCGCGACCCCTTGCACATTCAATGTGTCAACCGTTGCCAGCCCCAAAGCTACCAGGGCTGTTGACAGCACCATTGAGATTGCAAGATTCCGGTAGCCGGGCCTGCGATTACCGCGAGCCATGGTTCACTTTTTTGCGTTTGGCCATGATCAGTGTCCAGTAATCCGGAGGACGATTGCCCAACTGGCGAATATCGTGAATAATCTCCTGGTCTTTCTGGCAGCAGTGGGTCACGCATACGCTGCGGTCGAGCATGTCCGCCTCTTCCAGGGCATCGGTGATGTCGCCTACGTTTTTGTACGCTTTGAGAAAGACGACGTTTTCAGGAATCCCTGAGAATTGCCGCAGCCGATCCCCACCCTGGGCGCCGGAAAGAATAACCAAAGATTCTTCACCTTCCACCAGCGGGGTGTTCAAACAGGCAGCCGAGGCCTGGTAGGATGTGATTCCCGGTACACTGACCACATTCAAAGACGGAGCCAGTTCCTGGATGTTTTGCAGAAGATAGCCGTAGGTGGAATAGGTCATGGAATCCCCAAGGGTGAGGAAAGCAGCGTTCTTTCCCTGCTCCAGAGTATCGATTATCATGCGGGCGTTGTTTTTCCAGGCTTTTCGGGTTTCTTCCCTGTCGGTTGTCATGGGGAACCGGAGCATGGTCAACTCGGCTGTTTCCGGTATATGGGGCCGGGCGATGCTGACCGCCAGACTGTAATCGTTTTTGGTGGAGGCCGCCGCGTATACCACGTCCACCTGATTCAAAATTTTGACCGCTTTGAGCGTAATCATGTCCGGATCGCCCGGGCCCACGCCGATACCATATAATGTTCCTGTTGTCTCCGTCATGCTGTCCTCACCGTCCGCGCTGGCGGACTGAAAAAAACTGTTATCCACTTAGGCACTTGCCTGTATAATCAGGGCATTTACAACGCTGGCGGCCAGATTTGAACCGCCTTTTCGTCCCACATTCGAAATGTAGGGGATATCCATTTGAATCAGCTCCGCCTTGGACTCCGCAGCGTTTACAAATCCGACAGGTAAACCGACCACCAGCGCGGGCCGGGCTGTCCGGGAATTGATCAGCTCAATCAGGCGGAGCAGGGCAGTGGGTGCATTGCCGACCACATATATCCCGCCATCCATCAGATTGACCGCAGCATCCACCGCGGCTTCGGCCCGGGTTGACCCGGCCTGCTTCGCGGCCCGGGCAACATCGGGATCGGTTATCAGGCAGTGTACCTGCCCGCCGTAGTTGGCCAGTTCCTTTCCGCGGATGCCGGCTTTGGCCATGTTTGTATCGGTGACAACGTTGTTCCCCTGGCGAATGGCCTGTATGCCCGCGTCAATGGCGTTGGGGTGGAACCGGACCGTATCCATGTAGTCGAAATCGGCGGATGTGTGGATCATTCGCCGAATCACAGTCCATTGCCGTTCGGAAAAACCATGGGGACCGGCCTCCCGGTCAATGATCTGAAAACTCAGCGATTCGATCGCTTCCGGTTTCATTGTTTCCTCGTCCTTTCACGTCTGAAGTCCTGGCACGCCGCCACAAAGGCATCAGCAGCCTCCGGCCGGCTGCCGAAGTGAAGGTGAATATAGCTGCCGAGGGTACGGCTCGTCCGGTATCCTTCCAACTCGGACGATGCACCGATTCGGCGGGCCACCCGGTAAACAGTGTCGATGCCGACCGGTGCCCCATCGATTTCCGAATAGTGAAATTCATGGCCTCGGACGGTAGATCCTTGCCTGCCGATGAGGGTGTCTGTTTTGAGGGTGATTTCCCGATAACCCAGAGATCGCAGGCGCCGGTTCATCCGGGTGGCCATGGGGAAACATCCGGTCATCGGGTAGGTGGCCCCTTCGGTGTCGGTGATTTCCCGGCAAAGGTACATAAATCCGCCGCATTCTCCGTAGATCGGCAACCCCTCATCGCTACGCATTCTGATTTCTTGACGCAGACTTTGGTTGGCAGCCAGTTGTCTGGCAAACAGTTCCGGATACCCGCCCCCGAAATACAACCCGTCCAGATTTTCCGGCAGCGACGGGTCGGTGATCGGTGAAAATTCGACCAACTCGGCACCGGCGGCGGCCAGCAGATCGAGATTGTCCTCGTAGTAAAAGCAGAATGCCCGGTCCCGCGCCACGCCGATGCGAACGGACGGGTTTCGGCGCGGCGTCGCCTGGGCTGAAGCCGGCAAGGGCTGTGAAATCTCCGGCAGGGACTGGATCAGTGCATCAATATCCATGCTGCTTTCAATCCGGTCTGCCAGCCGTTCAACCGCCTGATCCGACAGCTCATGCTCTTCCCGGGTGACAAGGCCCAAGTGCCGCTCGGGTATTTGAATGGCCGTGTCTCTGATGACGCCGCCCAGACAGGGCATCCGGACATGCCCGTCCAAGGCCTGCTCGAGATAAGCCAGATGTCGCGGACTGCCGATGTTGTTAAAAAGAACGCCGGCAAAATCAAGGTCCGGGTCGAACTGCTCGAACCCTTTTACCAAGGCGGCTGCGCTGCGCGCCATGCTGGCGGCGTCCACCACAAGAAGGACCGGCAGGCCGGTCCATTTGGCCATCTGGGCGGTGGAGCCGGCATCGCTGCGCCCGTCATACCCGTCAAAGAGCCCCATGACACCTTCGACCACGGCAATATCGGCAGATTTCGCCCGGTTATTGAAACCGCTTATGTTCCAGTTCCTCGGGAGCATCCAGCCATCCAGATTCTGGCTGACAGTTGACGTAATCCGGGTGTGGTGGCCGGGATCGATGAAATCCGGGCCGACCTTGAACGGTGCCACTTTCAGCCCACGCCGGATGAGTGCTGCCATCAGGGCGAGGGTGATGGTGGTTTTTCCGCTGCCGCTTTTAGTGGCGGCTATTACCAGTCCTTTAGACATTCGTTAGTTCCGAGTTTCGGGTTCCGAGTTCCTCATCCTTCATTGGCTGTTTCCAGAATGGTCCGGGCGGATTTATCGAAAATATCCGGGTAGAGGATTTTTCCGATTTCAAAAATGCCGGACAAGAGCCGGAAGGTTGGCCGGGAGACTATGCCTTCGTCGATGATGTAAACCCGGCCGTCACGAACAGCGCGGATGACCTGAAAACCGGGCTCCCGGGTTATCAATTCCAAAGTGGGCCGGTTCATAGTGCCGTGCTGGGCCAGAAACACGTCGATTTCCGAACCCCGGGACAGGATGCGCTCCTTTCCGTATTCAGCGATATTGGTGCCCCGAACCGGTCGGGCATCTGCCGCCACATTGATTCCTCCGGCGGATTCCAGGGCAAAAATGGCCATTGAGTCCGGAGAGAAGGTTTTCATCCGGCTGTGAATGGCTTCAAAATATACCCTTTTTTTGTTCGGAACGGTTTCGGTCAATGACCGGAACCGGCTGACCGTAGACTGAAAGCGTTCGGTCATCTCAATGGCCCGGTCGGTTTTTCCGGTCAGATGACCGAGTGCCTGCCAGTAGGCATACATGGCCTCCGGAGTTCCGGGTTGCAGCGATACCACCGTGATGCCGTGCTTTTCCAGGCCGGCTGTCAGTGGCGCGTATCCCCGGTCGATCATAGGGCGAACCAGAACCAGATCTGGCTGGGCTGCCAGGAATTTTTCCAGGTCGTCATGGTACGAGAAAACCGGCTTTTTCAATGCTTCCGGCGGATAAACCTCACTTCGGGAAACACCGATGATTTCCTCATCCAGGCCCAGACGGAACAGGTTCTCCGTATGCGCACCATACAGGGAGATTATTCGGCAAAAGGGTTTTTTGACCGATATGGTGCGACCGGACTGGTCGGTCACCACCAGCGGTGCGGAACCGGTTCCAGCCCACCCGAATCCAGCAATGGGAAACAGGACCAGAACCAGTCCGAAAATCAGTTTGATCCGGTAATGTCGTATCATTACGGTAAGCTATTAGCTGTTAGTAATTAGTGATTAGTATTTTGGTGCTAAGCTTATGTGCTCTATTTTTATTGTTTTTTAAACACATGCCGTCAGATTGAAAACTAATAACTAATAGCTGACAACTAACAGCTGAATTAACCCCTGTTTATCGTCGAAACACCACCTGTCTGGCTCCGGCAAACGGCTCAAAAGACACCCTTGCATCCACCTGGAAAATGTGTCGAACCGTTTTTTCGGTCAGGGTCTGATCGACTGTCCCCCACGATTCCAGGCGCCCGTTTTTGAGAAACAGCAATTCATCGCAGAACGTTGCGGCCAGATTGATGTCGTGAAATACGGAAATCACCGTTTTCCCCTGGGAGCAAACCCGATCGGAAACCAGATTCAGCAGGCCGATGGCGTGGTGAATATCCAGGTTTGATGTGGCCTCGTCCAGGAGCAGCACCGGTGTGTCCTGGGCCAGTGCGCGGGCGATGATGACCCGCTGCCGTTCTCCGCCGCTGAGTTCAGTGATCAATCGCTCTCCGAATTCGGCAACACCCGTGGCGTTCATGACCTCATCGACCATCTGCAGATCGCCGGCATCGGGTGCAGAAAATCTCGGTGTGTGGGGATAGCGTCCCATTATGACAATTTCACGGGCTGTAAACGGAAAATTGACGTTGTACTGCTGCGGCACCAAGGCAAATTGCCTGGCCAGATCGCGCCGGCTGTATTGTGAAAGATCCTTTCCTTCAAAGCGTACCTGTCCGGAGTCCGGCTGCCGGGTTCGAACCATCAGGTCCAGCAGAGTAGTCTTGCCGCTTCCGTTGGGCCCGAGAATCCCGTAAAATTTTCCACCTGAAAGAGCCACTGTGACCTGATCCACGGCGGTTTTTTTTCCATATAAATAGGTCACCCTGTCCAGTTGGAGTGTCATGCTTCAGAACCCCCGGCCGGCATTTTGCCGTTTTCTGAAAATGTAACAGAAAAAAGGGCCCCCGATCAGAGCGGTCAATACACCGATGGGAATCTCATGGGGGAGTATCGCCCGGGTGATCGTGTCGGCCGTGAGCAGCAGAACAGCGCCGGCCAGCGTGGCAACCGGTATAAGTTTGCGGTTATCCGGTCCGGAAACCGATCGCATCATATGCGGCACGAGCAGCCCGATAAAACCGATGATTCCGGAAACCGCCACACAGACCGCGGTTACCAGCGAGGCCGTCACCAGCAGGATCAGGGGAACCCGCCGGGTATCGACCCCCAGAGAGGCTGCCGTGCGTTCGCCGAGAGACAGCAGGTTGAGGTCCCTGGCGTAAAACAGAAAAACCAGGAACCCAGTCAGTACCGCCGCCAGGACCATACCTACGTTGGGCCAGGTCATGGAGGCGAAACTTCCCATGAGCCAGAAAATGATGACGGCAACCTGCTCATCGGCCAGATATTTCAAAAAGCTGATTCCCGCCGACAGGATAGCCGTCACAATGATGCCGGACAGGACCAGATTGCTGGATGAAAATCCGCCATCGGCCGATGCGGACAGAAAAATTACAAATCCCAGGGTTGCCGCGGCACCGAGAAATGCAAACACCGGCACGGCATATCGTCCCATCCAGTCAAAACCAAACAGAATCGCCAAGGCCGCACCGAATGCGGCACCGGCTGAAACCCCAAGCGTATATGGGTCAGCCAGGGGATTGAGGAGAATACCCTGAAAAATGACCCCGGATAATGCCAGCCCGGCTCCCACGATGGCAGCGGCCAGTATTCGCGGCAGACGGACATCGAGCAGTACCGCTGAGTGAATCTCGCTCAATCCGGCATTGGACGGCCAGCCAACCCATTTGGCGGAAACGATTTGAATCACTTCACCAAATGGAATGTTCAGATAACCAAGGCTGCCTGAAAGAACGATGCCGGCAACCAGCACCAGCGAGAGTAGACCGAGCTGAACGCCGAGTGATCGACATCGGGTGGCGGCTGGCCGGGAATCCCTTTGCTCTTGCAGGTGGTATCCGTTCATGAACGTGGCCTCGATGTGCCGGTTTGAAAATGCCCTGATTTTCAAGCCGGTGTGAGTCGCTTAATCCTGAATTCAGCGTTTATATCACTGCTATTAAACAAAAAAACCCCGGTCCCGTTTCCGAGACCAGGGTATAGACGTTTTCCAAACCCTTCATGCCGGGGCGGATTCCGCGGCCCCGTTGCATGGCCGTGCACCGCCGGTATCTTGCTTGTCGGCGAGCACCGATATTTATCCAGGCAGGTCTTCTGGCTCTCGGATCAACCTACTTTTCTTTCCTTCCCATCCCATCCAGGACAGTGGATACCAAGAATTTCGTCCCCGATCACAGCGGCGTTCCCGCTCCCGATTTTCACGGGATTCCCTTTTCAACTCCATGTGGAGTACCCGAGTGAGTTTGGTGCCAAATAGGACACTATGGCCTCCCATGTCAAGAAATCATTTCAGAAACTTGACGGATCCAATATATAGACGAATTATCATATGTGCATATGTTATATAAAAGGCCTTTAATGCCGTATTCACTGACGTCTGTCAAAAAAACAAGAAAGGGGCAACAATGGAAACATGTGTTACGAAAGGTATTCATCAAGACATCGTCGCAGCGGTGCAACAACGCATGCCCGAGGCGGTCGACCTTTATGAACTGGCGGATCTGTTCAAACTTTTCGGCGACAGCACGCGCATCAGTATTTTATGGGCGCTGAGTGAGTCAGAGATGTGTGTGTGCGATCTGTGTGCGTTGTTGGGGATTAAGCAACCCGCGGTTTCCCATCAACTGAAAAATCTGAAACAGTCCCGAATCGTCAAAGCCCGGAGGGATGGAAAAGTCGTGTACTACTCCTTGGACGATGAACACATTCGCTTTCTGCTCGACTTGGGGATGAAGCACATCCGGGAATCCCCGTTTTTCAACAGGTTCTGAGAAATTTATACCATGATGGAAAAACGATATTCGAAAAAATTTACCGTTAAAAACATCGATTGCGCATCCTGCGCTGCTAAGATTGAACAGGGGCTTAAACGCATCGATGGCGTTGATGAAGCGGCTCTCGACTTTGCCAGCCTGACCCTTCATGTGAAGGCAACGGATATGGAGCGAGTGCTGGAGGCGGTCCGGAAATTGGAGCCCGGGGTCGAACTGACGCCAAAATCGAGTGTCGGCGTATCGGAAACCCTCCATGAAACATCGGAAAATTTGAATATCGCCCGGGAACTGTCGGCCCTCGCCCTGGCAATCGTCCTTTTTTTCCTGCTGTTTTTCTTTGAAGACTGGCTTCACAGGCATCCCATCGTTGGCTTGGAAATGGTTATTGTTGCCGCGGCCTATCTTCTGGCAGGATGGAATGTCCTTTCAGGGGCGTTTCGAACAATCCGAAACAGAACGTTTTTTGATGAAAATGTGCTGATGGTAATCGCAACCGCAGGGGCCATTGCGATTCACGCGTATTCAGAGGCTGTGGCGGTAATGATTTTTTATAAGGTCGGTGAATTCCTCCAGGACATGGCAGTTTCCCGATCGCGACGGTCAATACGGGCCCTGCTGGCGTCCAGACCGGATAAGGCCATGGTCAAAACCCCGATAGGATACATTGAAAAAACGCCGGAATCCGTTGCCGTTGGCGATGAAATAATAGTCAAGCCCGGTGAAAAGGTCCCGCTGGATGGTGAAATTATTTCAGGCACCTCTCAGCTGGATTCATCGGCGTTGACCGGTGAATCGGTACCGGTGAATGTCAGTTTCGGGGATCCTGTCATGGCCGGGCAGATCAATAAAGCCGGTGCCTTAACGATCCGGGTTTCTCGTCCATTCAGCGAATCGTCCATATCCCGGGTGATGGATCTCGTTGAAAACGCGACTGCAAGAAAAGCCACAACAGAGAAGTTTATCACCACATTTGCAAGGTATTACACGCCTGCCGTGGTGATGATCGCTGCGGGTATTGCCTTTATCCCGCCCCTGCTGAATCCGGATGCCTCATTTCAAGACTGGATTTATCGTGCATTGGTTCTGCTCGTCATTTCATGCCCCTGTGCCCTGGTGGTAAGTATTCCGCTTGGATACTTCGGCGGGATCGGTCGAGCCTCACGACGTGGCATCCTGGTAAAAGGATCAAATTACATTGATGCGCTTGCCGGCGTCGATACTGTGGTGTTTGACAAAACCGGAACGCTGACCCGCGGCGTTTTCAAAGTCAAGGATGTGATGAGCCGGAACGGATTTTCGGAATCGCAGCTTCTTGAGTTTGCCTCGGCAGGAGAGTACCAGTCGAACCATCCCATTGCAATGTCGATTCAGGAGGCGTTTTGTAGTGACAATCGGACACTGGATTCCGCTCAGATCGGCGAGCACACCATTATACCCGGAAAGGGCGTGAAAGCCCGCTACAAAGGTCATACCGTACTCGTTGGCAATGACAACCTGCTGCATGAGGAGGCGATTGATCACGGCATGTGCGATGTCGGCTCTACGGTGGCCCACGTTGTTGTGGACGGAACATATGCCGGTTATCTTGCGATCGGAGATGAGATCCGGTCCGATGCAAAGCCCGCGATACGTGCGCTCCGCCGTCAGGGCATAGAGCGAATTGTCATGTTGACCGGTGACAACCGCAAAGCGGCTGAAGCCGTTTCCGATCAACTGGGGCTTGATGAATGGTATGCGGAACTTCTTCCGGAAGACAAGGTCAGCATGTTCGAGAAAATTGCCGGAAAATCGGACAGGCGTGGAAAAGTTGTCTTTGTCGGCGACGGCATCAATGATGCCCCTGTCATTGCACGGGCAGATGTTGGGGTCGCCATGGGAGCCCTGGGATCGGATGCTGCCATCGAGACGGCCGATGTGGTCCTCATGACGGATGCACCTTCAAAAATGGCAGAAGCCTTTTCAATCGCAAGGCAGACCCGAAAAATTGTGTGGCAAAACATCGGGCTGGCTTTTATAATCAAAGGGATTTTTTTAAGCCTTGGGACCATTGGGCTGGCATCCATGTGGGAGGCCGTTTTTGCAGATATGGGAACGGCACTGCTGGCCGTATTTAATTCGACTCGTGCCTTGAAAAATTAAAGGAATCTCCTATGGACATCAACACGCATCAAAAAATTGATCAGAGCCTTTGCGGCCGTCCGCTCATGATTGAAGACGGCATCAGCCGGGTTGAACTGCTGACCACCGGTGCCATGGCCGCCGACAATTCCGGGCTGGTTCACGGCGGTTTTATTTTCGGGCTGGCAGATTATGCGGCCATGATAGCCGTCAATCACCCGAATGTGGTGCTGGGGGCGGCAGAGGTGACTTTTCTCAAACCGGTAGAGGTAAACGAAACCGTGATCGCCGAGGCGTCGGTCGACGATTCGGAGGGAAAAAAACGCCGTGTGGCCGTTTCCGTCAAACGCGGCCCGGAACTTGTTTTCAGGGGAATATTTACCTGCTTTGTGTTGGATTCACACGTGCTGGGTTGAAATGAT
>ENA-ORCT01001163-ORCT01001163.1-marine-metagenome-genome-assembly--contig:-NODE-1163-length-10700-cov-3.324108_pt1 | contig 10700 bp, 7 predicted proteins | sample MGYA00248632_ERZ508511 | MGnify/ENA primary metagenome ERZ508511 (study PRJEB26182, sample SAMN06268839) | marine metagenome | isolation source: Tt an P1-techrep anaerobic enrichment on pine from sediment... | reverse complement strand
CCCGCCGCTCAGGGATCTGTCAATGACATCCCGATTGACCGGATCCAGGATAATGATACTGTCTTTATTCATCCGCAGCGCCGATGCCGCATCGAGCCAGTAACCCGTCCAGCCTTCCCCGCGCAGTTTGGGATAAACCTCTTTGGTATAACCGCCGCCCTGACAGGAGACGATTATATCCATTTTTTTTAAAATACCCGTATCATAAGCGTCCTGAAGGGGAGGGGCATCAAGACCGACATCCGGGGCGGCCTGGCCTGCCTGTGATGTCGTGAAAAACAGTGCCTCAAAACCGGAGAAGTCGTTTTCCTGTCGCATTCGGTCCATCAGGACCGACCCTACCATGCCTCGCCAGCCAACAAAACCGACCTTTACCATGGAATCGTCCTTTCGTTTTAAGCCTGTTTGAAACCGAGCCGGTTTCGAAGTCGATTACGAAAATACCGGAAAATCGTCGAGAAGCCCGATTTTTTGCGGTTCGGCCACTATAGTGAAACGGCTTGGGGATGTCAATTGTCGTTCTTGCGGCTCAGCGGATTGTTACCCACAGCAGGCGGGCTGTGTCCGGGCCGGGATTTTTCCATTGGGAGGGCATTTCGGAGCTCAGTAAAATAACATCACCGGCGGTTGCCTGCCGGGTTGTCTGGTCGATTGTGATCTCAAGTTTGCCCGAAAGGAGGTATCCGATCTCCTCGCCCTTATGAATAAAAAAGTGGGCAGGAAGTTTTGTTTTTGGCGGGAGATCAATCAGAAATGGCTCGGCCCGGCTCTCCAGATCCACGGGTGTCAGCCGTTTTCCCTTGATACTGGAATCCGGAAAGTTGCTGAACCGGACATCCTGAGCCTCGGCCGGCGAAAATACCACCCGACTTCCCGTTACGGTTGATTCCTTGAAAAACGAACTGACTTCAACGGATAAAATTTCAGCTATTTTGAACAGTGCGGGTAGAGAAGGGTAAATCAATCCGCTTTCAATCTGGGATATGGTGCTTGGGGTTACGCCAATCAGTTTGGCAAGTTCGGTCTGGGGTAATCCTCGCCGGGTTCTGAGGTCTTTCAAACGGGCGCCGAGATTGATCTGGCTGGAGGTGTGAGCCTGCTCGTCAAAGGTAATGTTGAGCTTTTTACTCCAGTAGTAGTATGGTTTGTTCAGGTTTTCCCGATGACGGTTTTCCGCTTTCAGGATGGTCAGTGAGGTTTTTCCGCGTTTTACCGACAGGTCGATAGCCACCTGGGCGATTTGGTTGATCTGTGCGCGCAGTCGTGGTGAGTGGGCCCGCTTTTCGATAATCCAGTATGCAATAGTGTTCAGTTCATATAACCGGGGGCAGGAATGTGCATAAAAATTGATAATGTGATCCTCACCATTCCATAGTTCCTGCATGCCTGTCAGGCTTTCGAAAACGAACCGAACGTCTCCCTCAAGGGTTTCATGGACGCCGTAGAAAGCGTCCATAACACTATCCATTTCGCGGGGGGACTTTACCAGTTTGATGTTGCATGGCCAGTTCGACACCGTATTGTCGTAGAACTTGAGGAAAACATCCGACCCCGCTCCCTTGCCGTTGGTAAAACAGTCCAGAATGGTCAGGTACGGATTATCTGCAAGCGACCCCAGTTTTTCCAGAAGATTCCTGGGGGAGCGATCAAAGCTTACGTAGATGAGTGGCTTTTTTTCCGCGCGCGAGGCCTTGATAAAATTCAGGCAAAAGACATAGGCGAGGCTGCCGGCATCATCGTGCCAGACCACATTGTCGCCGATATGGATTTTGTCGAGCAGCCGATCGAGCTGATCGACTCCTGAAGTAATACGCAGTTTTTTGGCTGTCATGAAAATCTCCCGGAATCCGGCAGTTGAGCGTAATGGGTTGTTTTTTTAACAGGCTCAAAGCGGGGCTCATTTTTCCCCGGTTTCTGGGTGGACACTTTGTATTTCAGATGAAACCGGACCGGGGCACGGTGTCTGTTGACGCCCCGCCTCAATTATTTGCCGAAGTTAAAAAAAATCCGGAAAACTGTCAAGGTATCCGGGGATTATCGAATCTATCCCGGATGTAAGTGGCAAGATCGTCAAGCAGCTTTGTGTCTTCCGTTGAGATCGCTGGTGAATGGCGGCACCGGTCAATCTCTTTCAGGACGGCAGCCGGGGTTGAGCGTGCCTCTCCCCGGTAGTCGCGCAACGCGTCTTTGTCCTCAGCGGGATTGATCCGGGCCATGTAGTTGTCAAAGTGTTTACGCAAAGGGGGGGAGAGCGCTTCAGGTACATTTCTTCCCAGCAGTCGTATGGCCAGTTCCCGAAGCCAGGTTTTAGAAAAACGGCCTGTTAAATCGGTTTTTTCAGCTGATCCGGCATTGTGAAACTGCCTGCAGATTTGCTGGTCGGCCTTGGATGGAAATCCATTTTGATAGAGTGCTGCATCCGCGTCAAGGTCTGGAATTTCCGGATACCGGAATTGACGGTGATGGCTGATTATCTGCTGAAACCGGTCGGGTTCCGATTGCAGCCACGCCAGGTTGCGTTCGGCTTCCGCAGTCCTGTCTTTTTCCAGGCGGTCCCAATACCGGTCAAAGGGCGGGAGAAGAATGACCGGTTCTCCGAATTTTTTGCGAATGACCCAGGTGCATTTTTCAATCGTTCCCGGAGTGGTCTGCCGGAGCTCAGGCAGGTCCAACCGAAGCCAGAGCGTCTGGTTGGAATACGGTACCGATTGGCCGATGGAAAGGACAGGTGCCTGAAAATGATTTCTGTGGCCGAATTCATTTCCGATCGCCAGTGCTTTCTGGTGAGCTCCCGCTTCGGTCCGGAATGCTGTCGGTATCTTGTGTGTCCTTGCGCGGTCGGAGGTCTTGTCGAAATAACCACCTAAAAATGTCCACATCGTCTCCTCCCGGGAAAGCCGGCGGGCGAGACTGACGGTAGCCTCCACATCCACCATGGCATCGTGTGCCGGTCCGGCAGCCAGATTATTGGTGCGGCTGAGGTGCTCCAGTTTGATGCTCGGGAAACCGTCAACCTCCGGCCAATTTAATGCCTCTGGCTTATAGAGGTAATACAGAATAGTTATGGGAAGCAGGTCCGTTCTGCCACAACCGTTTTCATACTGATGCGTATATGGTGAAAGCAGGTTGCGATGGAAGCTGAACCGCAAAAATTCATCATCAAATCCCAGGGTGTTGTATCCGAGGCTGATGGTTCCCGGTGTGTTCATCAGACTGTGGATGTAGCGTACGGCGTCGTATTCGCACTGACCGGAAAGTGCATTGTCCATTGATATCCGGTTGGTCAGAATCGCCTGAGGGGATGGAACGACATCTGGCCGAAGCCGAATACGGATCTGATGGCGCTCGATTTCATCAAGCGTCAGGTCCGTTCGGATGGCGGCAAACTGCAGGACCTGATCAAAGGCCTTGTTTAATCCGGTCGTTTCAAGATCGTAGAAAAGGAATGTTTTCATGGTATCGGGTTTTGAGTTCCGAGTTTTGAGTTCCGGGTTCCGGGTTCCGGGTTTCGGGTTCTGGGTTGATTTCAACTCTGCAACCGCGATTTCAGTAGTTCCGGATTCAGCGTTTCACCCAATCGGCTGAGCATGGCGACATTTCGATCCTGATAGCGATTGGGAATAGGCAAACCGTTTTATGGCGCTGCCGGTATCAGAGGACCAGCCCTTCAATAAAGTCCATCAGCTGGTTAAGGTTTCGGCACTGTCGGATTTCGTGGCAGTAGGCTTTGTAGGTCAGCATCTCACAGTCGCCGGTGGCCCAGAACCGTTCCGACTCGGGGTTCAGCCAGATCAGCCGCCGGCATTTATCCCGCATTTCCTCCAGGATATGTTCCTGAGGATTCATGTAGTTTGATCGTCCGTCACCGACAATTATCAGTGTTGTCTTTTTATTGAGGACCTGCATGTTGTTGCGTTTGAACTGCCGGAAGGTCTCGCCGTAATCGGTCAGGGCATTCAGGTCGATGCCCGGTTCGCTCATTACCTGCTCGATGGCGTCATTGACTTCATTTTTTTTGAAAATTTCGGATATTTCGCACAGCCCGGATACAAAGGCAAAGCTTCGAACCTGGCTGAAGCATTCTTGCATCGAATACAGCATGTTGAGCATGAACCGGGCCGTCGCCCACACAGAACTGGACAGATCGCAAAGGGTGACGATACGCCCTTTGCGTGGCGAGCGGTCCTGATATTCGATGCGAATCGGCACGCCCTGATAGCGGGATGCGGTCCGGAGGGTTTTTTTGACATCCAGCTTTCCATGTCTGTTGGCCCGAAGCCTCCGGCTGACAATATCCTTGAGTTTGCGGACCAGATGACCAATAACCTCCCTCATTTCTGCAATCTCGTCCTGGCTCAGGGAGGCAAAGGACCGCTCACCCAGTCGGCTCTGTCCGACGGCCTGTGAATCGATTTGTTTCAGATCGTCATGATACGGGCGCGGATTTTCTCTGAGAAGAACCTGGGCGGTTTCAAGGCGGCTGGTGATAAACCGTTCCAGCTGCCGATAATCCTCCGTGTCGGCTGGGGAGTGATTGTCGCCAAGAAACGTAACAAGTCGCTGTCTTGTCCGATTAATGGCCAGCATGATGTGAAGGCGGCTGGATATTGAACCCAGGTTGGATTTCAATACCGGGTTTCCTTCGGTCTCCTCGGTTTGTATGCGCTGGATTTCAGACAACAGATCCAGGGGATCACCCGCGAGAAATTTCAGGATCATTTCCTCCGTAGAATCTGTCGGCTCCTCCTTTTTCAGTTCGTCCAGAACGGCATCCAGTGGGCGTTTCAGCGCTGCCTGTTGTTGCACTGTCTCTTCAGAACCCGTTCCGTGGAAGAAAAAATCATACAGCCTGTCAAACTGGCCCTGTTCCCGTCGACTTTTGGCAAAATTAGCGCGCAACACCGTCCGAAACCGGGTCTCGTTGACCGGATCGATAAGCTTCAACTGATTCATGCAGTCCAGAACCTCTGATGTTGAAATGCTCAGTCCGGAGGCGCGGCTTGAAGCGACGAATTTTAAAACCAGGTTGACCATAACTTTTTCTTTGCGTTTACGGTCTGTCTAAAATCATGGCTGCGTGTTTTTTTACCAGTTCGGAATCAGACCGGTATTTGCAGACCACGTTGAGGGTTTCCTTCAGGGCCTCCGGTGTCATTCCGTTGATGCCGAGGGCGGTCAGCGATCGTGCCCAGTCGATCGTTTCGGATATGCAGGGTTTCTTTTTCAGATCGAGGGTTCGAATTTTGGCCATCGCTTCAACGACATTGCCCAGCAGCTGGTCCTCGATTTCCGGGTGTTTGAGCTTCACGATCCGTTTTTCGAGGTTCAGCTCCGGGTAATCGATGTAGAGGTGAATACACCGGCGTTTCAAGGCATCGCTGATGTCCCGGTAATTATTGGACGTCAGGAAGACAAACGGGACGTTGCGGGCGGCACGGGTTCCGATTTCGGGAATCGTTACCTGAAAATCGCTGAGCAGCTCGAGGAGAAACGCCTCGAATTCGGGATCGGATTTGTCGATCTCATCGATTAGAAGAACAACCGGTTTATCCGAGCTGATGGCCTTGAGAAGGGGGCGGCTTTGGAGGAAACGTTCTGAGAAAAAAGCGTCCTCCTGCTCGGCAATCAGTTCCACGGCTTCGGCAAGTGTATGGGCGCGGGATATCACATCCTGAATTTTTTCCTTGACGATCTGTGTATAGAGCAGCTGCTTGGCGTATTCCCATTCATACAACGCCTTGGCCTCGTCTAAACCCTCATAGCATTGAAGCCGAATCAGTTCCCGGCCGAGATTCCCGGCAACCGCCTTGGCGAGTTCTGTTTTTCCCACACCCGCCGGGCCTTCAACCAGAACCGGTTTCTGAGTGGCATCCGCCAGAAATACAACGGTTGCGATTTCGTGAGAAGCAATATAGCCGGCCTGTTTCAGTCGTTCCAGGACCTCTTCGACATTTGTGTACTCCATGGGCAACTCTCCTTGCGCTGGGGCCTGAATAGTGATGGATTCGCAAAAACTGACCGGAAATGCCGGGATCCCGTAACATACGGAAAAACGCGGGTGTTCGCAATACACGTTTCTTCGCATTGAAAGAAAATTGACAGAGGTAGCATCGCTATCGATGGTAAAGACCTTGAAGACAACCTCATCAGATTGTGTTAGTATGGTTTTTCGACTAAGGAACGAGGGTATATTTTATTGCAAGAAATTGTAATTAAATAAATTTGCGTTCCTAAGTTGTCATGCAGGTAGAATCCAGTGCCATTGACCGTTTCTGTGCGGCATATTCACCAACACAATGGATTGAGAAAATCGGATGATCAGCGATATTCTGTACCGGTGCCCGGCCTGCGGCCAGTTCGATTGGTTGGACGACAGCGGAGATACCTGCACGGCGTGCGGTGCCGCCGTCAAGGTGATTTCCCGGAGCCGGATAGCTGTGAACGGCGCAGTTCGCGACATTTCGGACTGGTACGATAAAATTCGTTCTCTCGGGATGGTCCGCCGTTGTGACGGCTCGATTTTAAAAAGTCGTCGAGTTCGACTCGCCAGAGAAAAAACCGGCGGGCACTACCACGGGTTGGGCGGAATTACCGCTACGCATTATGATCGACAGCCCGTCGACCAGGGGCGGCTTACCCTGTTTGATGATCGCCTGTGTTTTTCAGGGGCGATCGCTGAGCGGACGATCGGCTTTTCATCGATTACCTCGGTAACCATTGAGTCCGACACGTTGATCATTGTCAGCCGCCTTGATGGTCCGTTGTTTTTTGATTTTCTGGAGGAATCGGGAAAAAAATGGGAAGATTGCCTCCAGTGCGTCCTGACTGAGTTTCATTCAACTAAAACGATTGTCGAATTTTATCCGAAAATCAGGTTTGCCGAAGACCTGCGCCTGTCCGCCTTACAGACAACCGGCCACCTTCCCCTGCGGGTGGCCAGTCGGCAGTGGTATCGGCGTGAGCCCTGGCTGTTTTATGCGGGGGTCCGAAAAGCCGCAAAGGCACTGATTCAATGTGTGTTTCGCGTGCGGGTTGACGGGCTCGACAATATTCCTGCCCACGGGGCCGCGGTTTTGCTCAGCAATCATTGCTCGTTTCTGGATTCGATCATTCTCGAAGCGTTTCCAGCACGGCATATCTGGTTCATGGCGAAAAACTCCCAGTACAGCAATGATTTTCTCCGCTGGTTTCTGAAGCTTGCCCACTCATTTCCGGTCCGGCGATACACGACCGACGTGCAGGCGGTCCGCAATGCGATTCGAATCGTTCAGCAAGGCCACGTTCTCGGTATATTCCCGGAAGGCGAGCGGAGCTGGGATGGTCGCATGCTTCCGTTTAAACGCGGTACGCTCCGATTAATTCTGAGTCTGGGAGTTCCGGTTATTCCTGTTGGAATTTCGGGGGCTTATGGGCTGATGCCCCGGTGGACAACCCGGATCCGTCGGGTTCCGGTCACTGTTCGAATCGGCACCCCCCTTCGGTTTGATGCCATAGCCGCTCCCCGGCAGACAGAGGCTGATCTTCGGCGGGCCTCCGCTGTGCTCCGGGAGGCCCTTTCCCGCCTGATGGACTGAATATCGCGTTACAGGACAAGGATTTTACTAACTGCGTACTGTTGCGCCGAATGACAGCTTTTGTTCACGGCGAACCAGCTGACACAACGCCTGACAACAGCCGGCGGGCACGTAACGAATTGTAATGATCCTGACTCGCCTTTCTGAAAATTCGGCAGTGAAGCCCTTCGTCCAGTCTCTTCCATCAGGGGTCAATTACCACCGGCCCTGAGTACATCGATCATGGTGAACACCGTTCCTTTACTGCCGGCCGTGACCTGTTGGTAAAGAAAGTTGATTGCGTCCATGGTGCCAAGGGCATAGATGTCCCGGCCGTTGACGTTGTGGGTGAACTCAAAGCAGACGGTCTTATCCGGCGATGTCAGAGTATAGGTGTGCCAGCCGTGACCGCCGATGTGCTCCTCCGGGATTTTCCATGCGGATCGCTGAATCTCCGGGTTTCGCTCCATCTGGATGTCCCCTTCGGAAAAATCGATACCGAGCTGGTTGAAATTCCGGATAATGGCCCGTGCCGTGCCGCTGGTGTCCGCTTTTCCCTGCTGATGGCTTTCCCGGACCGTCATCGAGTAGTCGCAGAACAAGCCGGGGAAGGTGGTGGCGGCATATTCCATCATGGCCTGAAACCCGACAATCTGTTTGGCCATGTTGGGTGCGATGACCGCGGAAATCGATGATGATCGGACGGTGGCCGCAAGATGCTCGCGGTCGCCGCCCGTGGTTCCCATGACAAACGGCAGCGCCTGGCGGCAATAGAACTCGGCGTTCGGATTTACTGCCGACGGATGGGTGAAATCCACACTGATAAAATCGCCGTATTCGGCTTTAATCGCAGCTATGGCGCTGTCCTGATCCTGGGGCCTTATTAATTGGATGCGCGTGGTGTCGATGGTATGGTCTGCAGCCGTAATTTCAGGCCCGGTAAGAGAAAAGGGTACTGCAGTGAAGCGATCGTCTGCCAGGATGTGTCGTGTCAGATTAACGGCGACATTGCCTGGCAGCCCGTTTACCATGACCTTTATTGAATCCATGTCGTTTTCCTTTTGATTAAATTTCTGCTTGCTGCTTCAGTTGTCTTCTAGCCGGTTGCAATCTTCAATTGAGGCGATCAGGTTTGAAAGCCTTTTGCCGGCGTTTTGAGGCAGTGCGTCCAGGTTTTGTTTCAAGGTAGTGATCGCTGGCGGAATATAGCGTTCAAACCATTTTTTCCCTTTGACTGTGCTCAAAAAGCCGAAAGCTCCCAATATTTGAAGATTTCGGGTCACTGCGCAATACCGATAGCCGTCAACAAGCCGCTTCTGCGAGGCGATCCCCTGATGGGCGACCGTTTGGGCACAGTACTCGAGGAGGTTGTTGCGGCACTCGGCAGAAAGAGCTGTGTATGGGTCGATCAACAGCGACGCCAGATCGTATTGGAGGGGACCGATGCGCCCACCCTGAAAATCGATGAAATATAACCGACCGCCGCTGACCATAATGTTTCTGGACTGCATGTCCCGGTGCATGAATCCGTTTATTCCTAAGCCGGTGGCTCCCTCGGCCAGGAATAAGAATTCATCGATAAAATCCTCGAATCGGCAATCCAGTCCCAGATATCCCTGCAGGAAGGCACCCACGAAATACCGGCATTCTTTTTCAAGGATCAGGTTCCGGTCGTATTCGGCCGTCTGACAGGTCCATCCGGTGTCAAACCCTTCGGCACCTTTTCGTGATAGCCGGATCAGTTCATCGATCACGCGGCGGTAGATCGCCCGGATTTCCTGTCGATCCATCGTTTTCTCGATGATGTTCTGCAGATGGGTGTCGCCAAGATCCTGTAAAAAAACGAGGCCGCTGAAACGGTCGGCAGAATAAATCGACGGCACCGGAATCCCCGCATTGTGCAGATGGCGTCCAATGGAGACAAACGAATCGATTTCTTTTGTGCCGGTGCCGGTCTGGATTCCGTGATCTGCTACCACCAGAGAGGCGGATCCGGCGGAAAGCCGGTACCAGGACCGGTCAGAGCCATCGCCTTTCAACCGTGCAGCGGTGATTTCGGTCCGCTGTTTGCTGTGACCGACTGCCGCAAAAGCGGCCGGTGCAAGCTCTTCGATCGCCGCTTGCCGAAAGCGCTCCGGTGTACCGACATCGCGCCAGTAGTGAGCGTTGACGGTGACGGCCCGCACCCTGTACCCGCGTGCGATCATTTGCCGATACGCATCGATGCTGTTGAAAAAGCCGTTGCCGGGAATAAAATCGAGTATGACCGGATCGATTACCTGGATGCCGGTAAATGCCCGCATCGCATGTTCCGCATTAGCCGGGGCCACTGTCGGGGCCTCATGAAATTTTTGAATCAATCCCTTCGGGTCGACCGATACCGTATTGAATTCCGGGTAATCGTGGAGCACCAGGGTGGCGGGGTCCCCGTGTTTCCGGTGGGCCGCATAGACCGCTCTCAGGTCAATATCGGTAACGATATCGCTGTTAACCACCATAAGCGGCTGATCATCCCAGTAGATGGAGGCGTTTTTAATAGCGCCTCCGGTTCCGAGAATAACCGGCTCGAACAGCGTGTGGACAGGTATCGGGTAACTCCGTGTGGCGACAAACCGTTCAATCTGTTCGTGGAGGTGATGCGCGTTGATAATCACCTCCCGGCACCCGGCCTCAAGAAGCTGTCCAATGATTCTGTCCAGCAGGGTGCGCCCACCGATTGAAAATAGTGGTTTGGGTATATATTGCGTGTGCGGAAGAAGTCGGGTGCCGAAACCTGCGGCCAGGATAAGCGTTTTCATCGTTTGCTGTTTTTAAGTCTGCCTTCCGTGCAGCCCGCGATGCGGGCTCATGATGGTTGATCTGTATGCCAGCCGGTTTTTATGACGGGATAAGCTCCAGGTATCCCTGCAACTCATCGGTGTAGTGGTCGATTCGCTCCTCGTCCTCTGCGCCGATAACGCCCCGACTCATGAAATAATTGGCCGCGTTTTTGTAATTGACTTTGGACATGGCCTCTTTGCGCTCGATTTCTTCCCGCTTATACATCCGGCTGCCCAGTGTCTCGATTTTTTTCAGACGATCCTTGAGTTCGATCGAGCTTTTGGGGGTCTGCTTGAAGTAATTGAGGGCTACCCAATACGATTCAAG
>ENA-ORCT01001162-ORCT01001162.1-marine-metagenome-genome-assembly--contig:-NODE-1162-length-10702-cov-2.767812_pt1 | contig 10702 bp, 11 predicted proteins | sample MGYA00248632_ERZ508511 | MGnify/ENA primary metagenome ERZ508511 (study PRJEB26182, sample SAMN06268839) | marine metagenome | isolation source: Tt an P1-techrep anaerobic enrichment on pine from... | reverse complement strand
AGCGTCTGGCAGCTCGAAAAAAGGCCCATCAGCAGGCGGCCTATCAGCGTGAAGTTGCTGAACAGCGCATGTTAAGGATGGACCGAGTAAGGGATCTTCTCAGCCGGGATGATCTGGAAAAGGCTCAAAATGATCTAAAAGCAGCTGAAACTCAGGTTAATGTCGAACTTTGCGGTATTGAGGAACTGCAGGCTGAAATCCAACGAGTGCTTAGGGAAATAGCCTTGATTCATCAGGAAGAGCGGCAAGGTCTGTTGAAGGAGCGGGCTGAAAAGGGGCAACGGAAGTCTTACCTGGTGGGGAAAATTCAACGATCCGAGTTTTTGAGTAGTCGGCAGCTGATTATATCCCCTGTTAAAGGGTACGTCGGTCAGCTGCTGTTTCATACTACGGGTGGAGTTGTTACGCCGGCGGAAAAACTGGCCACTGTTGTGCCACTGAACTCTCCCCTCATGATTAAAGCCTTGGTCCAGAACAAAGATGTGGGTTTTCTGGGACCTGAAATGGCTGTTTCCCTCAAGATAGATGCGTTTAATTTTCAGAAGTATGGCATCCTGGACGGCGAGTTGTTGCATGTGTCAAAGGACAGCATCGAGGACAAAAACCTGGGTCTGGTATATGAAGCCTATGTGCGTCCGCAACGGAAAACAATGATGGTGGAAGGCAGGGAAGCTGCTATCTCGGCTGGAATGAGTGTGACAGCGGAAGTCAAGGTGGGGAAGCGCCGCATCATCGAGTTTTTCATCTATCCCCTCATCAAATATCTGGATGAAGGGGTCAGTGTTCGATAGTTATTGCATGGCTGCGGCCCTTTAGGACGCGGCGAACATTGACCACTTGCGACTCGATCATTTTTTCGTTTTCGTCCTCTTAAAATCCCTTGACATGCCACCTTCTTTGAGATAGGTTGTGTGCTTCTGTGAGCCCCGTTATCATCACAGTTTACGAATATAGAGAGGAACTCGATGAGCACCCAAGTAGCCAAGAAATCTGAAGTGACCAGAAGCTGGTATGTTGTTGACCTCGATGGCAAGGTTCTGGGCCGCATGGCGACCGAGATCGCTCGTGTCCTGCGCGGCAAGCACAAGCCTATTTACACTCCGAGCGTCGACACCGGCGATTTCGTCATCGTGCTGAACGCCGATAAGCTTAAGCTGACCGGCAACAAGATGGCCGACAAGATGTACTATCGCCATACCGGCTATCCCGGCGGCCTGCGTTCCATCAATGCCGAAAAGCTGCTGGAAAAGAAGCCCGAAGAACTGGTCAAGAAGGCCGTCCGTGGCATGCTGCCCCGCAACAAGCTGGGCCGTGAGATGCTGAAAAAGCTCAAGGTCTACGCCGGCAGCGAGCATCCCCATGCCGCACAGCAGCCCAAAGAACTGGTCATTTAAAGTTAAGATTCGCATCAGGAGATAAAGATGGCAGAACAGAAGTTCTACGCGACCGGTAAAAAGAAGACCTCCGTGGCTCGTGTTTGGATGAAGCCCGGTACCGGCACTATCGTCGTCAATCGCCGCCCCCTCGATGAATACTTCGGGCGCGCCACCTCGAAGATGATCGTTTGCCAGCCCCTCGAACTGACCGAGAACACCGGCAAGTTCGATATCAGCGTCAACGTTTGCGGTGGCGGTCCCTCCGGGCAGGCCGGCGCTATCAAGCACGGCATCACCAAGGCCCTGCTGGCCGCTGATCCCGAGCTGCGTGCCGTCCTCAAGAAGGCCGGTTTCATCACTCGCGACAGCCGCATCAAGGAACGTAAAAAGTACGGCAGGAAAGCCGCCCGCGCCAGCTTCCAGTTCTCCAAGCGTTAATCGCGCGGAGTCGCTGGGCGACCTGTCTACAGAAGTTCGCACAAGGGGAACCCACGGGTTCCCTTTTTGCGTTGTGGCTCATTGAATATTCACGGATGCTATGTAAAGGAGAGGGGCATTTCTTCTTCGACGCATCGGTTATTACCTATCGGAGGCTATTATGATCAAAGTTGCCATCGTCGGTGCCAGCGGTTATACCGGAGTGGAGCTGCTGCGGCTGCTGCTCAACCATCCTCAGGTGGAGATCACCTGTGTCACCTCGCGGCAGAATGCCGGCACGCCCATCAGCAGCGTCTTTCCTTCTCTGTTGGGACGCACCGAGCTGATTTTCGATCCGGTCGATGTCGAGCTGATAGCTTCCAAGGCCAAGGTGATCTATACCGCGTTGCCGCACAAGGCGGCCATGGCGGTTGTGCCTGATTTGCTCAAGGCCGGTTGCAAGGTGGTCGATCTGTCCGCCGACTACCGGCTCAAGGACGCTGCCGTCTATGAACAGTGGTATCAGCCGCACAGCAGTGCCGATCTGCTTGAGGAGGCCGCATACGGCCTTCCGGAGCTCTACCGGGAGCAGATCGTCGGTGCCCGGTTGGTGGCCAATCCCGGTTGCTACCCAACCAGCGTTGCTCTGGGACTGGCGCCCCTGGTGCAGGAGGGGCTTATCGACCTGGCCACCCTGATCATCGACAGCAAGTCTGGCACCAGCGGCGCCGGCCGCTCGGCCAAAGTCGGTTCCCTGTACTGCGAGGTTAACGAGGGGTTCAAGGCCTATGGTGTGGCCAGTCATCGCCACACCCCCGAAATCGAACAGACTCTCGGCCAACTGGCCGGAGTGCCTGTAGCGGTCTCCTTTACCCCCCATCTGTTGCCGATCAATCGTGGTATTCTCTCGACCTGCTACGCCAGCCTGACCGCCCAGCGCAGCACCGAAGAGCTGGTGGCTCTCTACATGGAGCATTATCGCAATGAGCCTTTCGTCCGGGTCCATCCTGCAGGCGAGTTGCCTAATGTCGCCTATGTGCGGGGCAGCAACTATTGCAATGTCGGCCTGGTGAGTGATCCGCGCACCGGGCGGGTAATTGTCGTGTCGGCTATCGACAACCTGCTCAAGGGGGCGGCCAGTCAGGCGGTGCAGAACATGAATCTGATGCTCGGCTTTGATGAAGCTTGTGGCTTGCAGGACCTGCCGCTGTTTCCCTGATGGCGTCGCAAAAAGTCCGCCCTGCTGCGTTACGATGCTTTTTCAGGACCTCGACATACACCATGTATGCCTTCGCCCCTTAAAAAGCACACAAAATTTTTGCTTAGCCATCCTGTGAGTTAGTAGGAGTGAATCTTCCTTGAGGAGTTCAGCATGAGCTGTATCGGCGAACAGAGTCTTGACCATTGCACTTGCACTTACACCGCCTGCGATAAAAGGGGGCGCTGCTGCGAGTGCGTCATATACCATCGCGGCAAGGGGGAGATCCCCGGCTGTTTCTTTTCCGCCGAAGGTGAGCGCAGCTACGACCGGTCATTGAAAAAACTCTGCGAGGATGGCGGCTGCTGAAAACCAACGACGCTCATAAATTTCTACCCGTTTGCCGACAGGACATGGAACGGCGTGGCTGGGATGAACTCGACGTGCTGTTCGTTTCCGGTGACGCCTACATCGACCACCCGGCTTTCGGCGTGCCGCTGTTGGCGCGACTGCTGGAAGCCGAAGGGTTCCGGGTCGGCATTCTTGCTCAGCCGGACTGGAGGGATCCGCAGGCCATGCAGGTGATGGGCCGGCCTCGGCTGTTTGCCGCCGTTTCCGCCGGGGCCATGGATTCCATGGTCAACCATTACACAGCGGCTAAAAAACTACGTCGTAACGATGCCTATACCCCGGGTGGCAAAAGCGGCGCCCGGCCCAACCGGGCGGTGATCGCCTACACCGCAGCCCTCAAGGGAGTCTTCAAGGGCCTGCCGGTGGTGATCGGTGGCATCGAGGCAAGCCTGCGCCGTCTTGCCCATTATGACTACTGGTCAGACAAAGTACGGCGTTCGCTGCTGGTCGACAGCAAGGCCAGCATGCTTCTTTACGGCATGGCCGAGACGGCTCTGCTGGAACTGGCCCGTCGGCTGGTAGCCGGAGAGCCCCTTGAGTCGATCCGCGACCTGCGTGGCACGGCCGTGTTGTGTGCCGAGCGGCCCGCCGAAGGTATTGAGCTGCCTGCATACGAGGAGGTCGCTGAGGATCCTGCGGCTTTCAACGAGGCTTTCCGGCTCGCTGCCGGCGAGACCAATCCCTACTGTGGCCGATCGTTGCTGCAAAAGCACGGTTCCCGCTGGCTGCTGGTCAATCCGCCGCCGCTGCCTTTGACCCAGGCTGAACTCGACCGTCTTTACGCTTTGCCTTACCAGCGCCGGCCCCATCCCGCCTATCGTGAGCCGATTCCTGCTTTTGAACAGATTCGCCATTCGCTGACCAGCCATCGAGGCTGTTGTGGCGGCTGCGCCTTCTGTGCCATTGCCCAGCACCAGGGCAAGTTTGTGCAGTCCCGCTCGACCAAATCCCTTTGCGAAGAGGCCAGGAAGCTGGCGGTCGACCCCGGTTTTCGCGGCACTGTCAGCGATGTCGGCGGGCCGAGCGCCAACATGTACGGCCTGCACTGCGGCAAAGGGGACGGCGGGAAAACCTGCCGCCGGGACGGTTGCCTGTTCCCCGAGCCTTGCCCCCATTTGCGCAGCGACGATCGGGCCATTGCCCAGTTGCTTCGGCGTCTGCTGGACATCGACGGTATTCGCCATCTGTTTGTCGCCTCCGGAGTGCGGCTCGATTTGCTTGAGCGCCAGCCGCATTATCGCCGGCAGCTGATTGCCAGCCACGTCAGCGGCCTGCTCAAAGTTGCTCCCGAGGCTTTGTGCGAGGACCTGACCCGCATCATGCGTAAGCCCGGACCCGCTGTATTCGAGAGCTTTCTCGATCGATTTCGTGAGCAAAGCCGTCGCGCAGGCCGTCGGCAGAGTGTGGTGCCTTACCTGATGGCCGGTCATCCCGGTTCAACCCTGGAGCATATGGTAGATACCGCCCTCTGGCTGTGCCGCCATGGTTTGCGGGTCGAGCAGGTGCAGGAGTTCACGCCGACTCCCGGTACCCTGGCAACCTGTATTTACCATACCGGTCGCGATCCCTTTAGCGGCAAGGCGGTTCATGTGCCTCGTTCAGATCGCGAACGGCGCCTGCAGAAGGCTTTGCTGCTCTCTCATCTGCCGGAGAACCGCGGGGCGGTTCAGGAGGCGCTGAAGCGCTGCGGCCGGGAGCGGGACGCTGCGCTGTTGCTGGGAGATGGCGCCAAGAGACGAACCGCCAGGCCAGGGCGGGGCAGGGCGCTTGACAGGCGGCGGGGCAGGGATTAACATAGCGCGCCGCGCCATTCTGTACGGATACAGCGGTTCATCTGGTAGACTGGTTAAAAACCACCTGCAGGGAAGAGACTTTCATGGAACTGTTGTTGACTGTTCTAGGTTTGATTCTGGTCGTCGAGGGGATCCCCTGGTTTCTGTCGCCGCGCCGTTTTAAGGTGCTGCTGTTGTCACTGGTGGAAATCGGCGATGGGCCGCTGCGCCTGGGAGGACTTTTGGCCATGCTGCTCGGCGTGCTGCTGGTTTACCTGGGCCGTGGCTGACAGAATGGGTGCAGTTCATTTCAAAGGCCTTTAAACAACCGCCCGAAGAGTCTGCAAGAGGCCGTTTTTATTCCATCTTTGCCGGGTTGTTTTTGCTCTTGGCAAGGGCCGGGAAAAGAATTGACTTTGTACATTATCTATGTTTGATTAACCTCTTGGCCAGCCCGGAACACTTTTTTTATGCACCTGAACGACTTTGATTTTGACCTGCCCGAAGAGTTGATCGCTCAGCAGCCTCTGGCTGATCGGAACCGTTCGCGGCTGCTGGTGCTGCACCGTTCTACAGGTGCTGTGGAAATCGGCGCATTTAACGATATTATTGACTATTTCCAGGCCGGTGACGTGCTGGTGGTCAACGATACCCGGGTTATCCCGGCACGCCTGCTGGGACGCAAGGAGTCGGGAGGCAAGGTCGAGGTCCTGCTGGTGCGACGCCTCGCCGGGGAAGCAGAGGTCTGGGTCTGTCTGACCAAGGCCTCCAAAGGGCCGCGGGCCGGAAGCCGGTTGTTGCTCGGCGATACGCTGGCCGCGACGGTCGTTGAAGGCGGAGAAGAGCCCTACAAGCATATTCGCTTCGAATGCGACGGCGATTTTCTGCAACAGATAGAGCAGATCGGCCGAATGCCGCTGCCGCCCTACATTCGTCGCGACGACAGTACCCTCGACAGGGAACGTTACCAGACCGTTTTTGCCCGCGAGGCCGGGGCGGTGGCTGCTCCTACGGCGGGACTGCATTTCACGCCGCAGATTCTGCAGCGCTTAAGGGAAAAAGGGGTTGAGATTCACCCGCTGACCCTGCACGTCGGGCTCGGTACCTTTCTGCCGGTGCGATGCGATGATATCCGCGAGCACCGCATGCACGAGGAGCATTTTACGGTGCCGGCTGCAACGGCTGCCGCAGTCAATAAAGCAAAAGCCGAAGGTCGCCGGGTCGTTGCCCTCGGCACGACCAGTACACGGACGCTGGAATATGCCGTCGACGGGCAGGGGGGACTGCAGGCAGGGTCGGGCAGTTGCGATCTCTTCATCTACCCGGGCTACAAATTCCGCATTGTCGATGCCCTGGTGACGAATTTTCATCTGCCCCGTTCGACCCTGCTGATGCTGGTTTCAGCCTTTGCAGGTCGCGAACCAGTGCTGGCCGCTTATCGCCGGGCGGTCGCTGAGAGGTTCCGCTTTTTCAGCTATGGTGATTGCATGCTAATTGTGTAGGAGGATGTCGGCCTTGAGGTGAACCGACTGCAAAATCGTCTGATCGGTCCATATTCCCGACAACTTTCGACAAATAGCGCTGCTATTAGCTATCAAATTCTCGAAAATCTGGCCTCGAACAGCCGATTTTTCGTTACGGTTCATCAAGACCGACAGCCTCCTTTGATGGCTTGTTGAAAATAAAAGGTTTTTTGTGAGTCAATTCGGATATACGCTGTTACAGAAGGATCCCAACAGCCAGGCCCGGCGCGGTCAAATTCGGACCCGGCGCGGCACCATCGAGACGCCGGTCTTTATGCCGGTCGGTACCCTCGGTACCGTAAAGGGCATGTTGCCCGAAACCCTTAAAGAGGAAGGGGCCGAGATCATTCTCGGCAATACCTACCACCTGTACCTGCGCCCCGGCCACGAGCTGGTGGCGCGGCTCGGCGGACTGCACCGGTTCATGAACTGGGATCGACCGATCCTGACTGACAGCGGCGGTTTCCAGGTTTTCAGTCTCGGCAAGTTGCGCAAGATCACTGAAGAAGGGGTGCGCTTTCAGTCCCATATCGACGGCTCCCGTCACATGCTGACACCGGAGTTGTCAATCGCCGTGCAGGAGGCGCTTGGCGCCGACATCATCATGGCCTTCGACGAGTGCATTCCCTATCCTTCGAGCCGTGATTACGTTGCCGACTCCACCGCTCTGTCAGGCCGTTGGGCCAAGCGCTGCAAGGAGGCGCGAAACCGAGAAGACGGCGCGGCGCTTTTCGGCATCGTGCAGGGCGGCATGCACGCCGACCTGAGGGCGCAAAGTGCCGAGGAACTGATGGAAATCGGCTTTGACGGCTATGCCGTCGGCGGCTTGTCCGTCGGCGAGGAGGCGGAGCTCATGTATGACATGATGGAAGCGACCCTTCCGCTGCTGCCGATCGATCAGCCGCGCTACGTGATGGGAGTCGGAACACCTGAAAACCTCATGGAAGGGGTAGCCCGCGGGGTCGACATGTTCGATTGCGTGATGCCGACTCGCAATGCCCGCAACGGCGTGCTCTTTACTTCTTTCGGCAAGGTGGTCATCAAGCAGGCCCGCTACGCCGACGATCCCTTGCCCATCGACCCGGAGTGCGACTGCTATGTCTGTCGCCACTACAGCCGGGCATATTTGCGTCACCTTTACCTGAATAACGAGATTCTCGCCGCGGTGCTGCATACCCGGCACAATCTCCACTATTATCTCGGCCTGATGGCCGGTGCCCGCGACGCTATCGCCGCAGGGCGCTTCAGCGAATATCGGCAGGACTTTTATCGCCGCCGGCAGCCTGATTCTAAGGTCTAGGAGCCAGGTGTAACCGGCACAGCGGGCTTTGCCGGGCCCGATACAGAGAGTTTTCGTACACATCGAGGAGGTATTGACTATGGTATCCGAAGCTTGGGCATTTGCCGGTCCGGCCGGCGGTCAGCAGGGCGGTAACCCCTATCAGGGGATCATCATGCTGGTGCTGATGTTCGCCATTTTTTACTTTTTGCTCATTCGCCCCCAACAAAAGAAGGCTAAACAGCACAAGGAACTGATCGAGGGACTCCAGATCGGCGACAATGTCGTTACCGTCGGCGGTATTTACGGCAAGGTAGCCGCCATTCAGGAAAATGTTCTGACCCTTGAAATCGCCACCGGCGTCAAGGTCAAGGTAACCCGCAGTTCCATCGCCTCCGTGGCCAAAGAGCAATAATTCGAATTGCAAAGGAGCTAGTACTGTCATGTCCAAGAGCATCAAGGTGCGGGGCGGGATCGTTCTCGGCTGCCTCCTGCTGGCGCTGATTTCCCTGGCGCCGACCTTTTTCAACGGCAGCCTGCCGTCCTGGTGGAAGCAGGCCTTCGATCCCATTCACCTCGGTCTCGACCTGCAGGGTGGTATGCATCTGGTGTTGGGTGTCGATGCTGAAAAAGCGGTGGAAAGCCGCCTCGACGCCATCGTCGATCAGGTGGAAGGGCTGCTGCGGGAGCAGGATGTGATCTTCAAGCGGGTCGATCGGCGTCCCGGTCAGCGGCTGACGGTGACCGTGTATGACGAGCAGGCCGGCGCCCAGGTAGAGGCCCTGATGGCCGAGAACTTCCCTGATCTGGAGCCCCTGACCCTGACTGCCGAAGGCGGATACATCGAGAAGAACTTTCGCCTCAGCGACCGGGAGGTCTCCCGCATCAAGGACTATGCGGTACGCCAGGCTCTGGAGACCCTGCGCAACCGGGTCGATCAGTTCGGTGTCAGCGAACCGACCCTTCAGTTGCAGACTGGCGGCCGGATTCTCATCCAGCTGCCGGGTGTCAAGGACCCCGAGCGGGCCATCGCTCTGCTCGGCAAGACCGCCCGTCTTGAGTTCATGATGGTCGACGAAAGGGCCGATGTGCAGCAGGCCATCAAGGGCGATGTGCCGGACGGCAGCAAGCTCCTCTACGAACGTCGGGTCGATCCGCGCAGCGGCACGGTGAGTGAGATTCCGCTGGTGGTCAAGGATAAGATAGTGATGGCCGGCGACATGCTGTCCGACGCCCAGGTACGCATTGATCCGCGCTTCAACGACCCCTACGTGGCCATCGATTTCAACGCCATGGGGGCCAAGCGCTTCGACCAGGTTACCGCCGCCAACGTCGGCAAGCGCATGGCTATTGTTCTGGACGACACGGTCTACTCGGCGCCGGTAATCCGCGAGCGTATCTCCGGCGGCAGCGCCCAGATCAGCGGGTCGTTCACTGAGCAGGAAGCCACCGACCTGGCCATCGTGCTGCGGGCCGGCGCATTGCCCGCCCCGGTCAAGGTTCTGGAAGAACGGACCGTTGGTCCCTCGCTGGGCCACGACTCCATCAACAAAGGGCTGATGTCCATGATCGTGGGCGGGATCCTGGTGGTCATCTTCATGGTCATCTACTACCAATTCTCCGGGATCATCGCCGACATCGCTCTGGCCCTCAACATCCTGCTCATCGCCGCGGGCCTGGCCGGATTCCAGGCGACCCTGACCCTGCCCGGCATCGCCGGCATCATCCTGACCATCGGCATGGCCGTGGACGCCAACGTGCTCATATTCGAACGCATCCGCGAGGAGCTTCGGATCGGAAAAACCCAGCACGCGGCGGTCAACGCCGGCTACGAACGCGCCACGCTCACCATCATGGACGCCAATGTCACGACCCTGATCGCCGCCCTGGTCCTGTTTCAGTTCGGCACGGGCCCCGTCAAGGGGTTTGCCGTCACCCTGAGCCTCGGCGTCATATCCAGCCTCTTCACGGCGCTTTTCGTGACGAGAATCATCTTCGACTATCTGCTTATCCACCGTCGGGTCAAAAAGATCAGCATATGAACCGGGCGCCGGACGGCGGCAGGATCCCCAGGACCGAACTCTTCAACCAAGGATAACGAACCATGCAGTTTATCAAACCCGACATCAACATCGATTTTATCGGCAAAAGGACGCTCGCCTATGGGGTATCCGGCGCGCTGATCCTGCTCAGCATCATCACCCTCCTCATCCACGGCGGGCCGAAATACGGGATCGACTTCGCGGGCGGCACGGTCATCCAGGTCAAGTTCGCCGCGCCGGTGACCCCGGACGCGATCAAGCAGGGCCTCGCGGAGATCGGCATCGAACAGCCGACGGTCCAGGTTTTCGGAGAGGCCCGGGAAAACGAGTACCTCATCCGGACCGACGTCTCCGAACAGGCCTCCGAGGGACTGCAGGAGAAGATCGGTGGAACCATGAAGGCCGCCACCGGCGTCGACGCGGAGATCCGCCGCGTGGAAATGGTCGGCCCCCAGGTCGGCAAGGACCTGCGGGAAAAGGCGCTTTTCGCCATGTTCTACGCTCTTTTATTCATCACCATCTACATCTCGGGACGCTTCGAGCTGAAATGGGTGCAGTCGGGGATCATGGTGGCCATACTTATCGGTGCGGTCTACCTCCTGTCGCTGATGAACGTGAGCACGCCGTTTCTGATTCTGTCTGCCCTGATCGTCAGCCTGGTGCTCTTCTGGTTCCTGCAGTTCC
>ENA-ORCT01001161-ORCT01001161.1-marine-metagenome-genome-assembly--contig:-NODE-1161-length-10704-cov-3.590195_pt1 | contig 10704 bp, 9 predicted proteins | sample MGYA00248632_ERZ508511 | MGnify/ENA primary metagenome ERZ508511 (study PRJEB26182, sample SAMN06268839) | marine metagenome | isolation source: Tt an P1-techrep anaerobic enrichment on pine from sediment... | reverse complement strand
CCCCGCCGATGATCACGCGCCCCGCGTCGGGCCGGTCCAGCAGCCCGGCGATATGCAGAAGCGTCGATTTCCCTGCGCCCGAGGGCGCGACCAGCGCCACCACCTCGCCGGGCTGCACCGAAAGCGACGCGCCATGCAGCACCCGCACCTCGCCGGGCAGGCCCTTGTTGTAGGTCTTGTCGACCCCCTCAAGCTGCAGAACCGGCTTATTCATAGCGCAGCGCCTCCACCGGGTTCATCCGCGCCGCGCGGCGGGCGGGGAAGATGGTGACCACGAAGGACAGGCCCAGCGACAGCGCCACGGCCGAAATCACGTCGCCCGCCTGCAGCTTGGCCGGCAGATCATAGATGCCGCGGATGGACGGGTCCCACACGCCGCCGCCGGCGATATAGTTCACGGCCGAGAAGATGGGGTCGATATAGATCGCGAACAGGCAGCCCAGCACCACGCCCAGAACCGTGCCCACCAGCCCGATCGACGCCCCGCAGATGAAGAACACCCGCAGGACCGAGCCCTCGGTCAGGCCCATGGTGCGCAGGATGCCGATATCGCCGCCCTTGTTCTTCACCAGCATGATCAGGCCCGAGATGATGTTCATCGCCGCGATCAGAACGAGGATCGCCATGATGATGAACATCACGTTGTCCTCGACATCCAGCGCCCGCAGGAAGGCGCCCGAGGCGTCTCGCCATGTCCACAGCATCGCCCGCTCGCCCCCCGCGCGCAGCAGCGCCGGGGCCAGATCGTCGATGGCCTCGGGCTCGGCCACCATGACCTCCATCTCGTCGGCCGCGCCCTCGCGGTTGAAATAGCTCTGCGCCTCGGCGAAGGGCATGTAGACGCGGGTGCGGTCGATGTCGTAGCGCCCGGCGGTGAAGATATAGACCACCTCATAGGCGTTGACCCGCGGCGAGGTGCCGAAGGCGGTCTTGACCCCGTCGGGCGAGATCAGCTTGATCCGGTCGCCCACGCCCACGCCCAGCTCGCGCGCCACGCCCGAACCGATGGCCAGCCCCTCGTCGAACCGCGCGATGTCGCCCAGGGCCTCTTCCGAGCCCGCCACGCGGGGGATGGTCATCAGGTCGTCCCGCGCGATGCCGAAGACCTCGACGCCTGCGTTGCGGCCCTGCGCGCTGGCCATGACCTGGCCCTTGACCAGGGGCGCGGCGCGGGTCACGCCCTCGACCTGGCGCAGGCGTTCGGCCATCGCCTCGTAATCGGTGATGGCGCGGGTGGTCTGGCCGGTCTCGGTCACGTGGAGGCTGGAATAGACCGTGACATGGGCATTGGCGCCCAGGATCGTGTCCACGAACTCGGCGCGGAAGCCGGCCCGCACCGCCAGCGTCGCGATCAGCGCGAAGACCGCCAGGGTGATGCCGACCAGCGAGATCCAGGTCATCACGCTGACGCCGCCCTCCGAACGGCGCGCGCGCAGGTAGCGCCAGGCGATCATCCATTCGAAACCGGCGAAGGGGGCGGTGCGGTTGGCCACGTCTGCTCCTGTTCTGCTTGGCGCGGACAGTGCGGCGAACGCCGCGGGGGGTCAAGCCGCAACCTGTGCCGCAGACGGCAGGTTTCCGCCCTCTGACGCCCGGTTTTTTCTGGTTTTTGAGTACGCGGAACGCTAGCCCTAGGGGGATAGCAAGGGAGACTCCGATCATGCCGGCAGGGCTTCTGATCCTTCTCTACCTGTTCGCGGCGCTGCTGCCGCTGGGGCTGGCCTGGGCGCAGGGCCTGGAGCCCCGCTCCATCGCCGACGAGCTGGCCTCGGGCGCGGGGATCCTGGCGCTGGCGGTGATCCTGGCCGAGTTCCTGCTGCTGGGCCGCTACCGCTTCGTGGCGCGCCGGGTGGGCACCGATATCGTGATGCGGATGCACCAGCTCCTGGCCCGCGGCGCGGCCATCCTCGCCGTGGTGCACCCCTTCCTCTACACCACCCGCCGCGCGCCCGCGCCGGACTGGGACGTGAACCGCCAGTTCTTCGTGATGAACGACTTCGCAGCGATCTGGCCGGGCATGATCGCCTGGCTGCTGCTGCCCGCGCTGGTGCTGATGGCAATCGGGCGCAATGCGCTGGGCTACCGTTACGAGACATGGCGGCTGATGCACGGGCTGGGCGCGGCGCTGATCGCGGGCTTCGGCGTGCTGCACACGCTGCGGGCGGGCCGCTACAGCGCCGATCCGGCGATGGGCTACGTCTGGCTGGCCCTGCTGGGCATCGCGCTTTTCGCGCTGGCCTATGTCTACGTGTTCACCCCCCTGGCGCAGCTGCGCCGGCCGTGGACGGTCACCTCGGTCGACCCGGTGGCCGAGCGCACATGGGAGGTCACCCTGCGCCCGGCGCGCGATTTCGCCTTCCGCTACCGCGCCGGGCAGTTCGCCTGGCTGAACATTCGCAACACACCTTTCGGGCCGCATGAAAACCCGTTCTCGATCAGCTCGGCCCCCTCGGCCGGGCCGGAGGTCAGCTTCATCATCAAGGAGCTGGGCGATTTCACCCGCACCATCGGCAGCATCCAGCCCGGCACGCGCGCCTATCTCGACGGCCCGCACGGGCACCTGACCGTCGCCGATCACAAGGCCCCGGGGATCGCCCTGATCGCCGGCGGGGTGGGCATCGCGCCGATGATGGGCATCCTGCGCGAGCTGCACGCCAAGGGCGACACCCGCCCCACGGCGCTGATCTACGGCAACCGCAGCGAGGCGCAGATCGCCTGCGGCGACGAACTGGAGTCGCTGACCCGCGAGCACGGCACGCGCCTGACCCATGTTCTGTGCGAACCGCCCGCCAGCATGGCCTGCAAGCTGGGCCTGATCACGCCGGAGATCCTGCGCGACCATTTCGGGAATGCCGAGCACAGGGCATGGCTCTACGTGCTCTGCGGCCCGCCCGCCATGATGGAGGCGGTCGAGGAGGCGCTGATCGCGCTCGGCGTGCCCTCGAGCAACATCCTGTCGGAGAGGTTCAGCTATGACTAGGTGGCTTTCACACCTGCCCCTGCGCCGCCGGATCGCGCTGGCCTATGCGGGCCTGAACGCGGTGGGGCTGCTCGCGCTCATTGCCTTCGCCCTGCGCGGGCTGGTCTGAGCGTCACGCCGGGCGGCGGCGGCGAAACAGGCGGCGCAGCCCGGCGAACAGCGCCATGACCGTCAGCCAGCCGGCGCCATAGCCGATGCCCGCACAGATCAGGCCGTCGGCGGTAGCCGGCACGGCGGGGCGGTATTCCTGCCAGGTGCGGCGGGCCAGGTCGGGGTCGGAAAAGCGCCAGACCTCCGCCAGGCGCTCCAGCGGCGCCTTGCCCTTGAGTTTGGCATAGTCGTGCGACAGCCGGTCGTAGCGGGCCAGTTGCCCTGCCATCGTCTCACGCAGCGCCTCTTCGAATTCCGAGCCTTCCAGCCGCGCCAGCGCCTCGTCGCGGCTCAGCCCCGCCGTTTTCGCGCTGACATCGAAGGCCAACGCGACCGGCCGCAACTCGTTCACCGCGCCGGAAAGGCGCTGCATGTATTGCTGCGAGAATTCGGGGAATTGCGACAGGGCCACGGCCCCCGCGATTCCCCCCGCAAGGGCCAGTGACCGGATCATCGCCTTACAGCCCCTTGTAGATCTCCACCACGCGGGCCACGGCCAGTTCGGGCGCCAGCTCTTCGCTTTCGCCGGTGCGGCGGCAGGTCAGTTCGACCACGCCGTTCTTCAACCCGCGGGGGCCGACGGTGATGCGCCAGGGCAGGCCGATCAGGTCCATGGTGGCGAACTTGGCGCCCGCGCGCTCCTCGCGGTCGTCGTAGAGCGGCTCCAGCCCGGCCGCGGTCAGCGCCTTGTAGAGGCCCTCGCAGGCGGCGTCGGCCTCGGCATCGCCCTGTTTCAGGTTCACGATGCCGCAATGGAAGGGGGTCACGCCCTCGGGCCAGATGATGCCCTTGTCGTCATGGCTGGCCTCGATGATCGCGCCCACCAGGCGGCTGACGCCGATCCCGTGGCTGCCCATGTGCACCGGCACGCGCTCGCCCTTGTCATTGGTCACCACCGCGCCCATGGGCTCGGAATACTTGGTGCCGAAATAGAAGATCTGGCCAACCTCGATGCCCCGGGCGGTGCGGCGGCGCTCTTCGGGGACCTGCTGGTGGAACAGCGCCTCGTCATGGGTGTCGTCGGTGCGGGCGTAGCGCGAGGTGAATTCCTCCATCACCGCCTGGCACTGTTCGACGCTGTCATAATCGATCTCGCGGTCGCCGAAACTCAGGTCGGTCACCGCGCTGTCGTAGAACACCCCGGACTCGCCGGTCTCGGCCAGCACCAGGAATTCATGGGTGTCCTCGCCGCCGATGGGGCCGGATTCGGCGCGCATGGGGATGGCCTGCAGGCCCATGCGTTCATAGCTGCGCAGGTAGCTCACCAGGTGGCGGTTATAGGCGTGCAGGGCGTCTTCCTTGGTCAGGTCGAAATTGTAGCCGTCCTTCATGTAGAACTCGCGCCCCCGCATCACGCCGAAGCGCGGGCGGATCTCGTCGCGGAACTTCCACTGGATGTGGTAGAGCGTCAGCGGCAGGTCCTTGTAGCTGTTGACGTGGCTGCGGAAGATATCGGTGATCAGCTCTTCGTTGGTGGGACCGTAGAGCATGTCGCGCCCGTGCCGGTCGGTGATGCGCAGCATCTCTTCGCCGTAATCGTCGTAGCGGCCGCTTTCGCGCCACAGGTCGGCCGATTGCAGGGTGGGCATCAGCAGCGGGATGTGGCCGGCGCGGACCTGCTCCTCGTGCACGATCTGTTCGATCCGCTTGAGTACCTTGTAGCCCAGCGGCAGCCAGGAATAGATCCCGGCGCTGGCCTGCTGGATCATGCCCGCGCGCAGCATGTAGCGGTGGCTGACGATCTGGGCCTCGGCGGGGGTTTCTTTCAGGACGGGCAGGAAATAGCGGGTCAGACGCATGTTTGTCGGCGCTTTCTGAAGTGATCTGTTCGGCCCCGTCTAAGCGATTGCGCCTTGCCAGACAAGGCACTCGGGCCCTTGCAACCTGCATTGGCATGGGTCACATCTACAGGCGCGGGAAAGGGACGCGCAAATGGCACTGCCGGTCAAGGAACAGCTGAAATACTGGAGCATCGCGGCCGCGGTGTTCCTGGGCCTGCTGTGGCTGCTCAGCGGGGTCATGCTGCCCTTCGTGCTGGGCATGGCGGTGGCCTATTTCCTGGACCCGGTGGCCGACTGGCTGGAGGCGCGCGGGTTCAGCCGCGCCTGGGCCACGGTGACCATCACCGCGGCGGCCGGGCTGGTTTTCACGCTGGTGGCGCTTCTGGTGGTGCCGGCGCTGGTGGACCAGTTGGCCGCGCTGGTGAATACCGCGCCCAAGCTCTTTGCCCAGCTCCAGGCCTTCCTGACCGAGCGCTTCCCCTCGCTGGTGGACGAGGGCTCGACGCTGCGCCAGTCGCTGCTGGCGCTGGGCGACACCATCCAGTCCAAGGGGGGCGAGCTGGTAAATGCCCTCGTCACCTCGGCGATGAACGTCATCAACATGGCGCTTCTGGTGGTGCTGGTGCCGGTGATCACCTTCTACCTGCTGATGGACTGGGACAGGATGGTCGCCCGGGTGGACGACCTGCTGCCGCGCGACCACGCCCCGGTGATCCGCGAACTGGCCCGCGACATCGACCGGACGCTGGCCTCGTTCATCCGCGGCCAGGGCACGGTCTGCCTGATCCTGGGCGTCTTCTATGCCACGGCGCTGATGCTGACGGGTCTGCAATTCGGGCTGATCGTGGGCTTCATCGCGGGGCTGATCTCTTTCATCCCCTATGTCGGGGCGCTCGTGGGCGGCGCGTTGGCGCTGGGGCTGGCGGTGTTCCAGTTCTGGGGCGAGTGGTGGATGATCGGCGCGGTGGGCGCGGTCTTCGCCGCGGGCCAGGTGATCGAGGGCAACGTGCTGACGCCCAAGCTGGTGGGCGGCTCGGTCGGGCTGCACCCGGTCTGGCTGATCTTCGCCCTGTCGGCCTTCGGCGCGCTGTTCGGCTTCGTGGGCATGCTGGTGGCGGTGCCGGTGGCCGCCTCGATCGGCGTGGTGGCGCGCTGGGGCGTGGGGCGGTACCAGGGCAGCCGCCTCTACAAGGGTCTGAGCGGGCGCGAGGAAGAGTAGATGACCGAACAGATGGCCTTCGACCTGCCCGTTCGCAGCGCAACCGGGCGGGAGGATTTCTTCGTCTCCCCCTCCAACGCCGTGGCCGTGGCGCAGATCGAGGCCTGGCGCGACTGGCCGCAGCGCAAGCTGGTGCTGGTGGGGCCCGAGGGCGCGGGCAAGACCCATCTCGCCCATGTCTGGGCCGATGCCAGCGGCGCGAGGATCGTCGCCGCCGGCGACCTGGCCGGGGCCGGGATCGAGGCGCTGGCCACGCTGGGCGCGGTGGCGGTCGAGGATGCCGACCGCATCGCGGGCGACCGCGCCGCGGAAGAGGCGCTGTTTCATCTGCACAACCTGATTCTGGCCGAGGGCGGTACCCTGCTGCTGACCGCGCGCACCGCGCCGCGGCTCTGGCCCCTCACCCTGCCCGACCTGCGCAGCCGGCTGGAGGCCACCGCCAGCGCCACGCTGGAGGCGCCCGACGACGCGCTGCTGGCCGCCGTGCTGGTCAAACTCTTCGCCGACCGCCAGATCGCCGTGCCGCCGCGGCTGATTTCCTACCTCGTGGGGCGCATGGACCGCTCTTTCGCCGCGGCGCAGGCGCTGGTGGCCGATCTCGACCGGCGGGCGCTGGAAACCGGGCGGAAAATCAGCGAGCGGCTGGCCGCCGAGTTGCTGGACAAGGGCTGACCGGACGGGCGATACTGTCACTCAGGCGTTACGAACAAGGCGGAAAAGCCGGGCATGACACAGGCTGATTTTCTCAACTCCCCGCTGCCCGACCCGGTCGAGGTGCCCGCCACCCACCGCACCGGACCGAAACGTTTCTTCAACCGCGAACTGAGCTGGCTCGGCTTCAACTGGCGCGTGCTGGAAGAGGCCTCCAACCCCAAGGTCCCGCTGCTGGAGCGAGTGCGCTTCCTGTCGATCTCGGCCACCAATCTGGATGAGTTCTACACCGTGCGCGTGGCCGGCCTGCGCGAGCTCGCCCGCGAGGGCAACACCACGCCCGCCGCCGACGGGCTGACGCCGGCCGAGCAGCTGGTGCTGATCGACAAGGATGCCCGCCGCCTGCTGCAATCGCAGCAGAGCGTCTGGAACAAGCTCAAGCGCGAGATGGAGGAGGAGGGGATCACCCTCCTCACCCGCTCCAAGCTCGGCAAGCGCGACCGCGACCATCTCGAGGCGCATTTCCTGAACAAGGTCTTCCCGGTGCTCTCGCCGCTGGCGATCGACCCGGCGCACCCCTTCCCCTTCATTCCCAACACCGGCTTCTGCCTGGCGCTGCAGATGGAGCGCGAAAGCGACGGCCGACCGCTGCAGGCGCTGTTGCCGATCCCCAACCAGGTGGACCGCTTCATCCGCCTGCCCGCGCCGGAGGGCGAGCACCGTTTCCTGCCGCTCGAGGAACTGCTGCTGATCCATATCGGCATCCTCTTCCCCGGCTACAAAGCCGTCGGCAGCTGCACCTTCCGCGTGCTGCGCGACAGCGACCTGGAGGTCGAGGACGAGGCCGAGGACCTGGTGCGCGAGTTCGAGGTCGCGCTCAAGCGCCGCCGCCGCGGCGAGGTGGTGCGCATGAAGCTCTCGGCCGGCGCGCCCGAGGAGCTGCGCCGCCTGATCATGCAGGAGCTGCACATCACCGAGGCCGAGGTGATCGAGGTGCGGGGGCTGATCGGCGTGGCCGACCTCAAGGAACTAGTGCTCGACGCCCGGCCCGACCTGCTCTGGCCCAGCTTCACCCCGCGGGTGCCGGAACGGGTGCAGGACCATGACGGCGACATGTTCGCCGCGATCCGGCAGAAGGACATGCTGCTGCACCACCCGTACGAGACCTTCGACATGGTGGTGCGCTTCCTGCAGCAGGCCGCGCGCGACCCCAATGTGCTGGCCATCAAGCAGACGCTCTACCGCACCTCCAAGGACAGCCCGATCGTCAGCGCGCTGTGCGAGGCGGCCGAGGACGGCAAGTCGGTGACCGCGCTGGTGGAGCTGAAGGCCCGGTTCGACGAGGCCGCCAATATCCGCCAGTCGCGCCGGCTGGAGCGCTCGGGCGCGCATGTGATCTACGGGTTCATCAACTACAAGACCCATGCCAAGATCAGCACCGTGGTGCGGCGCGAGGGCGATCAGCTGGTGACCTACACCCATTACGGCACCGGCAACTACCACCCGATCACGGCCAAGATCTACACTGACCTCAGCTTCTTCACCTGCGACCCGGCGCTGGGGCGGGACGCCACCAAGGTGTTCAACTATGTCGGCGGCTATGCCGAGCCCGAGGGGCTGGAGAACCTTGCGATCTCGCCCATCAACCTGAAATCCACCATCATCGAAAGCCTCGAGGCCGAGGCCGGGCACGCCCGCGCCGGCCGCCCGGCCGAGGTCTGGGCCAAGATGAACTCGCTGATCGAGCCCGACGTGATCGACGCGCTCTACAAGGCCAGCCAGGCGGGGGTGAAGATCAACCTGGTGATCCGCGGCATCTGCGGCCTGCGCCCCGGCATCAAGGGCCTGTCCGAGAACATCCGGGTGAAATCCATCGTCGGGCGCTTCCTGGAGCATTCGCGCATCGCCTGCTTCGGCAACGGCCACGGGCTGCCCTCGAAACACGCGCGGGTCTGGATCTCCTCGGCCGACTGGATGGGGCGCAACCTGAACCGGCGGGTCGAAACCCTGGTCGAGATCCACAACGACACGGTCAAGGAACAGATCGTCAGCCAGATCATGGCCGCGAACCTTGCCGACGAGGCGCAGAGTTGGGTGATGACCCCCGATGGCAGCTTCACCCGGGCCTCTGCCGGCAAGGGCGCCTTCAACTGCCACGAGTTCTTCATGAAGCATCCGTCGCTTTCGGGGCGCGGCAAGGCGGGCGCGCGGGACGTGCCGCAACTGGCCCGCTCGAAAGACTGACCACGGCCCGGGGGGGCAGCCATGGACCACAGCAGCGACCCGAGATCCGAAGACTGGGGCATGTTCGGCCGCCCGCTGTTCAACGACCCCTCCTCGCGCGCGCTCAGCCGCGTCGGCGTGGTCGATGTCGGCTCCAACTCGGTGCGGATGGTGGTGTTCGACGGGGCGGCGCGCAGCCCGGCCTATTTCTTCAACGAAAAGGTCATGTGCGGGCTGGGCGCGGGGCTTTCCGAAAGCGGCCGGCTGAACCCCGAGGGCAAGGCCCGCGCGCTGGCCGCGATCCGGCGCTTCACCCTGCTGGCCGAAGGCATGGGCGCCACGCCCCTGACCGCGGTGGCCACGGCCGCCATGCGCGAGGCAAAGGACGGGCCGGAGTTTTGCCAGAAGGTGCTCGACGAGACCGGGCTGAAGCTCTGGGTGATCGACGGCGCCGAGGAGGCGCGGCTTGCGGCGCAGGGGGTGCTGCTGGGCTGGCCCGAGGCCGACGGGCTGGTCTGCGACATCGGCGGCTCGTCCATGGAACTGGCCGAGGTCAGCAGGGGCGAGGTGGGCAGGCGCCTGTCCTCGCCGCTGGGGCCGCTGAAACTGCGCGACGTGAAGGGCGGCAAGAAGGGGCTGGCCCGGCACATCAACGCCGTCGTCGCCGACCTCGCCGCCACCATGGGCACCGCGCATGACCGGCTGTTCCTGGTCGGCGGCTCGTGGCGGGCGATCGCCCGGCTGGACATGGACAGGCGCGGCTATCCGCTGACGGTGCTGCACGAATACCGCATGTCCCGCAAATCCATCCTGGAGACGCTGGACTGGATCGCCGCCAACGACCCGGAGGTGCTGCGCAGCCGCGCCGGCATCGGGGTGGAGCGGATGGCGCTGGTGCCCATCGCGGCAGAGGTGCTGCGCCGGCTTGTCGGGACGCTGAAACCCAAGGAGATCTGCGTGTCGAGCTATGGCATCCGCGAGGGCACGCTCTACGAGCAGATGCCCGACCAGCTGCGCCGCCGCGACCCGCTGATCGAGGCCTGCTATTTCGCCGAATCCATCTCGTCCCGGATGCCGGGCTTCGGGCGGCGGCTGTTCAAGTTCATCCTGCCGCTCTACGACGGCGCCCCGCCCGAGCGGCTGCGCCTGGTCAAGGCCGCCTGCCTGCTGCACGACACCGCCTGGCGCGCCCATCCCGACTACCGGCACGAGGTCTGCTTCGACGCCGCCACCCGCGCCAATCTGGGCGGGCTGGACCACGAGGGAAGGGTGTTCCTGGGGCTGGCCCTGCTGCACCGCTACAAGAACAAACGCGCCGGCAGCCGGTTCGAGCCGCTGTTCGAGCTGCTGACCGAGCAGCAGATCCAGGAGGCCGAGGTGCTGGGCAAGGCGATGCGCTTTGGCGCGATGTTCTCCTCCGACCAGCCCGACGCCTTCGCCAAGCTGCGCTATGCCGAGGACCGCTCCAGGCTGGAGCTGGTGCTGGAGCCGGGGGCCGAGGCGCTCTATGGCGAGGTGGCCGAGGCGCGGCTGGCGTCGCTGGCGAAATCGCTGGGCATGGAGACGCGGGTCATCGGCGCGGCGTGACCGGTTGGGCCGCCGGGCGGGGATGTGTTTCCCGAGAAGACGGGGTCAGATCTCGATCTCTTCGCCGGGCGCGGGCGCCTCTTCAGCCGGGGGCGGGGGGAGCGGGGTCTTGC
>ENA-ORCT01001160-ORCT01001160.1-marine-metagenome-genome-assembly--contig:-NODE-1160-length-10707-cov-2.942333_pt1 | contig 10707 bp, 8 predicted proteins | sample MGYA00248632_ERZ508511 | MGnify/ENA primary metagenome ERZ508511 (study PRJEB26182, sample SAMN06268839) | marine metagenome | isolation source: Tt an P1-techrep anaerobic enrichment on pine from sediment... | reverse complement strand
GATCGGAAGAGCACACGTCTGAACTCCAGTCACATGAGCATCTCGTATGCCGTCTTCTGCTTGAAAAAAAAACAAGAGGGCCGGATCATGCTGGTTTCAGCACCCTGGCCGCTGTTCAACCGGCCCTCTTTGCCTCTGGGCGCGTTGAAAGCCTATCTGAAAAAAACGCTGCCGTCGCTGACCGTCGATTCCAGCCATTTTTTCCTGGAGGCCGCCCACGCCCTGGGATTTGAACCTTATCATCAGGTATCCCAAAGGGTCTGGCGTGCCGAAGCTGTTTTTTCCGCCCTGCTTTATCCGCAGCGGGCGCAGCATGCCGAATCGCTTTACGCGGCCACCATCAAAAAGAGCGACCCGGCGCCGTCCGATTTTTCCAAGCTGGTCAACCAGGTCGAAACCATCAGCAAGAAATGGCTGAACTGCATCGACGGGGAGGGGTTGGAACTGGTGGGCTTTTCCGTCTCGTTTTGCCAGGTGACTGCATCGTTGTACCTGATATCCAGGATCAAAGCGGTGTTTCCTGCGCTTCCCGTGGTGGTGGGCGGTTCGTCTTTTTCCGGTGGGCCTTCCCTGGATCTGCTGCGTGCGTTTCCCTGGATCGACTATCTGGTCGCAGGGGAGGGGGAGCAGGCGCTGGAAGCGTTGGTGCGGCATCTGCTGAACCCGGCACAGGAAACGGATCCACCCGCACTGCCCGATGGGGTGTTTTCTTTGAATCGTCCCGGTGGATCAAAGCGTCGTTTTTCGCAGATGCGCCGCTTGAACGACCTGCCCGTTCCGGATTACGATGACTATTTTCGACTGCTGAACAGGTTCGAACCCGCGCATCGATTTTTCCCGACCCTGCCCATAGAAGCCTCGCGGGGATGCTGGTGGCAAGGGCGCGAAAGCGGCGGCCGGTTTAAGGGATGTGCCTTTTGCAACCTGAACCTTCAATGGAACGGGTACCGCATCAAACCCGTTCGCCAAGTCGTGCAGGAAGTCGATCAACTGGTACGCAGGCACGAGGTGGTTTCATTGGCTTTTGCCGACAACACCCTGCCGGAAAAGCAGGCGGCATCGCTTTTCGATGGAATCCGGGCGCTGAATTTCGATCTTTCCGTTTTTGCCGAGATCCGGGCGACGACGACGCCGTCCACCATAAGGAAGATGAAACGGGCAGGGGTGGATACGTTGCAGGTGGGGATCGAAGCCCTGTCCACCCGGTTGCTGAAAAAAATGAACAAGGGCGTTCGTGCCATCGACAACCTGTGCCTGATGAAATACTGTGAAGCTGCCGGCATCGTCAATGCTGGAAACCTGATGCTCCATTTCCCTTCCAGCGATGTCGACGATGTCGCCCAGACCCTTGAATGCCTGAAATTCGCCCGTTGGTATCGGCCCTTGAAGACGGTGAGTTTCTGGCTGGGGCTGGACAGCCCCGTATACCGTTTCCCCGAACGGTTTCACATCCACTCGACGTTCAATCATCCCAATTTGAAAAAGCTTTTCCCCGCGAGCGTGGCCAACGGATTGCACTTCATGATCCAGGGCTATCGCGGTGACCGCAAGCGTCAGCACAAGCTGTGGCGGGGGGTCCGGCAGGAAGTGCGCCAGTGGCACAAGGCATACGCGGCCGTGCAGCGTCAGACCAATGGCGGACCGGCCCTTTCCTATCGGGATGGCTGCCGATTTCTCGTTATCGATCAGCATTTTCCACAAGCGCCTGTCAACCGGCATCGGCTTACCGGAACCTCGGCCGATATCTATCGCTTTTGCCGCACCCCCCGTTCGCTGGAGCAGATTGCCCGGCGATTTGCGGACTTCAACACGCAGCAGATCCGCTCCTTTCTCCAATCCATGGCGGCGAAACGGCTCACCTTTGTGGAAAACGGCTGGTATTTGAGCCTGGCGGCATCGAAGTCGTGGTGCTGCGGACGATGAAAACGTTGATCATGGCACCGCTGCGCGGCATTACCGACGCCGTGTTCAGAAATGCCTTTAAAAAACACTTCAACGGGATCGATGAAGCGGTGGCGCCTTTCATCACCTCGCTCAAGGGACGCCGCATCAAGCCCTCGCATCTTCGAGACCTGGCACCGGAACGCAACCGGAGCCTTGCGGTCGTGCCTCAGATTTTGAGCAACGACGCCGACGAATTCGTCCGTCTGGCCAACACCCTCACGGATATGGGCTACCATGAAATCAATTGGAACCTGGGCTGTCCCTATCCCATGGTGGCCAAAAAAATGCGCGGCTCCGGTCTGCTTCCCCACGTCGATGTCATCGACCGGTTGCTCGACAAGATACTGAATGAATTCAACGGACGGCTGTCCATCAAAACCCGCCTGGGCCGCTTATGCGCTGACGAAATGGATCTTCTGGTTCCGGTGTTCAACCGCTATCCGCTCGTCCGCCTGGTTGTTCATCCCCGCACCGGGGTGCAGATGTACACCGGCAGGGTGGATTTGGATGCCTTTGCCGCGTGCCTGGCGCAGATTGCCCATCCGGTCGTGTATAACGGGGACATCCGGGACCGAACTACCTATTTCGGGCTGGCCGCGCGGTTCCCCGAGGTGAACCAATGGATGTTGGGGCGGGGACTGATCGCCGATCCCTTCCTGGCGGAGAGGATCCAGGCCGGCAGCCCTGACATTCATCGCCGCAACGAACGGTTCGCCGCCTTTCACGACGATCTGCTGGCCGGTTACCGATCCCTTTTTTCCGGGCCCGGGCACGTACTTGACCGCATGAAAGGGCTCTGGGGATATTTTGCCGACGGTTTCGAAGACGGCGCCCGCCTGCTGAAACGGATCCGCAAGGCCCGCGACCTGGATCGCTACAGACGGCTTGTCGACCAGGCCCTTTCGCAGCTGTGACCGCTGGAGAAACGGGCGTTTTCAGGCAATGGACTATCGTTCCGAACGATCGTATTTCGTGTCGAAAGCAAAGCATCGGGTTGCGCAGTCTGGCCAAAATCGATTATACTGATAAAAATTTAGCATTTAGAAACCGGTCCTGGAACCGCCCACAATCTTCTGATTCCCTAACAACGATGGGCTGCCTTACTGCCCTGGAGCGATTCAATGCCTTCCAAAACGATCCTGATCGTGGATGACGAACTGAGCATCCTGGTGCCGCTGCAGTTTCTCATGGAAAAAGAAGGGTATGTGGCCAAGCTGGCCCAAAGCGGCAAAGAGGCCATCGAAAAAATTCACGACATCCAACCGGATTTGATTTTGCTCGACATCATGCTTCCGGATCTGGACGGTTACGAGATCTACCAGATGATCCGGAGCCGCAGGGAATGGGAATCCATTCGCGTTATTTTTCTCACGGCTAAAAACAGGGATGCCGACATCGCCAAAGGCCTGGCCATGGGCGCAGATGCCTACGTCACCAAGCCTTTTTCCAATACCGAGTTGATGGAGAAAATACGAAAGCTGATCGGTCCGGGTGATCGTTGACCGCGCCGGAGCGGTTCCGGGGGTCGGATCAGACCAGCGTCATCAGGTAGTCCCGCAACTGGATGCGCTGGTTGGTCAGACCCAGCTTTTTACGCAAGCGGTTGCGATGGGCCTCGATGGTTTTGGATGAGGCGTTGAGAATCTGGGCAATTTCCTTGGTGGTCTTATCCTTGCGAACCAGGTCGGCGATCTGGATTTCCGTAGGCGTCAGATCGAAAAACTTCATGGGGATCTGGCGCAGGAAAGGGGAGACGATGTTGGAAATGTTGGCCTGGATGATTTCCACGTAGGTGGCCTGTTTTTCATCCAGCTGGCTGTGGCTGAGTTTCTCCAGAAAGGGGAGGACCATGTCCTTGACATTGGCGACAATGATATTTTCCATGTCCGCCTGATCCTCTTCCCGGTTTTTCAGCAGAACATTCATTGCCGTGTTCACCTCTTTGAGCGCGGCGCTTTTGTCTTTGAGCGCGATTTCGCTTTCCATCAGTTTTTTTTGTGCAAGTTTCCTTTCGGCGATTTCAAGATTGGCCCGTTCGAGCAGTTGTGCGTTTTCAATGGCCGTCGCAGAGGCGTCGGCCAGCAACTCGAGCAGGGTGGCATGGGTATCTTCAAAACGGCCGACCTTTTTGTCGACAACCTGCAGTGCGCCGATGATCTCGCCTTTCACACGCATGGGGACGCTGACGATGGAGCGCAGTTCCACCTTCATCTTGTCCGCCACCTTGGTAAAGTGACGCAAATCCTCCCGGGTATCCGGTAAGATGAGGCTTTCCCCTCGGGAACTGACCCAACCGGCCACCCCCTCGCCGGGCATAAGACGCCAGCCTTTGACAATGTTGCGCTGGAATCCGGCGGCCTGGCGGCAGACCACTTCGCCGGAATTCGGGTCGATCAGCCAGATCGAACTGCCGACCACACCAAAAAGGTTGCGAATGGCTTCCAGGATGGTGGACAGCAGCCGGTCGAGCTCCAGGCAGGAGTTGATGGCCAGAAAAGCCTGACTGATCAATTCAAGCTCCCGGTTTCGCTGTCTCAGGTCTTCGTTTTCCCGGAGCAATCGGCGGTTCTCGGCCTTGAAACGTTTGGCATTCAGCGTTCGTGAGGTTTGCTGCAAGCGATCGGGCGGTATTTTATCGTTGGCCATCGAGACACACCTGGAAGCGAAAAATGGATATTGGGGTCGGCAATTCCATGATTTGGAGCGGTTTGCTGCGAACTAGGACCATCATCTTCCGAAAAAGTCAATGAAAATCTAAATGTTACGAATTTATCCAATCTATTGTGAGGCCGCTGGTGTCGGTTGTTTTTGACCATGGTTTAAGATATAGAAAGCCGAACAAGATCGACATTTCGTCCACCTTTACAATTTCATGAAAGGAGCAGCGACTATGCAACGAGACCTCTGGTCGATGGGGATAATTATCCTGACTTTATTGGTGATTGCCTGTGGCGGCAAGTACGATGAGGTCGAAAGCACGCTGAACGATTACGCGGATGCCATGGAAGATTACATCGGCCGTATGGAAAAGGCGGACAGTGCCGAATCGGTCGTCAACGCCATGCAGGAGTACACGGAAAAGATGAACGCCCTGAGCCTTGAGACGGGCGAGCCCATGGTGGAGGCGATTCAGCGACTAATGGCGGATGATACCGTTTCGGTTATCATTCTTCGGGCCGATGGGGATAACTTCTGTACCGGATCGGATCTGGATTTGCTGGGTGACAATATGGACCCGGCCTACCTGTGCGGGCTGATGAACCGGATCAATGCATTTCTGTTCGATCTGCATCAAGGGCCTAAAATCGTCATCACCGAGGTGGACGGATTCGCCCTGGGCGGCGGCCTTGGTCTTGCCCTTGCATCGGATATTACCGTGGCTACCGATCAGGCGAAATTTTGCTGCGGGTTCATCCGCATCGGAGCTGTGCCGGACATGGGCGTGACCTATTTTCTCACCGAGCGGATCGGGATGGCCAGGGCCCGGGAGATCGCACTGACCGGCGATATCATCGATGCGGGCCGGGCGCTGGAAATGGGGCTGATCAACCGGGTCGTTTCCCGGGCAGAGATCTCCGAAGAAGTGATGAAACTGGCCGCACGGATCGCCAAAGCATCGCCGGAAGCCCTGTCCTTGACCAAGCGGAACCTGAATCGGGCACGTCGCATCGACCTTCAGACGGCCCTAGATCTTGAAGCCCACATCCAGCCGCTGATGCTCTTGTCGGACGCTCATAAGGCGGCCATAAAAAAAATGCTGTCATAGGTTGTCCGGAGGGCCGATCCTCTGCCGCGGACACCCACCGGGAAAGTGACCCAATACGTTCTGGTGGAAGCTTATTCATAGGGCGCTCTTAAACAAGATGTTCAGACCTCAACATTTACGAGATCTGAACGTTACGCTTTGGACACCGATGTATCGTTATCTGTGAACGCTCAGGAACGCGGATTAATTAAACTCACGTTCCTCAGAGCCTTTTGGGAAACCTGGGGATTGAAAGGAGGGGATATGGAATTTGAGAGAGTGTGGCACAAATGGTATCCGAATGGCACTCCTTCGCAGGTGGATATCGAACCGGTGACAATGCCCGAGGCCCTGGAGAGAGCCGCCCGGGACTTTCCCGACAACACTGCGTTTTTTTACATGGGTAAAAAAATTACCTACCGCGAGTTGAACCGCCTGGCGGATGTCTTTGCCCATGCCCTGATCGACCTCGGTGTCGGGCGTGGTGACAAGGTCGGTATGCTCCTGCCCAACATTCCCCAGGTGATCATCGCCGATTATGCGACCTACAAAATCGGTGCGGTCACGGTGATGAACAACCCCCTGTATACCGAGCGCGAACTGCTGCACCAACTCAACGATTCGGAGACCACCACCCTGGTCACCCTGGACCTGCTCCTTCCCCGGGTGCTGAAGATACAAAACGAGACCCGCATCAAAACGATCATCAGCTGTCATATCAATGATTATCTTCCGTTTCCCATGAGACAGCTTTTTCCTTTGGTGAAAAAGGAAATGTATCGGAAAGACCAGCCCCATGACGGGGTGTATCCGTTCATGCAACTTATGGGACGTTATCCCGACACCCCGGTGGAAAACCGGGCCGATTGGAATGAAACCGCCGCTTTGCTCTATACAGGCGGCACCACCGGGGTCAGCAAAGGCGCCGAACTGACCCACGCCAACATTTCTTCGGTGGTCCAGCAGTTCAGCGCCTGGTTTCCGGACCTGAACCGCGGTGATCCCGAACGGCTTCTGGGGATCTATCCGATTTTTCATTCAGCCGGCTACTCGGTCAGCCAGAATCTGGTTATCTGGAACGGCTGGAGCGGGATTCTGGTGCCCCGACCGGATCCAGGCGTTATCACCAGCATGCTGAAAAAATACAAGCCCACGTTTCTTCCCGGGGTTCCCACAATCTACGTGGGGCTTCTTGGGCATGAACCGTTTCGAAAACTGAATCTTTCCCATGTCAAGGGCTATTTCGGCGGGGCCGCCCCCCTGGCCGAAGATACACTGAATCAGTTGAAAGGCCTTCACGGCGCTATCATCCATGACGTCTACGGTGCGACTGAAAACGCAGCCTTTGCCACATGCACCCCCTGGCAGGGACGGGTGAAAATCGGCACGGTGGGCATCCCGCTGCCCAACACCGATCTGAAGCTTGTCGATCTTGAGACCGGTGAGAAGATCACGACACCGAACCGGGAGGGGGAGATCTGTCTCCGCGGACCCCAGATCATGAAAGGATATTACAACAAGCCCGAAGAGACCGCTGCGGTGCTCAAGGACGACTGGCTTTATCTGGGCGATATTGGGCGAATGGATGAAGACGGCTATTTGACCATCGTGGACCGGAAAAAGGACATGATTGTGGCCGGCGGCTTCAACATCTATCCCAAGGAGATCGACGAAGTGCTCATGGGGCACGAAAAGGTTCTGGAAGCCTGTACCGTCGGGGTGCCCGACTCCTACCGCGGCGAAACCGTCAAAGCCTTTGTGGTTCCCGCACCAGGCCAGGAGCCGACCGAAACCGAAATCAGGACCTACTGTCGGAGTCTTCTGGCTGCGTACAAGGTCCCGCAGCAGATCATTGTGATCCATGAACTGCCCAAAACCGCCGTCGGAAAAATAATGAGAAAAGAGGTCCGCAAGATAGCCATAAATCAATAGAGTAATTTCATTTTGGAAAAGCGGGTAAGATTAAAACGGGGCGGTTCCAGAGGCAGCGGTTCATGAAAAAAAATCGGCATTACGAATACGTCCATCGGGACCTGGATCGCGAGGTGATAGCCATCGGCGGCCATTACCGTTTCTCCAGCGAGAAGAGAATAACCTTCAGCGGGCGGCAGGTGCTGTATCTGTCCGGCTATGCCCTTTTTGACAGCACCTGCTGCGGGGCCGGGGGCTGCGGCTACGCGCTCGTCCAGGGGTTTGTCGAAAACTGGAAATACCGAAGCGATCCCGACGGTTTTTCCGTCTCCCGTGTCGAAGAGATTTGCGAAGCGGATTGTCAGATGGAACTCGGGCGACTGATTAAGGACAGGGAGAATGTGCAACAGGTGGTCTTTCGCACCTGGCTGTAATTTAATTTGAATTCCAGGTTGAGGACATGTTCATGACGATGACTGACGACAAACCGTGGTTGACAAATTATGATCCGGGAGTCGCCCCCGAGGTGACGATTACGGATATTTCCTATGTGGAGTTGTTGCAAGAAGGCCTGAGTTTCAATCCTGATCGGGCGGCGCTTCATTTTATGGGACGAACGATCCGGTTTCGGGAACTCGACAAGCTGTCAGCCCGCATTGCCCGGTTTCTGGCCGACAATGGTTACGGACCGGGGCATGTGGTCGGGATCAATCTGCCGAATATCCCCGAATATCCAATCGCCCTGGCCGGTGCCCTGCGGGCAGGTTGTGCGGTTACCGGTATATCTCCTCTGCTCACGGCAAAAGAGATGGCCTACCAGATCAACGATGCCGGCGCTGACGTCGTGGTCGTCCTGGACTCGATTTTTGAAGAGCGTCTGATATCGATCCAGGATCAGGTGCCGGGCATAAGGCACGTTGTCGCGGCGAATGTCGGCGACTTTCTGCCGCCGGTAAAGCGGATGCTGGGGAAGATGTTCAACAAAATTCCCGGTGGCAAGGTGGTTCCCATTGCGGGCAAGGAAGTTATAGCTTTCAAGTCACTCCTTGCGGATTATCCGCCGGATTGCCCGAACGTTCGCATTGCTCCCGACGACACCTGCCTGATTCAGTACACAGGCGGAACCACCGGCGTTCCCAAAGGCACAGTGCTCACCCATCGGAATATGGTGGCCAACAACATTCACTGCAAAAAATGGGTCGGTTTTGAAATCGGACAGGATGTCCTGTGCTCGGGATTTCCCTATTTCCACCTGGCCGGTCTGGCCTTCGGCATGCTGGCCATGTGCACAGGGAACGCCCAGTGCCTGATTCCGGATCCGCGCAATACCCGGCACATCTGCGGAGAAATAAAAACTCAGAAGCCAACGGTGATGGCCAATGTGCCCACGCTGTACCAGATGCTCCTGGATGATCCAAGATTCAAGACCCTTGATTTTTCGTCGCTTAAGATCTGTGTTTCCGGCGCGGCACCGTTTTCGGTTGAAAGTATTCAGGCCATGGAATCGGTGGTGGGAAGCGGCAAGGTAATGGAGGTCTACGGCATGACCGAGGCCAGTCCGCTGCTGACCATGAACCCTTTCGAGGGCCGGAAGAAGATCGGGTCGGTAGGAGTGCCGATCCAGAATACCCGGATCAAACTGGTGGACCTGGAGACCGGAACCCGGGAGGTTGATTCAGGAGAAGAGGGGGAATTGATCGCCCGGGGTCCCCAGGTGATGAAAGAATATCACAACAAGCCGGCGGAGACCGCCGGGACATTGCGAGATTTCAACGGTGAAACCTGGCTGTATACCGGGGACGTGGCACGGATGGATACGGATGGATACGTGTACATCGTGGACCGGGCCAAGGACATGCTGATCGTCGGGGGATACAAGGTCTTTTCCCGGGAAGTGGAGGAAACCCTGTACCAGCATCCGGCGGTTGAATTTTGTGCCATTGTCGGGGTGCCGAATCCGGACCGCCCCGGAACCGAACTGGTGAAGGCCGTGATTCAGCCTGCTGCAGGAGCGAAGAAAACGGATTGCCGGACGTTGTCGGAAACCATTATGGCCTATTGCCGTGAGACCATGGCGCCATACAAGGTGCCGAAGATTATCGAGATCATGGAGGCCATTCCCTTGACGGCAGTCGGCAAGGTGGACAAAAAGGTGCTGCGTTGAGAAAAAACAGTGATAAAAGCTGCTGTGGTATCCTCAGCGCTCTTTAGTCGTTAGCGACTTTCTGGTATAGGAAAACGAATCAAATCGGCATACACAGGTGACTCGAAACAGAACAATAAAGGAGACAAATTGACATGGCACAGCTGATTGCAGATCGACGGGATGTGGATTTTGTTCTTTACGAGCAGATGGAGGCGGAGAAGCTGGTCAAAAAAGAAAAATTCAGCGACCTCAACAAAAAGATGTTCGATATGATCATCACCGAGGCCCGCAATTTTGCCATCAAGGAAATCCTTCCCCTCAATGAAATTGGCGACCGGGAAGGGCTGAGGTTCGAAAACAACCAGGTTTTTGTGCCGGAGAGTTTTCATAAGGCATACCGGCTCTTCACAGAGGGTGAGTGGATCGCCATGACCGAGGATCCCGAGATCGGCGGCCAGGGGTTGCCCGCGCTCGTTACCCAGGCGGCGATGGATTATATCATGGGCGCTGATTTTTCATTTTCAGCCTTCGGCATGGTCTGTCACGGTGCCGGAAAAATGGTCGAACTCTACGGCACCGACCAGCAGAAAGAACTTTATCTCAAAAAGATGTATTCCGGCGAGTGGGGCGGCAGCATGGTGCTGACCGAACCGGGCGCGGGCTCGGACGTGGGAGCACTGACCACAACCGCCGTAAAAAATGACGACGGCACCTACTCTATTTCGGGGAACAAGATCTTTATCACCTGCGGTGAGCACAACCTGACGGAAAATATCGTTCATCCGGTCCTGGCGCGAATCGAAGGTGCTCCGGCGGGAACCAAGGGGATCTCGCTGTTCCTGGTACCCAAGATATGGGTGAACGAAGACGGTTCGCTTGGCGAGCCCAATGATATCGTGTGCACCGCCATCGAGGAGAAGATGGGGCTTCACGCCAGCCCGACGTGTCAGCTGACCTTCGG
>ENA-ORCT01001158-ORCT01001158.1-marine-metagenome-genome-assembly--contig:-NODE-1158-length-10714-cov-3.315126_pt1 | contig 10714 bp, 5 predicted proteins | sample MGYA00248632_ERZ508511 | MGnify/ENA primary metagenome ERZ508511 (study PRJEB26182, sample SAMN06268839) | marine metagenome | isolation source: Tt an P1-techrep anaerobic enrichment on pine from sediment... | reverse complement strand
GTCGAGGGTCATCTCCCAGCGGGCGGTCTCCTCGGGAGATGCCAGAATTGAGGCGGTTTTGAACGTTCTCAGCGTGTCGATCAGGCGGATTCCCTTTTCCGTGGCAATGAGATGTTTTTTTTCCCGGGTGACGTATTGCCGCGATATGAGGGTTTCGATGATCTGGGCGCGTGTCGCCTGGGTGCCGAGGCCGACATCGCCACGGTAGATTTTTTTCAGATCATTTTCCTCCACGTACCGCCCGGGGTTGGTCATGTCCTTGAGAAGAAGCGCCTCGGTATACTCCGGCGGCGGTGTGGTCTGCTTCTCCTGGATGTCGGCAGCCTCCACCCGGGCGGGGTCTCCCGTGGCCAGGGGGGGAAGGCCGGCCTGCTCCGGTTCGTCCTCCCGGGCCGTTTTCGATGGGGTTTGCGGTTTGAGAAGCGCCTGCCAGCCGGGCTCGATGATCACCTTTCCCCGGGTGCGGAAAAGATCGTCCCCGCCGACCGCCGTGATGATCTCGGTCTGCTCGAACCGGCAGTCCGGGTAAAAGGCGGCGGCAAAGCGCCTGAGCACCAGGTGATAGATCTTGCCTTCCGTGTCGGTGGTCCCTGCTGGCAGGGGGGCCAGCGGGATCAGGGCGTGGTGATCCGTGAGGCGGGCATCGTTGAACACCCGCCGGTTGCCTGCCCGGATCAGGTTGGGGTCGACGCCGGAGAAGACATCGGCGTAGACAGCCGACAGCTTTTTTACCAGCCCGGCGGCCAGGGCAACGTTTTTCGATCCCAGCACCCGGGCGTCGGTCCGGGGATAGGAAAGGCATTTTCGTTTTTCATAGAGTCCCTGGGCGATATCCAGGGTGTGCTTGGCCGAGAGGCCGAACCGGCTGTTGGCATCCCGCTGAAGATCGGTCAGGGAATAGAGAAGGGGCGGGGCTTGGCGTTTTTTCTCCTTTTTTACTGACTGCACCGTCCCCGTGCGGTCGGTGATACGTGAAACCAGATCCCGGGCGGCCTGCCGGGCGGGAAGGCGGCTCTGGCCGTTTTTGATCCAGGTGCCCTGCCAGGTGCCTTTGGGGTTTTCAAACAGGGCGCTTACCAGCCAGTAGGGCTCCGGCGTAAATTGGTCCCGTGCCTTGAACCGGTCCACCAGAAGGGCCAGGACCGCGGTCTGCACCCGGCCCACGCTGAAGAGGTCCTTCATCCGGAGGGTGGCGACCCGGGAGCCGTTCATTCCCACCAGCCAGTCGGCCATCTGCCGGGCGCGGCCGGCTTCCCACAGTCGATCAAAATCACTCGCCGGTTTCAGGGCGTTCAGGCCGGCCCGAACCACCTGGGGGGTGAGGGCCTGGCTGGTCCAGAAGCGAAACAGCCCCGCCGGCTGTCCAGTGGGCGCGGCCTCCAGCACGGTTCTGGCGATGAGCTCTCCCTCCCGCCCCGCATCGGTGGCGATGACGATTCGCTCAACCGGCTTGCGGCCGATCAGATGTCGGATAACGTTGAGCTGTTTTCGGGTGCCGGCAATCGGCTTATATCGAAAGGTGGCCGGCAGGATGGGCAGGGTCGCCAGGCGCCACGGTTTCCAGGCCGGATCGTAGTCGTGGGGCTCGCACAGCTCCACCAGGTGCCCGATCGTCCACGTGATGATGAAGCGGTCATCCTCCAGGTAGCCGTCGTGTTTTCCCCGGACCTTCAGGGCACCGGCAAAGTCCCGGGCCACCGAGGGCTTTTCAGTGAGTATGAGGGTTTTCAACGCTGAATTCCTTTGGGTTGCGGGTGGCGGGGTGCCGATCGATTTTGCCGGAACATACAATCACGTGTCGAAAATGGGGTCAAGAGAAGCCCTGAGACCGGTCTTCCGGATCAAGGCCCGCCGTGTTGCCGTCGATGCCGGCCAGGCGGCTGCCCGGGCCCGGTTTTACCCCGTTTTTATTTGACAATTTTTCTTCGATGTCCTAACTGAATATAAATCAGAATTTATTGCCTGTATGATCGAATGAATGGTCAGGTACTGTTTTGCATTCCCAAAAGGAGACACGGTATGGCGTTTGACCGCAGCTGGCATCGATCCTATCCCCACCAGGTTCCCCCGGAAATTGAATTTGAATCACTTGCCGTACCGGAATTTCTCTCCCGCAGCGCCCGACGGTACCCGGACAATGACGCCGTGGTGTTTATGGGAAAACGCATTTCCTACCGGGAGCTGGACGGGATGGTCAACCGATTTGCCCGGGTTCTCACGGATCTGGGCATCCGCTCCGGAGACACGGTGGCCATGTTGCTGCCCAACATTCCCCAAATGGTCATTGCGTCCTACGCCGCATTCCGGATCGGCGCCGTGGTGGCCATGAACAATCCCCTGTATACCGAGCGGGAGCTGGCGTATCAGCTGGATGACTCGGATGCCACGCTGCTGGTGACCCTGGATCTTCTGGTGCCGCGGGTGCTTTCCGTCCGCCCGAAGACGAAAATCGATACGGTCATCGCCTGTCACATCAACGATTACCTGCCGTTTCCCAAGAAGCAGCTGTTTCCGTTTGTGAAACGAGCCATGTTCCGCAAGGTCCGGGAGCCGGGCGTGCTGGAATTTGCCGACCTGATCCGCCGGTATCCCGACGCTGCCGTTGACAATGCCGCCCGGTGGGCGGATACCGCGGCGCTGCTTTACACGGGCGGGACCACCGGCGTGAGCAAGGGGGCGATGCTCACCCATGCGAACATTTCCAAAAACGTTCAGCAGCTGGCCACGTGGACCTATGACATGATCGAGGGCGGGGAGCGGGTGCTGGCCGTGTTTCCGTTTTTTCATTCGGCCGGATTCACCGGGGTTCAGAATCTGGCTGTCTACAAGGGATGGACCATGATTCTTGTCCCCCGTCCGGAGCCGGACATTGTCTGCGAGATGATCGGATCGTATCGGCCCAGCCTGGTGCCGGGGGTGCCGACCATCTTCAACGGTCTTTTGAACAATGAGAAATTCAAGTCGATGGAACTTTCGTTCATCAAGGGTTTTTTTGCCGGCGCCGCACCGCTGCCCGTGGACACTATCCGGCAGCTCGAGGAGCTGACCGGCGGGAGGCTTTCCAATGTCTACGGGCTGACGGAAACCTCGCCCATGGGCACGGCAACTCCATGGGGCGGGGTCAACAAGCCGGGAACGGTCGGCGTTCCCCTGCCCGGTACCGATCTGAAGATAGTCGACGTGGAGACCGGCACCCGGGAGATGAAGACCGGCGAGCCGGGCGAGATTCTTTTCAAAGGGCCCCAGGTGATGAAGGGCTATTACAAAAAGCCCGAAGAGACCGCCGTTGCCCTGCGGGACGGCTGGCTGTTTACCGGTGACATCGGCTGTCTGGACGAGGACGGCTACCTTACCATTGTGGATCGCAAAAAGGACATGATCGTGGCCAGCGGATATAACATCTATCCCCAGGAAGTCGATGATGTGCTGTTTGACCATCCCCGGATCCTGGAAGCCTGCACCATCGGCGTGCCGGATGCCTACCGGGGTGAAACGGTCAAGGCCTACGTGGTGCCGAAAACGGGCCAGAGACTGGAAACCGATGAGCTTATCGCCTTCTGCAGGGACAGGCTCTCCCCCTACAAGGTGCCTACAATTATCGAGTTCGTCGATGAGCTGCCCAAGAGCGCCGTGGGAAAAATCCTGCGGCGCGAACTCAAGGCGATGGATCAGGCGAAGCGGGAGGCGTAGCCGCAAGCCCTGAGAGAGGTTTCAATGCCTTTGCAGCTGGTGGATTCGCCTCCTTCGTCGGCTTAATCCGCCTTTACTATGCATTTGCCAGGTTCTCCCGGATGACCTCACCGAGGGTTCGGATGGCCCGATCGATGGTCGCCTCGTCGGCCATGGTATAGTTCAGCCGCATGGTTGCCTGGCCCGGGCCGGGAACCGGGTAGAAATATTTCCCCGGAACGAAGGCCGTTTGCCGCGCCAGTGCGTTATTGTAGATCGTGTCAATGTCAGCTGTCTCCGGTCCCTCGGCCCAGATGAACATGCCGCCTTCGGGCCTTGACCAGGAAAAGTCGGTGGGAAAGTAACGCTCCAGCGCGCTGAGCATTGCCTCCTGCCTGGGTTTGTAGAGGGAAAGGATTCCGGGCAGGTGCCGGTCCAGGTGCCCTCCCGAGAGGTATTCGGCGGCCAGCGCCTGGTTGAAACTGCTGGTGTGAAGATCGACCCCCTGCTTGACCCGGACCAGCCAGCTACGGATAGCAGGCGGCGCTACGCAGAAGCCGATCCGAAGACCCGGTGCGAACACCTTTGACAGGGTGCTGACGTATATCACGTGCTCCGGGGCGAATTTCCGGATCGGCGGCAGGTGCTCCCCCCGGTAGCGCAGATCACTGTAAGGATCGTCTTCCACCAGAAGCACGTTGAATTTCCGGATGATGCGGGCGATCTCCACCCGCCGGGCCAGGGGAAGGGTGCGGCCGGTCGGGTTCTGAAATGTCGGCACCAGGTAGACAAGCCGCACCGGGCGGCGGGAGAGTTCCTCTTCAATGGCCTCGGGGATCAGGCCCTCTCCGTCGGTTGCCAGACAGGCGTATTGCGGCTCATAGGGCGCGAATGCCTGGAGTGCCCCCAGGTATGTCGGCGCTTCCACCGCCACGCGATCATTGCGGTTGATCAGAATTTTTCCCGCGGCATCCAGAACGCCCTGGGAGCCGCTGGTTACAAGAATCTCATCGGCGGTGACCTGAATGCCCTTTTTTTCCAGATGCTCCACCAGGGCCTGGCGGAGGGGGAAAAATCCTTCGGTGACATCGTATTGAAGGGCGGCTGTGCCGTGGGCGGCCAGCACCCGGTCGCTCAGCTCCCGGATGATGTCCAGCGGAAAACTCTCCGGTGCCGGAATACCGCCGGCCAGGGACACCATGCCGGGCCGGGCCACGACTTTCAGGATTTCACGGATGGCGTTGGTGCCCATTCGGCGGGTTCGTTCGGCCAGCATGTTTTCCATTTGCATTGGTTTTCTCCTTTTTTATGGTTCGGTGCGCAAGAGGGCGTGGCGGTTATCAGCGACAGTATGATATGGTACTGAATAAATAAGACCGGTCGGTTTTTTTATTTAAATAAAAAATCAACTCTTCACCTGCTCCACGCGATTGCGTCCATTTTTGCAAAAAATGCCTTGCAGCAGAAGGTTTCTGGTGTCGGATTTCAGGAGTTGATACGCAACTTCTGAAATCCCTAATCCGCGCTTCTCAATTGATGAATGTAGAATCGAAGCTGGGAGAGGGTCTGCCTGAGCACCACCGGGTCCCGGCTCGATGTGTAGAAGGTGGCCGCTCCGTTGAGTGAGATGACAATAAAGTTGGCCACCTCCTGAAAATTCAGACCCGGTTTCAGCCGGCCGTTTTCATCCGCCTCCCGGAGCCATCGCTGGAACAGTCTGGAAAAGCCGATGAACCCCCTCAGAATCCGTCGGTTCATTTCCGCGGACTGGCCGGGCATCTCCACCAGCATGTTGACAAAAAAACAGCCCCCGACAAATACCTCTTCGCCGAGGTAGTTTATCAGCACGTTTTCCACGGTTTTTTCGATTCGGTGCACGGGATCGCGGACGTCCCGCATGCCCCGGAAAACGATCTGCCGCCAGACGGCCACGGCGTCTTCGTAGACTGCCGACCAGAGCTCTTCCTTGCTGCGGAAGTGGCAGTAGAGGCCGCCTTTTGTCAGACCGGTGGCCGCCAGCAGGTCGTTGACCGACGTATGGTAGTAGCCCTTGACCGAGAAGAGCTGCATCGCCTGTTCGATAACGTTTTTCCGGGTTTTTTCGCCTTTGGTTGCCATGATAACCTCTTTTTAAGACCGACCGGTCTTTTTTATCATTCGCCGGCACCGGGGTCAAGCCCCCTTTCCCGTTTACAGGATCAGCGGATACTGCTATGAGTAAACATGACTTTTCGCCTCTGCATGTAGTGGATGCTGTTTATTTTTTTATTGAGAAATCAGAGGCGCCCGGGAAACACGACGTCTGTTTTGCTTGTCTCATGTTCCGTCTTCCGCGTTCCGGGCGGCATATACATCGATCGATGGCCGCACCGCCGCGCTTGAAACAGGAACCGGAACCCGGTCCGGTTCCGGAGATGGTATCTCGTTCAACCGGCCCTTTCCGACCGGCTTGGTCATGACATCCGGATGCCAGCCTGGCTCACCCTGGCAATCCTTCCACAGACCCGCAGGAGGTTTCGCATGGCAGCATCGCCGGTACCCGTTGAATTCAACAGCAGCGGCACCATCTGCCGCGGACTGTTTTTGAAACCCGAGACCCGTGAATTCACCACCGAGCGGGGCGCGCCCTGCGTGGTGATGGCCCATGGGTTCGGTGGAACCATTGACGCCGGACTCGAACCGTTTGCCGAGCGGTTCGCCGCCGCCGGTTTTTCTGCCCTGATGTTTGATTACCGCGGATTCGGCGGCAGTGACGGCAGGCCGCGACAGCTGTTGTCCATAGCCGGCCAGCTGGATGATTACACCGCCGCTGCGGCCTTTGCCCGCACCCTGCCCGGTGTCGATCCCTCGCGCCTGGTTTTCTGGGGCAGCTCCTTTTCCGGCGGGCACGTCATCGAGGCGGCCGGACGAGACGGCAGTGCGGCCGCCGTGATCAGCCAGTGCCCCATGATGGACGGATATGCAGCCCTGAAAAACCTGCTCCGCTATGCCGGCCCGGGTCTTGCCCTGCGCTTGACCTGGCTGGGCCTTAAGGATCTGTTCTGCGAGTTTTTCGCCCGCCCGCCTGTGATGCTGCCGATCATCGGGCCGCCGGGCAGTACGGCCGTCATGACCGCCGAGGATGCGGAACCCGGATTCCGGCGAATCGTCCCGTCCGACTGGAAAAATGAAGTCTGCGCCCGCATCGGGCTGTTTGTGGGAGTGTATCGTCCGGGCCTGAAAGCCGATCGCCTCCCGTGTCCGACCCTGGTTCTCGTCTGTGAAAATGACTCGGTCGCTCCGGTTGAGGCTGTCGAGGCTGCAGCCCGGGCGGCCGGCGACCGGGCGGTGGTCAGACGCTACCCCATCGGGCATTTTGATATTTATGTTGGAGAGGATTTCGAGCGATCCGTTGCGGATCAGATCGACTTTCTGTCCAACGTGCTGGCATCGGCATCCGATTTTATATCTGAAGCGGTTTGAGGAGACGGGCTGATGAATTTTCTGCAGGGCCTCATGTTCAACTTCAAAGGGCTCAAATTAAGTCTGAGAACACCAAAACTTTTTTTCCTCGGGGCGTTGCGTCTGGTGGCGGTGGTCGCCCTGACGCTCGGATTTTTCAGCGTCATTCTCGTCTACTACGAAGAGGTCCTGGCCATGGTGTGGGCGCCGCCCTCAAGCCGCTGGCTGATCTGGCTGTGGTATATCGCCTCCTGGCTGGTGGCGCTGCTCCTCACGGGGTTCTCCGCACTGCTATCCTACCTGGCGGCTCAGGTCCTTTTCAGTGTGCTGATCATGGATATCATGTCCACGGCTACCGAGCGGCTGATCACCGGAGCGGTTGAGGAAGCGCGCGACGTGTCCACGGGAAAACGCCTGAAGATGCTGTTCCTGCAGGAAATACCTCGGTCTGTTCTCCCCGTCCTGTGCTCCCTTGCGCTGATGGTATTCGGCTGGCTCACCCCCTTCGGTCCGGCCCTGTCTCCCCTGGGAGCCGTTTTGGCTCTGGTTTTTCTGGCCTGGGACAACACCGATCTGTTGCCGGCCCGTCGGATGGCCCCGCTGAAAACCCGTCTGAAATTTCTCATAAAAACCCTGCCGTTTCATATCGGGTTCGGGCTCTGGTTTCTGGTGCCCGTGCTCAATATTGTCTTTTTGTCCTATGCCCCGGTGGGTGCCACCCTGTACCATCTGGATGTGCTGAAAAAGCGGGCCGAGAAAATTTCCGTGCAATCCTGAAGCGCCCGGTTTTCAAAGCGGCGCCGCCGATGATGACCGGCGCGCCGTTGCCCGGGGGGACCGGGGAGGCCGTAACCTGCCGTAAAGATCCGTCTTGACTAATCCGCTGTGACATGAAGAATTGTCGGGTCAGCCGCCTGGCCCGGGCATGACGGAGCGATTCCGGCTCCGCCATGCCGGCGCCGGTTTCCGCAAACCCGAACGCTGTCCGGAGATCATGACATGCTTGAATTGACACGTGATTTTATTCGAACTCAGGTTGCCGATTCTGCGGCTGTTTATCAGCGCGGAGTCAATCTGTATCAGAACGGTGCCTTCATGCCGGCTGTTGCCGAGCCTGAAAACGGCCGGTTTGTCTATCGGATCGACGGCAACTACGGTGATTACCTCACCCGTATCCAGTTGAGTGATACCGGCCTCGAGACCGACTGCAACTGCCCGTATCCGGGCATGGGCTGCAAGCACAGTGTGGCTGCCCTGCTCGATGCACGCGATATCATTGAGCAGTGGCGTCAGGCGGTCACGTCGACCGAAAAACGGCAGATGGTGGATGATGATGAGCTGCTCACATCCGATGAGATCCGGTCACAGGCCCTGGAAGACCGGCGAAAGCGCGCCCGTCACGAAACGTTTCGGCTGACCCTCGGCGATACCTTCAAGGGTGAGCATCTGGTGGAGAACGAGGCAGGCCGGCAGTATATGGTGACCCTTCACGATCCGGCAAACGGTGTGGGGCACTGCACCTGTCCGGATTACCTGACCAATCGCCTCGGGACCTGCAAGCACCTGGTTCACGTTGCCGAGGCATTGAAACGAAAGCGCGGTTTTCGCAAGCGCGCGGAGCGGGAGCGGTTTCCTTTTGTGGATATTTACTGGGATTCGGCAGCGGATCAGGTGCGCCGGTTCAGCGAGCTGCCGGACGCCGAAATCGATGATGGGATCCCCTCGGAGCTGGCGCGTCTGTTCGGAGACGACGGACGGTTTTCCGGAGGCCGGCTGGCCGATCTGCTGCCGCTGTTCGACCGGGTCCGGGGAAACAAGCGAATCCGGATCCAGGAATCGGTATTCAGGCGGCTGGAGGATGAACTTGCCGAAAACCAGCTGGTCGAGCTGTCGGCGTCCGGCCTGCCGCCGCTTGGGGAGCTGAACGCGACGCTGTACCCCTATCAGGAGGACGGGGTCCGGTTCGGCCTGTTTCGGCGTGCGGCCCTGATCGGCGATGAGATGGGGCTGGGGAAAACGATTCAGGCCATCGCTTTGGGGCTGCTGAAAAAAGAACTGTTCGGTTTTGAAAAAGTCCTGGTGGTGACCCTGGCCTCGCTGAAAGAGCAGTGGAAGCGGGAGATCGAGCGGTTCACAGGCGAAAAGGCCCTTGTGGTGGCCGGAACGCCGACTCGGCGAGAGGCGATGTACATGGGCGATGATGCCCTGTTCAAGATCACCAACTATGAGGCCGTACTGCGGGATGTGACCCTGCTCCGGCGGTACCGGCCCGATCTGATCATTCTTGACGAGGCCCAGCGGATCAAGAACTTTGCCACCAAAACGGCCGATGCCGTCAAGCGGATTCCCCGAAAACACGCCCTGGTGCTGACCGGCACGCCCCTGGAGAACAAGCTGGAAGATGTGTATTCCATCGTTCAGTTTCTCGATCCTCGACTGCTTTCGCCATTGTGGCAGTTCGCCGCGGATCATTTCATGCTGAGCCGGAAGAAAAAAGGCAAAATCCTCGGGTACCGGAACCTGGAGATGCTCCACGGCAAGCTGAAATCCCTGGTGATCCGGCGGCGCAAGGAGGAGGTCCTCTCCGAGCTGCCCGATGAGGTGGTCAACAACTACTACATTGCCCTGAGCGAGCCCCAGGCCAAGATTCATGCCGGCTGCGCCCAGCTGCTCATGCCGCTGTTGAACAAGAAATTTATCACGCCCATGGATTTTCGCCGGATCATGGAACTGCTCCAGCGCATGCGCATGGTCTGTGATTCGACCTACCTGATCGACCGCAAGACCCATATCTCGCCAAAACTCCAGGAGCTGGAAGGCATCCTCGATGAACTGGTCAAGGAAAACGGCCGTAAGGTGGTGATCTTCAGTGAATGGACCTCCATGACGTTTCTGATTGCCCGGCACCTGTCCGATGCCGGCATCCCCTTTGTCGAGCTCACCGGTAAAATTCCGGTGAACAAGCGCCAGTCTCTCATCGATGAGTTTACCCACAACCCGGAGTGCAAGGTGTTTCTCTCCACCGATGCCGGCGGAACCGGGCTGAACCTCCAGGCCGCCGACTGCGTGATCAATTTTGAACTTCCCTGGAACCCGGCGAAGATGAATCAGAGAATTGGCCGGGTCAACCGGATCGGTCAGAAAAGCCGGTGTGTCAACGTCATCAACCTGATCTCCAAGCTGAGCATCGAGGAGAAGATCCTGACCGGTCTGCAGCTGAAGACCGACCTTTTCCAGGGGGTGTTTGACGGTGGTCAGGATGTGGTGGAATTTTCCCAGGCCAAACGCAACGAGTTGCTGAACAGACTCCGGGAGATGATGGGCGAGGAGCCGGAACCGCTGACCGTCGAGGCACGGGAGCAGGAGGAGATCCCCGACGATACGCCGCATTACCTGAACCCGAAGGTGCTGAATACCGACGGCGAGTCCGTGGATTTTGCCGCTGAAGAGCAGGAGGGGACATTTGCCGCCTCCGGGGACAATGCGACCGGTTCCACAGGCGGAGACCCGGAGGCCGCCGAATCGCCCACCGGAAGGGAGCCTGCCACGGGGGCCGGGGATCCGGAGAAAATGGAAACGGTCCTCAACTCGGGCATGGCGTTTT
>ENA-ORCT01001157-ORCT01001157.1-marine-metagenome-genome-assembly--contig:-NODE-1157-length-10715-cov-2.789434_pt1 | contig 10715 bp, 8 predicted proteins | sample MGYA00248632_ERZ508511 | MGnify/ENA primary metagenome ERZ508511 (study PRJEB26182, sample SAMN06268839) | marine metagenome | isolation source: Tt an P1-techrep anaerobic enrichment on pine from sediment... | reverse complement strand
ACCCATATGCAATGCCCGCTTCCATGAAGGAAGGTGATTTCAATGAGGCTGATGATTCGATTTCGCTGGCTCCGAAGCGTTCAGGTTTTGGTAAATTGATGTTCGCATTGGTTTTTTGTCTTTTCTGGAACGGCATTGTTTCTGTGTTTGTCTATCAAATGATCGAAGGATTTCGTCACGGGGACCCGGAGTGGTTTTTGGTGTTCTTCCTGATTCCGTTTGAGCTGATCGGATTGGCGACCATCGGTTGGGTATTTTATAGTCTTTTAGCCATGTTCAATCCGCGGTTTTCACTGACCCTGACACCGAGCCGGTTATATCCGGGGATGGTTGGGCAGATAAGCTGGCAGGGCGCGGGAAAAACCGAACGTATTCGGGAATTGAAAATCATCCTGAACGGACGGGAGGAGGCGACGTATCGTGTCGGAACCGATACAAAAACAGCAGCACATACGTTTTACGAAATGGACCTTTTCAGGACAACAAATCAGCATGAAATAGCGCGCGGCGAGGTGGGCTTTGGGATTCCGTCCGATACGATGCATTCTTTTCAGGCCGCGAATAACAAGATCATCTGGTCGATTCAACTGGCTGGCGATATTGCCCGGTGGCCGGATGTGAAACAGGAATACCAGTTAACACTTCGCCCACAAGAACTCACTGCATTGGAGGCCCGGTCATGAACGGACTGCATATTGATATTACAGATCATCAACAAAGCTTTCTGCCCGGTCAGATTTTGAGCGGCACGGTGCATTGGGACAATCAACGTTCTGCCAAAGATGCTTCACTTCGTCTGCTGTGGTACACCGAGGGTAAAGGGACGGAAGATATTGGGATTGTGGAGTCAGTCGAATACGAGGGGGCTCAGCTTTCGGATCGGTATGCGTTTGAATTCACGTTACCCATTGGACCGTACACTTTTTCAGGACGGCTGATCTCGCTGGTCTGGGCGTTAGAGCTGCAGGTGGGCAAAGAATGGCTGCGACATGAATTTGTACTTTCACCGACAGGCAATGAAATTCTGCTGGAGACATCCGGCAAATGATGCGGGCCAAGGACAATCCGTTCAGATCGCAGCGATTAAATGCAATCGGGTATATCTCGCAAGATGAGCCGCTTCGGGCCATTTGTGAACGACTTGAAGAAATGAAGTCTATAGTTGCAGTGGTCGGTCCTCACGGCAGCGGCAAAAGCACCTTGCTCCGTCATCTTCAAAAGCGATTCGATTCCGACGGTTACCGCACACATCAGCTTTTTATCAGCCGTGATGTAAAATTACCGTGGAAAAGAGTGACCGAGTGTGTTGAGACCATGCGGCCGTCCGAGGTTCTGTTTTTTGACGGGGCCAACCATTTGCCGACAAGGCGATTTTGCCGGCTCAAAAAAATGATTCGCAAAAAGGACGCAGGCCTGGTGATTACCAGCCACACAGAAGGATTGTTACCGACCCTTGTTCAATGCCGGACGAATCCGGATTTGCTTAAGGAAATTGTAAGTCGTTTACTGCCTGACGAACCCGTTGAATCGTGGAAAAGTGAGGCGTTATTTCACCAGCATCATGGCAATATCCGAGACTGCCTGTGGCAGCTTTACGACGAATACGGTTCGTCATCATATCAGGATGGTTGTAAGTCCTACAGCGGGTCCGGGTAGGTGATGGCCGCCAGCAGGGCGTAGCCGTATTTATTCCAGAGTTGATCGGCCGAAAGCTCGCTGTCTTCTTTAAGTAATTCCATTGTGATAATCGGGATGTCCTGTTCCACCCCGGCGAATGAACCCAGCGAGCCGGGACGGGAGCCGAGTTTTTTCACCGGCAGGGGGCAATACAGGGCCATCGCTTCGGCAATGCCTTCGCCAGGGCCGTCATAATCCAGACAGTCCAGCGGCTGATGTATTGTGACAATGCGAGACGGTTGGCGGGTGAGTACAAAATCGTGCAGAATCACCGATTCCGGTTCGGTCAGGCCGCCCAGGCCATTGATTTCATTGTCCACGCGATTGTCAGCGGGAAAGTTGCGATTCAGGTCGATGCCGTTGGCATTCCCACGCGTGCGATTGGCATACCCATCGGGATTTGCGACCGGAATGACATACACAGTGCAGCCGTTCAGTATCGATGGGCGTACGCGAAGCCGTTCAATGAGGCGATGCACCAGCGGTGTTCCGGCGTCTTCATTGCCATGGATGGTTGACATGATCAGCACGTGGTCCGGGCCATTGCCTAGTGTGATCAGTTCAATCGGGCGGTTTTCGACTGAATATCCAAGGATCTCACTCTGCACAAGCTGCGGCCCCACCAAAACGGGGGCGTAGGGGTCTCGGGCGGAGGACTGGCAGCCGGACATGGCGGATAAGGTTATTAAAAGCAGTAGTACAATCCAGCAGTTTTTTAGTAAGCTCATAATTTATAAAGGTTTATGGTGCGTTCACAGGGTTTCGTTCTTATTTTCGGAGTTCATTTCGTCCTTTCGAGGACACGGCGGATATTAGATTTATCGAATATTCCAGCAAATTTTATTGAAAAAAGTTTTACCTATCTTGTCCATTAGATTCTGGGAATTTTTGCTTTTTTGTGAAACTGTATCTTTAGTGAGGCGTAGAAAGACAAACTGTTCAAGAGCTGAAATGGCCGAAAAGTGGTCATTTGTAGAGTTTTTGTATTGATCACTCGGCTAAAAGGCTTTGAAGTAAATGACATAAGATATTTTTATTATTAAAGTTAAGGATAAATTTACCAGATGTGTGTTAAATGAAAGGTTTGAATTATGGATAAAAAAGAAAATAGATGGAAACAATTAATTTCGGCAATGTTTGTCGTCTTACTTGTTGGGATCTTAGCTGTAAATAGCGTGTACGGCACTGAAGATGCTAACAAGCAGGGTGCGCCCAAAACAGAAGAAAGCATCGAAGTGAATAGCGAGGCTCCTGATTTTACCCTGAAAGATGTTGACGGCAAAGATGTGACACTCAGCAAAATCGAGGACAAGATTGTAGTCCTGGAGTGGACCAACTATGACTGCCCGTTTGTCAAGGCGCATTATGCCTCTGATAATCAAACGACGAATAAAGTAGCCGAAGAGTACAAAGACAAAGATGTTGTGTGGCTTGTCATCAACAGTACGAATTATACCACTGCCGAAAAGAATAAAGAATGGGCAAAAGAAGTCGGTCTGAAACAGACGATCTTGCTGGATACGGATGGTAAAGTGGGAAAGCTTTACTATGCCAAAACAACACCGCATCTGTTCGTGATCGACAAGGACGGTAAGGTTGCCTATCAGGGCGCATATGATAATGCTCCGCTGGGCAGAACTCCCGATGGAGAAAATTATGTCAATTATGTTGATCAAACCCTGGCGGAACTGCTTGCGGATAAAGAGGTATCGGTCCCGAAGACCAAGCCTTATGGCTGCTCAGTTAAGTATCCCAAGGAAGATGTAAAGGAATAAATTCTGAATTGTTGAGAGCTTGGCTCTATAAAGTTTTGACTTGCTTTTTATGTCGGTGCCGGGTATAGACGTGAATATGACATACTTAGCAGTGTCCATCTCGGCGAAGGATGAAAAAAGCTTTACGGAACAGTTTGAACGCGCCAAGCGCGGCGGTGCCGAGGCAATTGAAGTCCGTGTAGACGCTTTAGATGAACCGTCTGAAGACCTTACTGTTCGACTGACTGGCCTTGTGAAAAAGGCCAAACTGCCGGTGATTGTGACCTGTCGGGATGTTAATGAGGGCGGTGTTAAACCCGTTGCTTTTTCCCAGCGTTTGGCCATTCTCAAGGCCGCGATCACGGCCGGGGCGGATATGGTCGATACGGAACTTGCTACGTTCAAGCACCCGGATGCCCATTCGGTGCTGAAAGCGGCTCTGGAGGCGTCCGAAACCAGGCTGATTTTGTCCTGTCACAACTTTGACGGTCCGTTTGACAACCCCGACATAGTGTATGAGACCATCCTGAGCCTCTTTCCAGAGGCCATTCCGAAGATTGTCGCGAAAGCTGCGCACATCAATGACACTTTTGCGATGTTCGATTTATTGCGCCAGGCAGATCGTCCTGCGATTGCATTCTGTATGGGACAGGCCGGTTTTATCAGCCGGGTACTGGCCAAAAAGTTTGGCGCTTTTCTGACTTTTGCGTCGCTGGATGAGGATACGGCGACCGCCCCGGGACAGATCCCGATTGCACACATGAAACAACTTTTTCGATGGGATGAGATGGATGCTGATACAGAGATCTTCGGAGTCATCGGCAATCCCGTTGCGCATTCACTCAGCCCGGCCCTGTTCAATTCCTGTTTTGAACAAAAGCAAATCAACGCAGTATTCCTTCCGTTTTTAGTGGATGGCGGGCGTCAGCAGTTTTTCGCGTTTATGGACCATGTCAGTGAGCGATATCAATGCGGCTTTGGCGGATTCAGTGTGACCATGCCGCACAAGGCCAACGCACTGGATTATGCCGGCCTGCAGGGTGATTTCGTGGACAACCTGGCCCAGTCAATTGGCTCGGTCAATACGCTCAAGATAGGTTTCAACGGTCTGATCAGCGCGTATAATACTGACTACGCCGGAGCGATGGATGCACTGGCAAGCGTGTTTGATGGAGATCGGCACAGCCTGCATGATAAAAAGGTGGCTGTCGTGGGAGCCGGCGGGGTGTCACGGGCAGTCGTGGCAGGATTGGCCCACGTGGGAGCGCGGGTGCGGATATATAACCGAACCCTGAACAAAGCCGAACTGCTTGCAGAAGAATTTCGCTGCAAGTTTGCAGGCATTGACGAACTGATCGAACATAAGGCCGATGTCGTCATCAATTGTACCAGTCTGGGGATGCACCCAAAAGTGGACACATGCCCGGTACCGGAGGAGTATTTGGACGAGACAATGACCGTGTTCGATACGGTCTATAATCCGCTGGAAACGAAACTTTTGAAGATAGCGAAGGATGTAGGAGCTGCCACTGTCAACGGCGCCGAAATGTTTATCCGGCAAGCCATGGCCCAATACAAGATTTACATCGGCGAAGAACCGGACGAGGACCTGATGCGGCAGGTGGTCTATAAACACCTGGATCGTTGATGTCGTAACGGATTTGTACAGGTATAGACATTATCATTCTTTATCTCAATTTTCACGGACACGGAAATAGACTGAATCTCTCTTTTTTTAAGAAATTAATGTTGTATTTTGTTTTGTGAGGGGTATAATTTAAGCGAGGTTTGAAAGTTTTAACAGGAGCACTTTTTAGATAAGAAAGGAGCAATTCAAATGGGTAAGCGAAGTGTTGGAGTAATTTCATTTCTGTTGATTTCATGTGTTGTTTTTGGCAGTACGCTGCCGGAGATGTGTCAGAAGCTGCCTGACGGGACGTTTGGGTTTGTCGCAACCAGCGGAACGGATAATTTCCAGGGTGACTTTAACAGCAGCATCTTTGGACAGGTTGCCGCCGATCCGCAGGTCAAGGCGTTTTTTGAACAGATCATAGCATCGGTCTCAAATGCCCCGAGCTTAGAGGAAGCATTCGGGCAGGGCGAAGATGCAATTGCCTTCGGCAAGGGATTGCTTGCTTCGCCGACGATCCTGGCAATCGTCGGAACCTCTGAGAAATTAACTGATGAACCGAGCGCAATCTTGATCAGCAGCCCGATCACGCGTGACAGCGACCAGGGAAAACTGCTGATGAAAATGCTCGCCGGTGAAATAGCGGCCGGCCGTATCGTTGAGAAGCAAGTGGCTGGCTGTACGACATTCGCCTCGAACGATCCTAACAGCAGCGAATCGTATTACATTTCGTTAACCAACGATTGTTTATTAGCTGCATTTAACGATGATCAGTTTGCAGTGCTTCAGGGAGTGAGTGCAAATCAGACGAACTATGAACTTGTTGACAAACTTGCCGAGGTCCCCACTTCGAATGATGCGGCCGTTCTTTATTTTGATTTCCAGAAGCTGTTAGCCGTGATCAAACAGGAAGCCGCAGATGATCCCGACGGACAGCAGGTCCTGGAGGTGTTTCGATCCCTGGGGATTGCGGACATGCAGTATTATCTTTTCAAAGCCGGCTTCAGCGGTAAAAACATGACCCTGGACGGAAAAATCAAAATGTCGACGACAACCGGACTCTGGAATGCATTTGGACCGATTGACAAGAATATGTTCTCCCTTGCCGATCCGAAATCCATTCAGACCAATGCGCTCTATCTCAGCCCGGTCGATCTCTACGATACAATCATGGGTGTTGCCACTCAAATTGCCCAGTCAGAAGGAACCCCCCTCGAACCGCAAATCGCGCAGTTTGAGGAACAACTGGGTTTCAAGTTGCGAGACGACCTGTTGGCGAGTATCGAGGGGTCGATGATGGGGTACATGCTGCCGCCGTATGCCAGCCCCGAGTTGTTAACCGGGGGGTATACCCTGATCGCTCGTCTGAAAGACGCCGATAAATTCAAAAAATGTATGCTTTCCGTGGAAACGCTTGTTGAATCGATGGCGCCGGCGGATCAATTGCAGATCAGTGTCCAAAAAGATGCGAGCGGTAAAGAGATTCATATCTGGGCGGTGAGTCTGATGGCGCTACTGCAGGTTATGCCGTCTTGGACCATCGAAGGTGATATGCTGGTATTTGCTTCCCATCCCACGTTGACCCAAAAAATGACCGAACGCATTGCTGCCGGAACCGGCGAATCCCTGGTATCGAATGCCGAGTATTCAAATGCAATGAGCCAAATTCCCAATGATGCGTTTTCAGCAAGTTTGACCGATTCCAAATCCCAGGCCCGCCAGATGATGACAGCGCTGCAGCAGTACTGGCCGGTCTTAAATATGGGGCTGGCGGAGGAAGGGATCAAACTACCCATCATGCTGCCGTCTATCGAACCCTATATCGAGCAGATGCAGCCTGGTTTCAGTTATACGCGAAAAATGTATGATGGTATTGAGTTCCATTATGAAGGCAGCGGACTGGAGGCAACCACCGGTGCCGTTGCCGGCGGAGCTGTCGGCGCAGCGATCCTCATGCCCGCCTTGAACAAAACAAAAAAGATTGCTCAGCGTGTCGTGTGCGGGACCAACCTGAAAGGACTCTCGATAGCGATGGTCGTCTATTGTAATGATTACGATGATGTGCTGCCGACGGAGAACTGGTGTGACTTGCTGATTGAAGAGGCCGATGTGTCGCCCAAATCCTTTGTGTGTCCGGATTCTGACGCGATTGAGGGCGAAAGCTCCTATGCACTGAACAAAAATATAGCCGGTAAGAATCTTGGTCAGTTACCGGCGGATGTCGTCCTGTATTTTGAGACGGACAAAGGCATTGGAGTCGGCCCGCGAAACACGTCGATTACGACAAGAAGACACTATGCCTTTGTGAATGAATTCAGTAACGTCTATGATGAAGGGACGATGGTCTACAAGGATCGCTTTAATCAACTTGGCGGACCGGAAGATCTTGCTTTACATCACAACGATAATAGTCAGTTGGGCTGCAATATCGCTTATGCAGACGGGCATACGGAGTTTGTGACCGCAGATCGAATCGCTGATTTGCGATGGAACCCCGATTAGTCAAAAGAAATCCGATTTTTATGATCGGATCAACAATTTCGTGTCGATACAATAACGGCCCTGCAGAAAGTTGCAGGGTCGTTTTTTTATGAAATGCGTGTTGTTTTTGCCGTTTCAGGCCTGTATAATCTGTTATTTGTATAAATTTGGCTCTGAAAATTAAAGGTTTGAAAAGATATGGCGAAGAAAAAAGCGGAAAAAGTGGTTTTGGCGTACAGCGGCGGGTTGGATACGAGCGTGATTCTGCCATGGCTCAAAGAGACGTACGGCTATGATGTGGTGGCGTTTGCCGCCGAACTGGGGCAGGGCAGTGAACTCGTCGGCATCAAGAAAAAGGCGATGGCGACCGGGGCGGTCAAGTGCATCGTGGCGGACCTGCGTAAGGAATTTGTCGAAGATTACCTCTGGCCAATGCTCAAGAGCGGGGCGGTGTATGAAAACGGCTACCTGCTGGGGACCAGTATTGCCCGGCCGCTGATTGCTCAAAAACAGGTCGAAATTGCACACGCCGAAGGGGCCACTGCCGTCTCGCATGGAGCCACCGGCAAGGGCAACGACCAGGTCCGGTTTGAGCTGACCTTCATGGCGCTGGATCCGTCGCTGAAGATCGTGGCTCCCTGGAAGGACCCGAACTTCACCCTTACCAGCCGGGAGGCAGCAATCGACTATGCCAAAAAGCACAAGGTACCGATTGCCCAGACCAAGAAGAAAATTTACTCGCAGGACCGAAACCTCTGGCACATCAGCCACGAAGGCGCCGATCTCGAAGACCCATGGAACGAACCCAAGGATAATCTCTTCGTGATGAGCCGAGCGATCTCCAAGGCCCCGAATAAAGCGGACTATGTCGAAATTGGTTTCGAGCAGGGCATCCCCGTCAAGCTCAACGGCCGGGCCATCGGTGGGGTCAAGCTGATCGAAAAATTGAACGAAATCGGCGGACTGCATGGTGTGGGGCAGGCCGACCTGGTGGAAAACCGGCTCGTGGGCATGAAGTCACGCGGCGTCTATGAGACTCCCGGCGGTACAATTCTGAGCACCGCTCACCGGGCACTGGAAATGCTGGCACTGGACCGGGAAACGGCCCATTACAAGCAGCAGGTTGCTCTGAAGTACGCCGAATTGGTCTATTACGGCCAGTGGTTCTGCAAACTACGGGAAGCGATCGATGCATTCGTGGATGTGACCCAGCAGAACGTCACCGGCACCGTCCGGCTGAAACTGTACAAGGGTCAGGCGACGCTGGCAGGTGTCAAGAGTCCCAAGAGTTTGTACAATCCGGATCTGGCCAGCTTCACAATGGGTGCCGAGTACAACTCCATGGATGCGACTGGCTTTATCAAGCTGTTCGGTCTGCCCATGCAGGTGGCGGGCGTCGTGGATCGGCAAAAACCAGCCAAGAAAACGAAACGAAAAGCGAAAAAGAAATAATTACAACCACCGAGGAGGCCGAGAACACTGTTTATAATAATTTTTTCTCGGTGTTTTCGGTGTCTTCGGTGGATTTTAATGATGTTTTAATTAGGACGGAACAATGGCAGTCGAATGGATTTGGCTCGTGTTTATTTTCGCGCTGGGGGCGTGTATTGGCAGTTTTCTCAACGTGGTGATTTACCGGCTGCCGCGGGAAAAATCCCTCGTATCGCCGCCGTCGGCCTGTCCGTCCTGTAGCACCCCCATTCGTTTTTACAACAACATTCCGCTATTTTCATGGCTGTTGCTGCGGGGAAAATGCCCGGACTGCAAAGCGCCGATTTCGCCCCGCTATTTCATCGTGGAATTGATCACATCGATTCTGTTCGGCGGATTGTATCTTTGTTTCTTCTGGTTTGAGTATCGTTCTACCGGAGTTGCCGGGGTGAGCCCGATGGACCGTTTTTTCACAGGCGGCGGCTGGCTGTTTTTCCTGGTCAATATCACGCTGATTGCGACTTTTTTAGCGGCTTCAGCGATTGATATGGAATTATGGATTATCCCGCTGGAATTATGCTGGTTTGTAACGCTTGTGGGATTGATTGGTTCAGCGATAGCGGGATTTTTCATCGGGTCGGACACGGTTCTTGAATTTGACGTGTTTCCAACAGCGGCGAACCGATCAACCTTTGCGGCGATTACTGTTGGGGGCCTGATCGGGCTGATTTCATCCCTGATCGGACTGTTTACCGGGATCATCAAGCCCAGTTATGAGATGGCAGAGGACGAAGAGGGCGATTGCGAAGAAGCAGTCAAGCCAAAAGAAAATGAACCCGAATTCAATGACCGCCTGGAAATCATGAAAGAAATCGTTTTCCTGCTGCCGGTGGTGATCGGGGCGATTGTTGCTGTACAGATTACACGCATGCCTGCTGTAGCCGAAAAGTGGGGAAATTTTATCGCATTACCCGTCGTATCCGGTCTGCTTGGATCCGCCGGGGGGTACCTGGCCGGGTGTGCTGTGGTCTGGGCGACCCGGGTTTTTGGCACGTTGGCGTTCAATAAGGAAGCGATGGGACTGGGCGATGTCCACCTGATGGGGGCTGCCGGCGTGGTCATTGGGGCCAAATGGGTGGTGCTGGCGTTCTTTATCGCACCATTTTTCGGTATTCTGTGGGCACTTTATCAGGCAATTTTTAAAAAAATGCGACAAATTCCCTACGGTCCGTTCTTGTCAATGGCAGTTTTTGCGGTTATTATCTTTCATGATTGGCTGCAACGTATGTTATCAAATATTTATGGGATTTAGCTTCGGAACATGAAATGGAGGTCTTTATGAAACACGCTATCGGAAAAATTCTGGTTGTCATGGTTGCTGCGGCAGTGGTCTCGAGCCTGACGGGTTGTACCAACTGGAAAAAGAAGTATAACACCCTGGACGTTGAACACCAGAACCTGCAGGGACTGTATGAAAACTGCATGGCTTCACTGGATATGACTGCCGCCGAAAAGGCACAGATGTCACAGGAGCTGGAGCAGTTGCGTCAGCAATTAAAAGAAGGCAAAACAGCCTCTCAGGCCACCGGCTTTGAAGGCAAAGATGTCAAGGTGGACGAGGCAAAAGGGACTATTACGGTTACGCTGCCCAACTCGATCCTGTTTGCTTCCGGCGAGGCAACCTTAAAGAGCGCGACCAATGCGGATTTGGATGATATCTATTCTGTCCTGCGTCAGCGTTA
>ENA-ORCT01001156-ORCT01001156.1-marine-metagenome-genome-assembly--contig:-NODE-1156-length-10718-cov-2.716380_pt1 | contig 10718 bp, 8 predicted proteins | sample MGYA00248632_ERZ508511 | MGnify/ENA primary metagenome ERZ508511 (study PRJEB26182, sample SAMN06268839) | marine metagenome | isolation source: Tt an P1-techrep anaerobic enrichment on pine from sediment... | reverse complement strand
TTGCCGATAAAATTTTTCATTTGTTGTTTTTGCGCGGCTAACCGGTGACTCCTGCCGTTTTAGCAAGCGCCATGCCTATTGAACGGATGACGTAACACTCTGTAAATAATGCAGAATTTAAATCTTTGTGTTTGCTGTGTAGCGTTATGTCTTGTCCGGTATCGGACACTATGATACATTTCGATGCAAAGGAGGGCGCAAATGACTGGATATCAACTGGACGAAATTACCTATGATCATCTTAATGCCATCTTTGACAGTCTTACCGATGCGGTTATTGTATTGGATCGTAATGCCAAGATCATTTTGATCAATCCGATATTCTCTAAACTCATAGGAGCGACACCCGAATATTGCATCGGCAAGGAAACCAAAGATCTGATTGCCGAGGGTTTTTACGATCGCAGTGTGGTGTACGAAACTATAGAAAGTGGCAAGGAGGTAGCGGCAATTGTCAAAACCGGGACCGGCGTCGATCTTCTTTCCCGTTCCCGAATAATCAAAGACGACCAATGCGAAATCAAATTCGTCGTTGTCACCTCAACTCCCATTTCGGTTCTTGATAACCTGAGGATTGAGTTCGAGAGGCAACACAGGCTATCCGACATGTACAAGGAAGAGTTGGAGCGGCTTCGCAAAATTATGCTGCTGGATGGAGACTTTGTTTTCGAAAGCGATGAGATGAAAGCCCTTCTTTACCTTGTGAAACGAGTTGCGCCGATGGATTTCACGGTCCTGATCACTGGGGAGTCGGGAGTTGGAAAAGAAATTATGGCAAAAACCGTTCACAGAAACAGTAACAGGGACGATATCTTCATTCCCGTCAGCATTCCCGCTATTCCTGAGAATCTATTGGAATCCGAGCTTTTTGGGTACAAGGAGGGTGCATTTACAGGTTCTCTCAAGCAGGGCAAGATCGGTCTTTTCGAAGTCGCTCAAGGAGGAACTCTTTTTCTCGACGAAGTTGGTGATATTCCTTATCCAATGCAGGTAAAGATACTCAGAGCGATTGAAAATGGCGAAATCACCCGAATCGGTTCCACAAAAACCATTACCCTCGATGTGCGAATTATCGCTGCGACAAATAAAAATCTGCGAGAAATGGTAAAGGAGGGCAGTTTTCGTGAAGACCTATTTTACCGGTTGAATGTCGTCCCCCTTGAGATCAAACCTCTTCGTGAACGGAAAAAAGATATCGAGCCGCTTTGCCACTACTTTATCAGAAATATCAACAGTCGATATAAGCTTGATAAATATCTGTCATCCAGCGCCTTGGAGGAGTTGAAAAGATACACCTGGCCAGGCAATATCCGGGAACTCAAAAATGTTATGGAACGTTTGGTAACCAAATCAGATGAAAAATGCATCAGTGCGGAAGATGTGGCATCCATTCTTTTCGGGTCAGAAGGTCACAAGCCAATGCGTGACTACAAAAATGGAAAGATATCGATTCTGGATGAGTACAGCGCTTTCGAACAAGATAGAATACTTGATGCACTCAAGAAAACTGGCGGCAACAAGTCCGCAGCGGCCAAACTTCTCGGCATATCAAGGAGCAAACTATACCGGAAGCTGGCTTGATCGCAAACGTCTGTGGTATGTTAAGCGCCCTTGACGTGGGGATTAATAGACCGGACCATGGGGAATACTTGGCTGCGCTTTTTCGAACGCAAAACAAAAGGCAGCGAGAATATGGCCAAATTAACACACGAATATTGAGGGTGAGGTCCATATTTCAAAGATAGCCTCATGCGAAGGCGCAAAAGCACTAAAAAGGACGAATAAAAGCAGGGCTCACACGAAGCCGCGAAGAACGCGAAGCTTTTAATCTTCAGTCAGGAGATGGCCGACAGATGAGAGACAGTACAATCAGAACCTGCCCCGAGTGCGGCCAGCAACTGCAACCGAAAGAGAAATATTGCAGGTGCAATATTTTTTTGCATGCAGCGAGAAATTAGATAACAACCGCCAATTGCCTCAAAAGAGATTTTCGTCTCGATCAATGTTTTCCCTTCGATGTCGTTTCCATGCGGGTTTTAGAGGAAAAGACCCCAGTGCGAAAGTCCATTGATTCCGCACTGGGGCTTGAGGAGGTTAGAGTATGATAGAATGGAAGTCAGGAATAATACATACTCTAAACAGAGTGTAATCAAATCATATGCCAGAAACTCACGCCAAGCCGCAAAGAACGCAAAGAAGGTCGTTGAAAATTTTTATATTAGCGGTGTAGCGCATTGGCGTGAGAAAAAACGACACAGCGGTTTAGCGCGAGGAAAATTGACACAAAAGGATAACGCCTGTCATAAATGTATCCTATGGGAAGGCCGAATTTGCCGATCTCCTCCAAAGCAAGGCGGAAAATATAGCCGCGAATCTTATACGCTGTCGCTGTAAAGCATCGCCACCATCCTTTCGACGGATTTTCCGATATTGGCATGTCACGCGCGTATGTTCAGGTAAAAGTGCATTTTACCTGTCGAGATCGGGATACAGCTTTTGCGCGCATTCGGGGCAGATGCTGTGGCTGAACAGGATTTTCGCATTGTCACGCAGGTAATCTTCGACCTGCTGCCAGTACCCATGGTCGTTTCTGATTTTTTTGCAGGAGGCACATATCGGCAACAGTTTTTTTAAGGCCTTTATTTTCTCGGACGCTTCCCGCAGTTCCCCGATCAACCGGTCTTTTTCCGCTTCCGCCTTCTTGAGTTCGGTGATGTCCCGGGAAATTTCGATGATCCGCGTCGGATTTCCGTTTTCATCCCTCAAGGCCACATTGGCCGTGCAATGGAAACAGACGATGCGGCCGTCTTTATCGATGACCTCGGTGTCATGCTCGTGAATGTTGCCGTCGGCAATGGCTCGCCTGCTGATGCAGGGGGATGGTTCGCAGGGTTCCGAGCGGTTGTGGTAGGCTTGGTGGCATTTTTTGCCGATGATATCGTTGCCGAACTTTTCTTTGGCGATATCATTGGCCCACACGATGGTCAGATCGGCGTCCATGATGCTGATGTGGTCGCCGATGGATTGCAGCATCGCGGTCAATGTGCCGTTTTTTTCGCTATCTATCATTCCATTCGTATGGCTCATCGTCCATGCTCCTGGGGTGTTATCGTAAAATGTGCAGATGCTCGGCAGTTTCTGCCTTTTTATATGATTCTATCGAAAGAATCAAATTTATTCCAACCTGATTCCAATGAACCTTTCCGGGGATGGGAAAATGAATCAATGCTCCATTTTTTAAGTGAGTTACTGTTCAAACCGAAATGGACTTGACTTTCAATAGACTGTGCCGGGAGGGATTGATTAAAAAGAGTATCTTGAATGCGTTGGAGAAAATCAGGGAGGGCAGCTATGGGGCCTGCGAGGCGTGTGGAGAGCTGATCCCGATCAAACGGTTGAAAGCCATCCCGGATGCCAGGTGCTGCATCGCCTGTCAAACCGAGTTGGCATATGAGCTTGTGGAGGCATAAGCTTTGGCAGATTTCTACCGAACCTGGCAGAACAGTTTCTCCGGCGGATTAAATGTTAATCGTAAATTCTATTGCATCGTAGTCGCGCTTATATTTTACGTCACCAATTTTAACGATCACTTATAACATCTTTTTATTTCTTTCCAGGACCGTGCCTTTAAATCCGATAATAATTGGTCAGGCGATTTTTTTTAAACATCACGAAGGCCAATTCAGTTCCCGCGGCGGGCAAGCGCAAGGCCGGCCCCGGCGACAACCATCAATCCGCCCGCTGTCCGCAAGACGGATTGAAAGGCTCGCTGACGCTGTAAGAACCCGCTTGCCTTTCCTGCCATCAGTGCCCAAACTGATGTTACGGTAAAGGTAATCACCAGAAAAGTCGCTACGATGGAAGTGAGTTGGTATCCAAGAGGGCGCGACGCATCAATGAATTGGGGCAGAAATGCCGCGATGAAGATCAGGCTTTTGGGGTTGGGGATTGTGACAACCAGACCTTGAACGAACAGATTCGTTTTGGAAACCGTTTTGCTATCCAGTTTCAGCGGTTCACTTGCACTGCGCCACTGCCTGATTCCGAGATAAACAAGGTATGCGGCCCCGGCCCAGCGAAGCCAATCGAATGCCTCTGCAACAATGTTCAACAATGAGGCCAGGCCGACTGCAGCGACGGTCAGTTGAACGGCGATTCCAGCTGTCGCACCGGCAACGGTAAACAGCGCGGGCCGCCAGCCGAATGAGATGCTGTGTGCAACGGTCAACAGCACGCTCGGTCCGGGCAATGCAATCATGATTGTCGTGGCGATTACAAATGCAAGATAAACATGCAATTCCATACCGGATGCCTCCTGGCCGATGAACGCCGTACAAATAAGGATATTGTGATTCTTATCGATTGCAGGAGATGTATAAAACCGCGCAGGGCGCGAAAGAAGGACAACGCGTTCAGTGGTGCTCTGCAGAACATTCCATACTTCTCCCCAATTTAGGTTCTCCTTTTTAGGTTCTCCTTTGTGGGGAAATCATGGAATGATCGAAAAGTTTTTTATTGTATAAAATTGACTTGGTACGCTTTGGGGGTCACCGTGGTCATTGCCTTGAAATGGCGGTGGAAGTGGCTCTGGTCGAAAAAACCGCATTCCAGGGCGACTTGCGATAGATCAAATCCTTTTTGCATAAGTTTTTTGGCCAGCTCGATTCTGCAATTCAGGCGGTACGCATGCGGCGTGATGCCAGTAGATGCCTTAAACTGCCTGAGTAAGGTGTATGGGTTGGATTTTAATTTTAAGGCGATCTGGCTCATGGATAGATCTTGATCCAAATTTTGGCCTAACTGCGTTTTCATCTGTTTGATTGGCAGGGAAGGCTCATTTTTTACGGGTCCCGGTTCACAAACCCGTAAGAAAATAGTTACCACAAGTTCAATCAGGATCTGTTCCTTTTCCAGAATTTCTCCATCATCCATCAACGATTTTACCGCTTGAATGTATTGCCGATAGATCGAAGCGTCTTTCAGCAACCTGGTGTTCACTGGGGAAAATGTTTCAATCTCCCATAAAGATCCTTGCAATTGCAGACACCACTGAACATCGAGAAAGAGCATGTAGTAGCTTCGTTTGTTAAATTCGGTGGGATTGCAGGAATGGAGTGTTTCCGGATTGATCAGCGCAAGGCTTCCCGGTTGCAACCTGATCTGCCGCGTGTCAATCCGATAGATCACCTCCCCTTGATCGATTGCTCCGATACAGAAAGCTTTATGCATATGGGGCTTGTAATGTTGTCGGCTATTCGTCGAATAACGACATTCCACAAATGGTAGTTCTGGATGCTTAAAAAATAAGTCTGCCACCCGATCACACTCCCTTAATCGGAAAATGAACCCTGCTTTTTTAAGATTGAGGCTCGCTTTTTTTCTTGTGCGAATATGGCAAAGCCCTGATTGCGTGTCAATGATCGAACCTCTATTGCATGATGGCTGGTATTTGCTTTTTTGTGGTGAAAGTGGTTATGTTAAAAAAAGGCGTTTTTTTCGTTGATGGGATTAAGCGTTTTTCGTTAAAGCCCATCCGCCGCCTGCCGATATCTTTATTAAAATAAGTGGATTCAGATCCCACGGCCAGGGAGCGTGTTTCGCTCGAATCATTTTAATGGGCAAGAACTCTTTCCATGGTCTTGCCCGTTTATTTTGATTCAGGGTCCCATGGGAAAATTGACACTGACGAATGCATCAGGTTTCAACCAGAATAGCAACTGGGGAATCATGAATAAAGCGGTTTAAGTAGGTGGATGTTTGCTTTAAGGCATTTGAATTATAATTAACGGGTCACAAGGAATCGTTTCGGAAACTGCATCTCATTTCGGGTGTTACGCTGCCGAGGAACTGGAAGTGAACGTGGAAAAAATTGCATTGCAATCCGCCGGTTCATTATCCGTTGCCGTACTGGCACTGGTAATGATGATTCTTCAAGCCTTTTTCCTTTTCAAGAAACCAAAATTCACGCTTTATGGCTGGAGCCTGGGAATTTCCTTTTCGGCGATGCTTTATGCCATTGGCGTATTCTTCGAGTACAATTGCCCCCCAGGGCCGGCAAATCAATGGGCAGGCCGGCTGGAATGGACGGCCATCGTTTTCCTGATCCACTTTGTTTATGGGTTTACGTTTGCCTGCTGTAAACTTGACGCTAAGCGCTATCACCGGATTGCCGGTTGTTTTCATCTTTTTTTGATGTTTCTCATCTGGGGAACAGACCTTCTGATCGCCGACCGATTCGTCACCCGCAATTTTACGGGCCTGGCGCAGCCCTACATCGAGCCGGATCTAGGTCCATTTGGGCCGTTTTTCGTGATGTATGGTTTTCTGTCAAGCCTCGGCGCCATCATGATTTGGCTGCGATGCAAAGATCCGGGCGGGCACCATAAAAAGGCCTGCGTTTCGGGCATTGCCATCTGGACGCTGCTTGGCCTCCATGACGGCATGGCCGCCCTGGGTATGCCGGCATTTCAATATTTGATGGAATACGGCTTTTTTATCTTTGCCCTTCTCGTGCTTTGGATCGTCATCAGCCGGTTCTATGAAATCCTGTCCGAGGATAAATACCGTACGGTCACCCGATTCGTGAACGACGGCATCCTTGTGGTTCAGAACGAATCGGCTGTTTTCGAAAATCCCGCCTTCCGCTGCCTGCTCGGCAAATCGGCGATTGGCTGGACGATTGAAGACTTCACGGCCATGGTTGCCGAAAACGATAAAGAGAGGTTTTTGCAGTTTTGCGATTCCTTTACAAATCCAGCGATTGCAGAGAATTCGGTCACCGTGTGCATCGAAAGGGACGACGGCAGTCAAGCCATGGTCGAAATCAATGCCAACGAGATTCACTACAAGACCGGTCCCGCTGTCCTGGCCGTCCTGAGAGATATCTCGGAGCGAATACGTGAGGAGAAGGAACGCAAGAGAAACGAAGAGAAGGTGGCCCGCCTGAAGAAAATGGAATCTCTCGGTCTGCTGGCCGGCGGCGTTGCTCACGATCTGAACAATGTTCTATCGGGAATCATCAGCTATCCGGAACTGCTTCTCATGGAACTGCCCGAAGACAGCAAACTCAGGGGGCCGATCCGGACGATTCAGGAATCCGGGAATCGTGCGGCGGCAATTGTCAGTGAATTGCTAGCCGTGGCCCGGAGTGCGGCCATCGAAAAAAAGGTGATGAACCTCAACCGGACCATCGAAGACTACATCAGGTCCCCGGAGTACAAGAAGCTGATGATGTTTCACCCGAAAGTCAGGGTGGAAACGAATCTGGACACCCGACTTCTCAATATCAAGGGCTCACCGCACCATTTCGGGAAGGCCGTGATAAATCTGGTGTCCAACGCGGCAGAGGCGATCGAATACCGCGGAAAGATTGTGGTCTCCACGGCCAATCGCAGCTTGGATCGATCCGTAAAGGGCTATGGCAACATTCCCAAAGGGGACTATGTCGTCCTGACCGTGGCCGACAACGGGCCGGGGATGGACCGGGAATCGCTGGATCGGATCTTCGAACCGTTTTACACCAAGAAAGTCATGGGCCGCAGCGGCACCGGTCTGGGTCTGACATTGGTATGGAATGTGGTCCAGGACCACGATGCCTATCTCGATATCGTCAGCAATGACCAGGGAACACGCTTCGATATTTACTGCCATGTTACCCGGGAGGTGCCGGCCGGCGAAACGAGCCCGTTTCAGATCGAGAACTTTCGTGGCCAGGGTGAACGCATCCTGGTGGTCGACGATGTCAAAAGCCAGCAGGAAATCACCTGCCGGATTTTGAAAAAGATAGGCTACACGACGTGCCGCGTATCGTCCGGAGAGGCGGCCATCGAATATGTCCGGAAACACGGCCGCGTCGATCTATTGCTTCTCGACATGATCATGGATCCCGGCATCAACGGCCGGGAAACTTACGACCGGATCAAAGCCATCCAACCCGATCAGAAAGCGATCCTTTTAAGCGGTTTCGCCGAGACCGAAGAGGTTAAACGGACGCTTAGGGCGGGTGCTGCCAAATACATAAAGAAACCCGTGGGCATCAATGAATTGGGTCAGGCGATCAAGGACGTGTTGGATTAGGACAATGCAAACGATGCTGTCAGTCCTTTCCCTGTATCGCCATATCGATCGCCCGCCGGAGAGTGGCCAGTCCATCTTCCAGCTGGCTCCGGTCGATGTTCAATGCCGGAAAAACGCGGATGCCATTGCCCTGGGTCTGGCAGACAAAGAGTCTTTGAGATAAGCACGTCTCCATGATCCTGGCTGTCGTTTGCTCGTCGCAGAATTCGACGATGAGTAGAAGGCCTTTGCCCCGAACGTCCGTGACGATACCGGAACAGGCTTTTTTCCAGGAAGCCATTTCATCGAGAGCATACTGCCCCAGTTCGGCGACGTGGGCGCTGATATCGTTCTCGACCAGATACCGGATCACCGCGCAGGCTGCGGCACACCCCAGCGGGTTGCCGCAGTAGGTGCCGCCATGGTCGCCGGCCTCCACCCGGCCTGCCAGCTCTTCGGACATGGCGAATGCGCCGAAGGGGAATCCCCCGGCGATTCCTTTGGCCATGGTTAGAAAATCCGCCCGGGCCCCGGTTTCGCCGATGGCGAACATGGGACCGGTGCGGCAGAAACCGGTCTGGATCTCATCTGCGATCAGACGCGTTCCGTTTGCCCGGCAAAGCCGGGAGACGGCCTCCAGGTATCCTTCCGACGGTATGCGAACGCCCCCCTCGCCCTGAACCGGTTCCACGATGACCGCCGCGACATCGTCGTCGAGGGCGCGTTGGATGGCCTCCGGATCATCGAAAGGAACGAACATATAGCCGGGCATGAGCGGATTGTACTTTTCGCGGTGTTTGGTCTGGCCCGTGGCCGATGCCGTGCTGATGGTGCGGCCGTGAAAACTGCCTTTGGTGGCGATCACCTTTCTACGACCGGTGATTTTTCGGGCAAGTTTGATGGCGGCATCATTGGCCTCCGCACCGCTGTTGGAGAAAAAGACCCGTGTAAGGTTTGCCGGCAGGATCTCCGCCATGAGCGACAAGAGCCGCGAACGGGCCGGCGAGTAAGTCAGACCGGAATTCGGATTCTGAAGGATGCGTGCGGCCTGGTCCGCCAGGGCGGTTTGAATGACAGGGTGGGCATGCCCGATGGAGGTGACCCCCCAGCCTGCGGTCAGGTCGAGATAGCGGTTTCCCTCCTCATCCCAGACATAGACCCCCTCTCCCCGGTCAATGGAGACGGGCATCTTTTTGAAAAAGGGAGGCATGTGCGAATTTTCTGCAGCGATCGTTTCATCCGTTCCCATCGGGTCCTCTTTTTGCGTAGGGTGAATTTTTACAACGTCTTAACAAATGCCCTCGATTAATCAAGTGCCGATCGCCCGGACCGTGGCGGCTGCATGCCCCGACAGCAATTTTTTACAAGCGTTCGAATCCGATTCGTGTTAAGCGTGCAATCATGAAAGCGGCGAAAAACGTGATTTTCTGGAGGGACTCGCAGATCGCCGACGTGGAGATCTGCCAGGTGTCCGCCAGCGAGCATGTGTTTCCGAATCATGCCCATGACGGCATTTATGCCGTCGGCATGATGATGGCCGGTGGTGCATACTGCCTCGGGCCGGAGAAATCGTACTCATTGGTGTCGCCGGGGCAGGTCGCCCTGATCAATCCCGGCCAGATTCATTCCGGGGTGCCCGCATGCGGCAGCCAGACCTATTGCATGATTTATTTCAACATGAAAAGGATGGGCGCGGCTGCCGCCGAAATCACGGGGAAACCTTACGTCATGCCGGAGTTCGCGTGCATGGTGGTGGGCGACCCGCTCTTATGGAAACGCCTGCAACGGCTCTGCCGGTTGATTCAGGGGCCTGCCGGCCGGTTGGAAAAAGAGACCGCTGTCATGGATGCCATGGTCCATCTCGTGACCCACTACGGCAATGTCAAGCCTGCCCGGACCCATAGCCGCAGGGAGGGCATCGCCATCGAGCGTGCCAAAGACTACCTGTCCGCAAACCTCGACCGCAAGGTTTCCCTGGAAGATGCGGCCCGGAAAGCGGGATTGAGCCGCTACCATTTTCTGCGGGTCTTCAAACGCGAAACCGGCTTTCCGCCGCACCTTTTTCGCACCCTGCGGCGGGTCGACCGGGCCCGGCAGCTGCTGCGCGAGGGCCTGGCGCCGGTCCAGACCGCCCTGGCCGTGGGATTCTCCGATCAGAGCCATTTCAGCAACACCTTCCGCAAGTATACCGGGGCTACGCCCGGGCAATACCTCTCCGAATCCTGAAGGCAGCATAAAAAAAGCAAGATTCTGCAATCGTTCCCCATGGCGGCATGATACTCCTTTTTCAGGATGGAATGTATTCAGAAAAAGGAAATCGTATGAAAGCAGCATCGACGGAAAAGGCCCTGGCGCCCGACGCCGGGACTCCGATCGACATCCAGCCGGTTCTGCCCGTTGCGGCCCTGCTGGCTGCGGTCGGATTGTGGGGCGGTTCCTTTGCCGCCATGCGGATGGCGGTGCAGGCCATGCATCCGCTATCCGTGGTCTGGCTGCGCATGATCATTGCGCTGGCGGTGATCCTGCCCTTTGCCGGCCGCCTGAAAACCGCCAGCTACCGCCGGGGGGACTGGAAACGGCTGGCGCCCATGGTGCTGCTGCAGCCCTGCCTTTACTTTCTGCTGGAATCCAATGCCCTGCGATACACGACCTCCTCCCAGGCC
>ENA-ORCT01001155-ORCT01001155.1-marine-metagenome-genome-assembly--contig:-NODE-1155-length-10726-cov-3.116537_pt1 | contig 10726 bp, 10 predicted proteins | sample MGYA00248632_ERZ508511 | MGnify/ENA primary metagenome ERZ508511 (study PRJEB26182, sample SAMN06268839) | marine metagenome | isolation source: Tt an P1-techrep anaerobic enrichment on pine from... | reverse complement strand
CCTCCATGAAAGGGGTCGTCACCACAACCGTCACCCCCTGCTGGGCGAACCCGTTTATTCTCAGCCAGAACTCGCGCCGGGCCAACGGGTCAACCCCGGAAGTGGGTTCGTCCAGAAAAAGAATTTCCGGTTCGTGCAGGAGGGCCGCGGCCATGGCCAGACGTTGCTTGTAGCCGCCGGGAAGCTGTCCGGCGGCATGATTCTTCCATTGCGAGAGTCCGAATTCAGCGAACGCCCATTGCATCCGGTCTTGCAGCCGTTTTCTGCCCAATCCGTATGCGCGGCCGTAGAAGGTCAAGTTTTCCCGAACGCTAAGCTGGCCGTACAGGGAAAACTGCTGCGCCATGTACCCCAGCCTGGCGCGGGCGTTGGCCGGCGAATGCCGCAAGTCCCTGCCCGCCACCTCAATGTCGCCGTCGGTGGCCTCGAGCAGGCCGCACAGCATCCGGAATGTGGTGCTTTTGCCGGCACCGTTGGGTCCCAGCAGGCCGAAGATCTCTCCGCGCCGCACATCGAAGGAGAGTGCCTTGACCGCCTCGAAGTCACCGAATCGCTTCAGCAGTGCGCGGGTCCGAACCATCAGCGCGTCGTCTTCTTCGGAAGCGCCGACCGTCGCATCGGGGTTGCCGTGCGGTATTTCCAGTTGGTCGGACGCTTTTGGGATGAGGGCCATGAACGTGTCCTCGAATGTCGGGTCGGCGCGTTCGACCGCGGGCCGCCACTTTTGCGGCAGACTGTCCGCCAGCGCTTCCGGATCTTCATCGCGGGCAACCACGCGAACGCGCCCGGAGCGTATGGTGGCATCCACGACGGCATCGCTTCCGGCCAGATCGGTCTGGATTTGACGCGGTTTGACCCCGTCGGGCGGGTCCAGCAGAAACACGCGCCGACCGACCCGCTGCCTGAACTTGTCTGGCGGTCCCTCGTCCAGTTTTTCTCCCGCGTGAAGCACGACCACGTGCTGGCAACGCTCGGCTTCGTCCAGATAGGCCGTGGACAGGAGTACGCCGATCCCCTCCTTCTCCACCAGTTCGTAGACGATCTGCCAAAGCTCCCGGCGCGAGACCGGATCCACCCCCACCGTGGGTTCATCGAGAAGCAGCAGCTGGGGGGATTTGACCAGCGAACAGGCCAGCCCCAGTTTTTGTTTCATGCCCCCTGAGAGTGCCCCGGCACGGCGATCGGTGAACTCGGACAGCCCGGTCATGCGGGCCAATCGCTCGAACTGGCGCTTCCTGTCAGCATGCGGTACGCCCTGAAGATCGGCGTACAATTCCAGATTCTCGGCGACGCTCAGATCCTGGTAGAGTCCGAACTTCTGGGGCATGTATCCGATCCGGCGCTGCACTTCCATCGAGTCCCGGGTGCTGTCCAGCCCCAGCACCTGAACGGACCCGCTGGTGGGAATCAGCAGCCCCGCAGCGATGCGGATCAGGGTCGTTTTGCCGGCCCCGTCGGCGCCCACCAGCCCCGTCACCTGGCCGCCGCCGGCGGAAAACGACACGCCGCCGAGTGCACTGCCGGGCTGTCCGTTTTTACCGGCGAAGGTCTTACCGCGAAAAATACCCGGCACTGTGTAAATTCTGTTTCGCTGAAATTTATTCCAGCCAACGAGTCGAAGTAAAAAGGGGCTGCAGGAGACAGCCTCTCTTCTACTATTCAGCTTCTTCGCATGAAATTCCGTCCAAATAGAAAATCGAATAATAGCCTTTTCCGCTGGCCTCTATTTTCTGACGCATCTCCGCAATCTGGTTTATCTGATCCTGGTTGTGATCACCTCCATCGACCTCATGATTTCCGTCGTGTCCCATGGCATGATCCGAGTTGTTCACGGTGCCTTCATCTTTCATTTCAGCCTCCATTTCGGCCACATAGGCATCGTCAATCCTAATTTCCTGCAACACACCCCGCACTTTTAAATCGTTTCCCATTTGTTCCTGGTTGAACGAGCCAATCTGGTGTCCGGCTTCGACACGGATGGTCAGTTCTTCCCGACTGCCCATTAAAAAACAGCGTTCACCGCCATGTTTACAGACATGTGAAACTGTTCCGGCGACAACGATTTCCCGTCCAACGAAATCATCTCCCTCTTGCTCAATTTCGTCGACTGTAAAAACCGGAAGCTGGTCATTTGTGCTTTCCGCTTGCTGCTTCGACGGCTGACAGGCAGACAAAACAAGAAGGCTGAATAGAACAATAGTTAGTTTTTTCATAAAAATCGATTTTTTTGTTTTTTGAGAATCAAGATATGTAAAAAATCAGAAAGAACAGCGGAATGACAAAGCCCAACAAGGTTAACCACCATCCCCTGCCTGATAGTCCTTTTTTGCCTTTAAGCAAAAACAGACCGGATACTGCTACAAAAATCAAGACAACTGATAAAATATCAGATACCCAAACCCACGCTTTGGAAGTGGCGGCCATGTGCAACCTGTTGATATGATAAAAAACCGGGCGTCTGATCAGTAATTCCATTTCCGCCGACCCATTTAAAGGATTAAAAATCACCATCCCATTTTCAACAAATATTTTCACGACTTTTTGGTTACTGTTGAAATGCTTTTTATAAACTGGCACCTGATTGAAAAGCTGCAAAACTTGTTTTATTTCCTCTGAACTGTAGGTTCGCCACTGCTGTACATCAAGCAGAATTGTTTCAGAAACCACCCGGTAATCAGGGTTCCAGTCCTTTCGGTGATTAAGTGCAATGCCCGAAACCGCATAGATCAAAGTCATCCCGGCAATGAAATACCCGAAGTCGCGATGCCAATTTCTTAACAGATGTCTGATTTTCATTCAAAATTATTTTTTAAGAACATTTGTTCCTTATATTTGTATGGAAATTTGAGTTAAAAATACACAAAAATTAAATCAAAAAAAGATGATAAAAATTGCCATACCTTCAAAAGAAAATCAAGTTGACAATCATTTTGGCCATTGCGAGTACTTTTCAGTTATTGAGTTGAATGACGAACTGGAAGTTACGCATCAGTATGAAATGCCGGCATCAGAAAATTGCGGATGCAAAAGCAATCTTGCAGAGAAGCTGGCGGCCGAAGGTGTAACAATTCTACTGGCTGGGGGAATTGGTCAAGGCGCAATCAATAAACTGCGTTCTGCGAACATCGAGGTATTGGCGGGATTTAGCGGCACCAGCAAGGAAGTTATAAATCGGTGGAAAAGTAAGGATTACCGTGTCGACATTTCTGCGTGCAGCCAGCACGATTCGTGTTCGCACTAGCGTTCAAAAAAATCAACCCGCTGCTCCTGGTTTTGAATCAGGTGGTAAACATCATCGTAGGTACCGGCATTCATGAGCTCAGCTCTCAAATTTGCCGCACCTTCAAATCCGTTGGCGTAGATTTTATAGAACCGTTTCAGGATATTGAAATTTTTGATTCCTCCCCAATTCTTTTCAAAAAGTTTGGTGTGGCGGACCAATTGTTCCAATTTCTCAACTTTGTTTGGCTGCTTGAGAGAGGAATTGAAAAACCACGGATTGTGAAAAATACCCCGACCAATCATGATTCCGTCCACCCCATATTGCTGTGCATAGTCTAGCGACTGAGCATAAGAAAGCACATCGCCGTTGCCCAGAATCGGAATTTCCAATCCTGACGCATCTCTCAAGGCAACTGCTTTTGCAATCTCGTCCCAGTTGGCTTCGCCGTCGGATTGCTGTTTCTGAATACGTCCATGTAAAGTGATAGCTGCGGGTTTGGTTTCCAGCAGCTGGTTGATCCAACGCTCTGTCTCGTGCCGTTTTGTGCCCGTTCTGGTTTTTACAGAGACCGGTAAGTGCGTGGCTTCTTTTGAGGCTAAAATAATTTCCTGCGCGAGGGACGGCTGATCAATCAATGCGCTGCAAGAACCTTGTTTTACAACATTCTTTACCGGACACCCCATATTAATGTCGACACCGTCAAAATCATATTCTTCGGTGATTTCTCTCGTAATCTTATGAAATACCTCCGGCTTGTTTCCCCAAATCTGAGCAATCAGCCGAATTCCTTTTTCTTTTAGCAACTGCCGTTCAGATTCACTGACAATGAGTCGTTCGGCAACCCGTAACTTTCCTTTCGGATGGTTCATGCCATCCACCGCCGTGAATTCTGTAAACAATAGGTGCAGGCATCCGGTTTCTGAAATGCCGGCAACCAACTCGCGAAAAGAGGTATCCGTAACATCCTCCATGGGAGCCAATGCCAGAATTGGTTTCTTAAAATTTAACCAGAAATTATTCATGATTGTGTTCCTACTGACTGATTCTCAATCTTTAACTTGTTGTCGATGCTCTTTCGAAAGCTTTTTCGGTTGCCAAATTTACGCTTGAAAGCTTGAACATACAACATGCGTTCCTCATTAGGGGCATGTAAAACGGTTTTACACTCGCTCGTGCAACAGCCATCAAATTCCTTTGCACAATTTTCACACTGTATGAAAAGGATGTGGCACAGATCGTTGGCACAGTTGGTGTGTGTGTCACACTTTCGTCCGCACTGGTGACAGTGAGCAACTATTTCTCCATTGATGCTTTCTCCCAACCGCTCATCGAAAACAAAGTTTTTCCCAATAAATTTCGACTCCAGTTTCAGTGTTTTAATTTGGCGGGCATATTCAATAATGCCACCATGTAATTGGTTTACATCACTGAATCCGTGATGCCTCAAATAAGCACTGGCTTTTTCACAGCGAATTCCGCCTGTGCAATACAACAAAATCTTTCGGTCTTTCTGGTCTTTCAAATCATTAACGACCAGCTCAATTTCTTCCCGAAAAGTATCGGCTTCGGGACAAATAGCTCCTTTGAAATGCCCGATTTCGCTTTCGTAGTGATTGCGCATGTCTATCACCAAAGTTTCCGGGTCATCCACCAATTCGTGAAATTCGGTTGCAGACAAATGCTGCCCAACGTTGCTTACATTGAAAGTGCCGTCATCCAGGCCATCGGCAACTATCTTTGGCCGCACTTTGATCGTTAGTTTAAAGAATGACTTTCCATCATCTTCAATTGCATATTTTATGGGCATATCCTTCAGCTCCTCCAACGCGTTAAGCCGGGCAAAAAATGCATCAAAATGATCTTCAGGGATACTCATTTGCGCGTTAATTCCCTCGCGAGCCACATAAATTCGCCCCAAACAATTCAGTGCACTCCAGTCACGATACAGTTGGTTTCTAAATTCCAAGGGGTTCTGAATTGTGACATAACGATAAAACGAAATGGTCTTTCTTTCGAAACTCTCAGCCATCAGCCGTTTTTTCAGCTCTTCCTTATTCAATTGGTTATACAGATGCATACTTAAATGATTTGGCGGCAAAGTTAAAAAAACTTCGATAATACGAATAACATATCGGTTTATCCTATTATATCTAAGGGTAGGATGTATTACAAACAAGAAATTGAAATGTTTTCGAACGAATTTGTTACAAATTCAAATGTATTGTACAACATATTTACAATTTTTAACCTCTGATAAACAAATATTTATATCGAAGATAAATTGTCCCATTTCCTATTCATTAAGAAATTTTAAGGTTTTTTTAATATTCAAATGAAATAGTTGCTATATTAGCAGTGCATTTAAAAACAACTACTTTTAAATGAAAGATTTATGAAATACCTTTTCTCTCTTTAAACCAATATTTATTTTCTGGTCTAACTAAACTAAATTAAGAACAACGGGTTGCCATGACGATGGCAGCCCTTTCTTTTATTTGGCTTATCCTTTGGCATGCCGCGATCTTGGGGCCATCCAAGCCAGATTTGGAGCAGCGTGCACAAGAAAAACCAAACTTCATTTTTGACAACTTTTCTAAATCTCACTTCATGAGTGATTTCAAAAGAAGAAATAAAAACCTTCTTCTTTTGATGGTAAACTATTCTGAAATACATATATTTGAAAAGGAGCGATTTGAAATTTCCACCAGTGCTTTTTGGTTGTGGGGCATTTTTTAGCTTTTAGTTGAAAGCATCGTCAAAACCATTCCTATTTGTGCCAGCTTGAGAGAGCTAAGAGAGTGATTGATAAAAAGTAAAACACCTCGATTGAAGAGGAATAAAAAATTGCATCTGCTGAGAGAATGGATTCAGCGTCAACCAATGTAATTTTGGCAGGTGAGAAATTTAGGAGTTGAATGCACGAATTTTAACGAATGGAAAACTTACAAAAAAGCGGCAATACTACCAGACGATCGGCTCGTTCTGCATCATCAATTTCACAGCATTTATCTCAGCAGGATGTGATTCATATCGAACAAATCAGCGTTCTTCATCTTGAAGATACTCCGGAAGACTCGGAGCTCATTCTCATGACGCTGAAAAAGGAGGGATGGAAAATTGACTATACCCGGGTGGATACTGAACAGCAATTTTTGGAAGCACTCAGCCAATCTAATTTTGATATTATCCTCGCCGACTATCATATCCCCGGCTACAACGGGATAGAAGCCTTGCAGGTATGTGCGGAACACTACCCGGAAACCCCTTTTATCATTGTTTCCGGCACATTAGGTGAAGAGATTGCTGTTGAAATGTTGAAATATGGAGCAACTGATTACCTGCTCAAACAAAACCTGCAACGCTTATGCCCTGCCATTAAACAAGCCCTGCTTGAAACCCGCTTGAAAAATCAGAAACTGAAAGCGGAAGAAGAACTCAGGCGCAGCGAAGAAAAATATCGGGCAATCTTCGAGAATATTCAGGACGTGTACTTCCAAATTGATAAAACCGGTAAGCTGATCGAAATCAGCCCGTCCATCTCCCGAATGAATGGCCATTCGACAAATGAATTGATCAACTGTCGGGCGACGATTCTGTTTGCAGACCCGGCTGTTTACGACAAACTTGCTGACCAGATTGAGAGTTCCGGAGAGGTTTGGGATTTTGAAGCCCGATTCAAAACAAAAAAAGGTCCGCTAAAGTTTGTTTCTATCAATGCTCACCAAATTATTGGCAATGATGGTGAGCCGATCGGTATCGAGGGTTCAATTCGAGATATTGATGAGCGAAAAAAATCTGAATATGAATTAATTAAAGCAAAGGAGCAAGCCGAAGAAAGTGACAGGTTAAAGTCAGCATTTCTAGCCAATATCAGTCACGAAATCAGAACGCCAATGAATGGTATTTTAGGGTTTGCAAACTTACTAAAAGAACCTTTTCTGGATCAGAAAATGCAGCAACGGTACATTCGGATTATAGAAGACAGCGGCGAACGCATGTTAAACCTGATCAATCAAATCATTGACATTTCTAAGATTGAATCCGGGCAGATGAAAGTGGATCTGACCAAAGTGAATATCAACGTGGAGCTGGACAAGCTTTTCAATTTCTTTTTACCAATGGCCCAAAAAAAAGGACTTCAGCTTTTGTGTAAAAAACCGCTTCCAAATGTTCACCCCGTCATTTTAAGCGATCAGGATAAAATTCAGGCCATACTTACCAACCTGGTAAATAACGCCATAAAATACACGCAAACCGGAAAGGTAGAGTTTGGCTACGAAATTCATGGTGGCACCCTGGAATTTTTTGTAAATGACACTGGCATCGGGATTGATTCTAATAAGCTGATGTCGGTTTTTGACCGATTTGTGCAGGCCGACACTTCCGTGTCGAAAGCCTATGAGGGAGCAGGCCTGGGTCTTTCCATCTCGAAAGCTTACATTGAAATGCTTGGAGGAAAAATTCAGGTTTCATCGACTCTGGGCGTCGGATCACATTTTGTTTTTACCCTTCCTGATGCCCAGGAAATATACCCTAAAATGTCGAAATAATTTTCACAAAGCCTTTGCACCTAACCCAATGCCTCCAAGGCCGATTCTATGTCTTCAATCAAATCAGCTGCGCCTTCAATTCCTACAGACAATCGGATGGTCGTTGGCCTGATCTTCATTGCCAGCCGTTCTTCCTCCGAAAATTCTGCGTAAATAGTTGACCAGGGATGAATAATCAGCGATTTATTATCGTTGAGATTGGTCGCGCGACGAATGATATGCAGGTGATTCATAAATCTGAAACAAGCTGCTTTTGATTCCAGATCGAAGGTTAGGATTGTTCCGGGCTTTCCTTCAAACTGTTTGATAGCCAATTCATATCCGCCAGAATTTTTTAAACCGGGATAGGTCACCTTTTTCACCAAAGGGTGACCTGTAAGGAACTCGCCCAATTTTAAGCAATTATCGTACGATCGTCCAAAGCGCAACTCCAACAAATCAAGTCCCAAAATCTGGTAATGAGCGGTGTGGGCCGACATGGCGCCTCCTGTATTTCGAAAGTAATTTTTGCGTAGGCGGGCAATGAAAGCATCTTTTCCAAACTTCTTGCTGAATGACTTCAGATTGGGATTCAGCGACCAGTTGTAATTTCCATGATCCAGTATTACGCCACCAAAAGAAGTTCCTCCCCCCGAAATGTGTTTGGTGGTAGACATCACTTCGATGTCTACGCCATGGAAACGACCATTGAAAACAACCGGTGGAGTGACGGTACTGTCAGCAATCAATATCAGGTTATGCTTCCGGGCAATGGCGGCAAGCTTCGAGATATCGGCTATCTCCAACTGCGGATTGGTCACAGTTTCAAAATAAATCGCCCTTGTATTTTCATCAACCAGTTTCTCTACCGCCTGCGCATCGGTTGCGTCAACAAAGCGGGTTTCCAAACCATAATTACGAAGGGTTTGATCAAACAAGGCATAAGAATGGGCAAATAAGTGATTTGCCGAAATAATGTTTTCACCGCTTTTGCAGATTGCCATAATGGAATTGCTTATGGCGGCCATGCCGGAAGCTAGAGCAAGGGCTTGGTATGCTCCGGTAAGCGCTTTCATTTTTTGTTCGAAGTATTCAACTGTTGGATTGCTCGACCGCGAATAGACGTGGGCGGGCAATTTGCCGCTGAAGTTATCGACCATGTCCTCGGCGGTCTCAAATTCAAAAGCCACCGATTCATAAACAGGCATATCCAGAGCCCTATGTACATCATTCTTCGGAAAGGGAACATGGAGTGACCGGGTTGTAAAACTCTTTTTCATGGGTCAGTTCTTTCTGTTTAAGTGTGTTCAATATTTTTATCCGCGTGTGTTCTTCGCTAAAGCTTCCAAACGCTATTAATCGGAAAACTCGCCTCAATAACCATCTCCTGGTTGACAGGCATGGTTCTCCGGACTTGCTGTAACCGGATTGAATTATTTTGTTTCTCGCAAAGATAACAGCTGGAATTTAATTCAGTTCTATTCAACTGCCATTCGAATGTCAAATTAGACACAAAATGGCTGCTGGCACCCACGCGGTTGTGCATTTATCAGGTCAGGTCATTATTTTTTTGTTATCATGGCCCGGTTCTTATTGTCTGGCTGGCGATATTGCGCTTTCTTTTTATCTTTGTTTTCCAATAATAAAAGGTCATGAAGGTAAGCTATCTCACCATCTTGTTTTTGTTTTCCACGTCTGTACTTTTTAGCCAAAACCCGAATTTGAAAATAGCATTGGTGAAGTATAAAGGCGGTGGTGACTGGTATGCTGATCCCACAGCCTTGCCCAATCTTATCCGGTTTTGCAATCTGGAGCTAAATACCAGTATTGATCCCAATCCAGCAACGGTTGAACCGGGCAGCATCGAGCTGTTTAATTTTCCTTTTGTCCATCTGACCGGACACGGGAATGTGGTATTTTCGGAGGAAGAGAGCCAAAACCTGCGCCTCTACCTAGAGGCCGGCGGCTTTCTATATATTGACGATAACTACGGTCTGGACCAATATATCAGACGTGAAATGAAAAAAGTATTCCCCGATCAGGATTTTGCAGAACTTCCACCCGACCATCCCATTTACAGACAAAAATACCAGTTTGAAAATGGCTTGCCCAAAATTCATGAGCATGATAACAAACGGCCACAGGGTTTTGGCTTATTTATTGAAGGCCGGCTGGTTTGTTTTTACACTTATGAATCGGATTTAAGTGATGGCTGGGAAGACCCTTCAGTTCACAATGATCCGCCGGAGGTGAGAAAAAAAGCACTCCAAATGGGTGCCAATCTTATTTCCTATGTTTTTAGCAATTAAAAATCAAAAATAATACAACACTGTGAAAGTACTAGCCATAAACGGAAGTCCGCGTAAAGACGGAAATACCAAAATAATCATCGACCGGGTATTTCAACCACTGCAGCAAGCTGGTATCGAAACGGAATTTTACCAGCTTGGCGGCAAACGAGTGCATGGATGCACCGCTTGCGGAAAGTGTCGTGAAAAAAAAACTGGCCGATGTCATATCAAGAACGATGCAATTAACGAATGTATTGCAAAAATGGTAGATGCTGATGGCATCCTGCTGGGGTCTCCGGTCTATTTTGCCGATGTCAATACTGAAATGAAAGCGCTTATTGATGTAGCCGGTTATGTGACCCGGGGAAATGGACACCTGCTGAAACACAAGGTTGGTGCTGGCGTGCTGGCCGTTCGACGTGGCGGACAATTGCATGCTTTTAATACGCTCAACAACTTTTTCCTCATCAGTCAAATGATCGTACCTGGCTCCAGTTATTGGAATTTTGCAATGGGAGGTCCACAGGGTACTGTTTTGCAAGACGATGAAGGTATGGACATAATGGATACGCTGGGTAAAAATATGGCTTGGCTTTTAAAAAAAATAAAGGACTGAATTAAATTGAACTAAGAGACAATCAACTTGTTTTCAACAGTAAAACAAGTATTATGAATTGGAATAA
>ENA-ORCT01001154-ORCT01001154.1-marine-metagenome-genome-assembly--contig:-NODE-1154-length-10732-cov-3.366495_pt1 | contig 10732 bp, 8 predicted proteins | sample MGYA00248632_ERZ508511 | MGnify/ENA primary metagenome ERZ508511 (study PRJEB26182, sample SAMN06268839) | marine metagenome | isolation source: Tt an P1-techrep anaerobic enrichment on pine from sediment... | reverse complement strand
CGGGGCCTTTAATCAAACCGAGTTTGAAAAGGTCCGGTTTTTTATTTGCCGCCTCGGCCATGGCCAATCTGCACCGGGATTTAATCTCCGCTGCGGCCAGATGCCCTTTCCAGAAGGTAACCGCATCGATGCGATCAATGACCTCCTCGAGCTTTTCAGTGAGTTGTTTCGGAAAAAGCGGCGAACCCGGCTCGCCGAGCAGAGCGCTTCCCGTTTGAAACTTCCTCGCAATCTCCGTCAACTCGTTGACCAGTTTGGCAACCGAGCGGCTGTCGATTTCCCTTAGAAAGGCGAGCAAGATGTCAGTCAGCATGTCCGGAGGAACGGTGTTGAGCTTTTCGGCTGAGATCCCGAGTGCGTCGGTTGTCATGTTCAATGCTGATGGGATCAATGAAAGCAGGAGGACCACTTTGGCCGGGTATTGCCAGATGACTGTGTTGGCCATCTCCACCGTGGCCCGGAGATCACTCGCCGAATTCTCCACGGCCTCTTTGAGTTCGCCGAAATCCGTTTTCTCCACCCAATGCTGGAATCCGGGTTCCAGTGTGCGGGCGAAAAATTCCGGATCCGTCTGATGAATATCGTTCAGAATCCGAGCGCCGGCACTCAAAAGGGTGCCCATCCGTCCTTTTCCGGCCGCAGTGATCAGATCACCAATCAGCCCCTTTGTATCCTCGGTTGGTAGACGTTCCACTGCGCAACCTGCGGCGCACAGCGCACCCAGGAGGCCATCGATAGCGCCGGGCAGCAGTTCTCCCAGATTCCGGACGAATCGCTCATCTTCCAGAAGCATGGCGATTTCATTTTGTGCCGGTACATCAATCGGCCGACTTAAACGCTTGCTTATGTTCCGCCCGGTTACTCTGGAAACCCATTTTTTCCATACGCTGCTGCCGGCCCACAGATTCAGGGCTTCCGGAAGGATGGCCTTCAGCAACTGTCGGATTTCACGGGTTTTCAGGATATCACGGATTACCTCGGTCTGTGGTTCCGCCTTCTTGATTACTGGACGATCGGAGATCCCGACGCGATTGCTGGGGGAGGATGGATTGGTGTTCATTGGGTTGCCTCCACAATGGGGATCGAGGGCCAAATTAACGAAACAGCGATGCTAAAGAAGGTGTTTTGCCAGGCGTTTGCCGAGAGAAAGAAGCGTAACCGTTGGTGGCAGCCCCCATTCTTCGGGAATCACGGAGCAGTCGCATACATACAGATTGTCGAATTCGGTTTTAAGATTTTTATCGACATGCTCGCCGATTTTTACCGTGCCACCTGGATGCGCGGCTACAACCCAGCTTCTGTATGTCTCTGTCGCTCCAGCATTTTTTAGAATTCGTGTGGCATGCTGGGCGCCCTTTTCCAGTTTCTGCCGGTCGCTTCGGGACAGTGTCTTCCAGATCAGGCCATTGTCGGTGACCCGGCCGCCGAGTTGGTCACGGATTTTGATCATGATGGGAATCACATTTCGATAGGAGAAGAGTTGTCTGATTTTAAGCAATTCCAGATCGAAGAACGTTTTCAGAATGTGGGGCAGGTTGAAGTCGGTCAATACGATACCGTCTTCTTCAAAGTGAATGCCGTAAGTCATGGGCACCCCTTTCCCCGAACCTGTGATGTTGACTTTTCCCATCACGTACCAGAGTGGATCAAAGAAGAAATCGCGCCCGACATTCTGGATTCCGGATCTTCGAAGAATTACCGGAGAACCGATTCCGCCTGCCGCCACGATTATCCGGGGGGCATACACCCGGTGCTGCTTCATGTTGTGTTTGTATTCAACGCCGATGGCCTGCCGGTTTTCGATGATCACCCGATTCACTTTGGCATGGTTGATGATGCAGGCACCGTTTTTCAGAGCGTGGTCCACAAAGTTTCGGGCCGTCCATTTGGCTCCGTACGGGCATCCATAGCTGCATAACTGGCAGTCGGTACGGCACTTGTCCGGGTAAATAAACTTGTCCATTTTCCGGCAGTCATATCCAAGATCAAGTGCACTTTGCGAGAATCGCTGTGCTGCCGGGCTGTCCAGTTCATCCGGAAGGGGCGCCATGGGTACGTCGTTTTTGAGTTCGGCAAATTCACCGGTTATGTCCACGCCGTAGGCCTTGAGCATGTCAACAGGCGGCTTGAATGCCGTGGCGCAGTAAAACAGAGAGCTGCCGCCAGTGGTGATTCCCCGAACCATCCCCAGCATCTGGCCGGTTACTAAAAGACTTTTGCCTGGAATAAATGCACCTCGAACTGCTTGGCTTAAGGTGCCTTTCACCGGGGCGTTGTCCCCCCATTCAAGGATGAGCACACGCTTTCCACCATCGGCTAATTCTTTGGCAACTGTTGCTCCACCCGGCCCGCTTCCGACAACAATGGCATCCCAGTTTTTGCTTCCGCTTTTCATGGTGGAGATCTCCTTATGGTGTAACGGTTAGAGTTTTAGTGTTTTCCCGGAATGGCAGATGCCGGGGTGAATTGGCCCTGGCAAGTCCGCTTGCAAACGGGTGCCGGTATTCAGTCGTCGACAGGGACAGGCCTTTTCAGACCAGGTAAATACATTGACATTTGCCTTCGTCAGGTTTCGTATGGAAATCTCGGAAACCGTTTGACTAAAGTTTGGGCGATGCCTCGATGCGATTGGATTCGATGGATTGAACGATATGTTTGTCGACCGTCGACGGTCGACATATTTTTCTCTATACAGCTTATTGTTTCGAGTCAAGTAAAAAACCGGTATTTATAGGGTGAATATTATTCACGGCCCTTCTGCATGAACATGTTTATCGTAATGTTTCGCACTTGCCGTGGAAGGTGATGATGATCTCAACGTGAAAATGACTGCTGAATCGATAGCGGCGACACGCGCGGTCAGACAGGATGAGTGGAGAGGAATCTGTGAAGGGGAAGTGCCGCAGGTTTTGCAGGGCAGGAACCTGTCCGGCAGGATGAGAAGCCTGCCGGACAGATTCCGATTAGGAACGAGGATTTAGTTAATTGCAAGAAATTGTAGTTAAATTCGCGTTCCTTGGAATCCTGCTGAATTATTCATAGCTTTTCCGCATGACCTTCTTGTCGAGTTTGCCGACGCTGGTTTTGGGAAGCTGATCGATAAACGTGTATTGCTCGGGGATTCCGTATTTCGGCAGCAGGCCGTTGTCGGACGCCGCTTTCATATGGGCCTGCAGATCCTCACTACTGATTTTGTCTATAAATTCCGGTTTGAGAACCACAAGCATCAGTGGCCGCTCGCCCCATTTATCATCGGGAACTCCGATGGCTGCGGATTCGAGTACCGCTTCGTGCTGACTCATGATGTTTTCCAGGTCAAGCGACGAGATCCATTCGCCCCCGCTTTTGATGACATCTTTGATTCGGTCGGTAATCTGCAGGTAGCCTTCCCCGTCGATATGCCCCACATCGCCGCTGTGAAGATATCCGTTTCGCCAAAGATCATGGGTTTTATCCGGTGCCTTGAAATAGTCGCGGGTCAACCACGGTGCCCGGAAAACGACCTCTCCGGTGGACTGGCCGTCATGGGGCAGGGGATTGCCATGCCCGTCGACCACCTCGATTTCCACCAGCGGAATCGGAAGGCCCGTTTTGCAGATCACGTCCAGCAACCGATCTTCCTCCCAGTCGAGCATGTGGGATTTGGGCAGCGCCAGGGCCATAACCGGACAGGTTTCGGACATGCCGTATCCGGTAAACAGCGTGATTCCCAGGTCTCGGGCCGCCTTTGCCAGACCTTTTGGCAGTTTGGAGCCGCCGATAATCACTTTCCACCGCGACAGGTCAAACTGTTTCACCGCCGGACTGGCAGTGAGCATCTGTAAAATGGTGGGCACGCAGTGTGAAAAGGTGACCTTCTCCTGGAGAACCAGTTTTAGAAGCATTTCAGGCTCATATTTGCCCGGATATACCTGCTTTACGCCCAGCAGTGTCGCGACATAGGGTATTCCCCAGGCATGCACATGGAACATGGGCGTGATCGGCATATAGACATCGCTGGAGCGAAAGCTGCCGATACTGTCGTAGGCACCGGCCGCTACGGCAACCCCCAGGGTGTGCAATACCAGTTGACGGTGAGTGAAGTGGACGCCCTTTGGATCACCGGTGGTCCCGGTGGTGTAAAATGTGGTGGCCTTGGTGTTTTCATCAAGATCCGGGAAATCATAGCTGCCGGACGCCTGGGCGAGCATGTCCTCGTATATCATGTCAATTTTAAGATCGGTTTCGGGCAGTTGACCGCCCTCGGCGATAACGACGTATTTTTCAACCGTTTCCAGTTTGGGCTTGATCGCTTTGAGAATGGGCAGAAAGTCCGAATTGATGACGATCATCCGGGCTTCGGCATGGTTCAGGGTGTAAACGATCTGATCGACGGAAAGGCGCCAGTTAACGGTTTGTAACACCGCGCCCATCATGGGGATGGCAAAAAAACATTCCAGGTACCGGTTGCTGTCGTAGTCAAAGACAGCCACAACATCGCCTTCTTTGATTCCCATATCGGCCAGGCCGCCGGCAAGACGGTGAATTCTGTCATTCAAATCCCGGTAGGTGTAACGCATTTCGTCGCGATAAACGATCTCCTGGTCCGGGGAATAAATCAGCGGGGTATTTAACAGTTTTTTGATGATCAGCGGGTATTGATAGGCCTCACCTGGTGAAAACGACATTATGTTCGCTCCTTTGCCTTGAATGAGAAATATATACCCGTTGTGCCGATCCGACAGGCCGGCTTTTCACGGGTGCCTGTGTATGAGCAGTATCGCTTTAAATTTCCTGTTTTTTTGACAGAAATTTTTGAACAAGGCACAAACCCCTCAGGATGCCGTGGGCTGGTAAACCAGGGCTGCGAGATCGCCGTGTGGGACCTCGTAAAAGGTTTCCATCCGGTTGACCTGGGTGCTTTCGGGTATCCTTACCCCCCGCTCGAGTTCGATCAGTCGGGATTGGGGAATGGAAAGCATGCTGGCAACTTCTTTAACGGAAAGGTTGCGAGCGGTTCGCAACGCTTCAATTTTTTTTCCGAATTTATTCATCATAATCTCTCTGTACGGTGATGGTCCAATGGATAAAAACGGGGCGGGTATATCGACTCAACTATAGCCGAGAGGCCATTCAAGGTCAATATCCTGTGGACGGATGCGGGCGCAGGAGTGTCCATAAGTTTAATGCTGCCAAGTCGCGAACAGACGCACATCACTATCGCGAACAATAAGAGTCCGATGAACACTCTTGTCGGGATATGGTTCTATCGGTATCGAAATCGATTTTCGCGGTTTCGATACCGATTGGGAAAAACCACCAACCAGATTTCTTGTTTTTTCTGACAGAAGGTATTGAATAATGCGCCTGCGCGTCCTCCAAGACTTCGTTTGGAAGAAGGGGTCCCTTCGGAGCCTCACCTTCTGATCATTGAATGGCGCAAATTTTGGGTGTCAGTTTTCAGAAATTGGCACAGGTGAGGCTTGGCACCCGAAACCTGACACCTTAAGCCTCTGAATTATCAAAACACCCGGCAACATCGACAACAGGTTGTCGATATGGTGCCGCTAAGCGCGTGAACTTATCCCATCCGCTGCCGTCATACATGAGCTTGACAAGAAGGGCTTTGGGGATCCAGAATTAAAATATGAAATCACAGCGCATCCATGTTGAACGATTCCCCCGGATAAACCGGCCGATTCTTATTGCCGGATTTGCAGGGTGGGGAAATGCCCTTGACGTATCATCGGGTACGGTTGAGTACCTGATCAGCGCGCTGGACGGGGAACTGTTCGCTACTTTGAACCCGGATTGTTTTTATCGATATGACGACAACCGGCCACGTGTGAATATCGAAAACGGGGTGCTGGAACGGATCGATCCGCCTTGCGGTGAATTTTATTTTGCCCGAACCGGCAATCCTGATAATGACGTGATTCTGTTCAAAGGCGATGAACCCCAGTTGGCCTGGTACAGTTTCGCGGAGGAAGTGCTTCGACTTCTGAAAAATTTCAGTGGCGATACCGTTGTCACCTTGGGCAGCATGTACGATGGCGTCCTTCATACGGAACGGAAAATTTCCGAAATTCATTCAACGCCGGTATTCCAGGAAATTTTCAGCCGTCACCAGATCCAACCGATCAACTACAACGGGCCCAGTGCCGTGCATTCGGTGATCCACACAGCAGGCGCAAAAATGGGCTGCCTCTGCCTCAGCCTCTGGTGTCACTGTCCGGTCTATCTTCAGGGAATGCGCCACACGGGTATGATCGCAGCGCTGGGTGCGCTGCTGGCGGAAATAGGCGGTTTTGAGCTGGATGTTTCCCTCATGGAACAGAACTGGGGCGAGATGATGGCCAAGATCGAACGCGCCATCGATGAAACCCCCTCGCTGCAATCCGCGATTCGAAAACTCGGCAAAAGCAAGTCTTTAAAACCGGGCGCCGGTTTGTTGCCATCCCCCGGCAAGAAACGCGGCACCGTGATCAACCTGTCGGATTTCCTCTCTCCCAAAGCGCCCCCGGGCGATAACGACAACGATTAGCGCGGTTATTCTCAGCATTTTAAAAATCCCTTGAATATATACGATCATCATTTTAAAGAACGCGGATTTACTAAACTCGCTTTCCTTGGGAGGATAATATTATGTATGGTTGGCAGGGACGTATTCTGGACATTGACTTGACTCGAAGCCGGATCGTCCAAAAACCCCTTGATCCTGTTGCTGAGGAACGTTTTCTCGGTGGACGGGGGTTGAACAGCAAGGTTCTGTTTGATGAAATTGCTCCGGCAATCGATCCGCTTGGACCGGATAACGTCCTTTGTCTGGCACCTGGTCTGCTGACCGGAACAACGCTGGGACTTTCAAGCCGGCTTCATGTGAGCACGCTCTCCCCGTACAGTGGCATCCTGGGAGACGGCAATGCCGGCGGCTCCTTTGCCTATGTGATGAAACGGGCCGGCTACGATCAGATCGTCATCCGGGGCCGAGCGGAACATCCGGTCTACCTGTGGATCGACAATGAAACGGTCGAGCTTCGGGATGCATCGGATCTGTGGGGAAAAACCGTTTGGGAAACCACGGATATGCTGATGGCTCGGCACGGGGCTGATACGAGCGTAGCCTGCATCGGCCAGGCTGGAGAAAATCTGGTGCGGTTGGCCTCAACCATGATTGATAAATACGCCTCCGCCGCACGGGGCAGCGGTGCGGTCTGGGGATCGAAAAACCTGAAAGCGATCATTGCCCATGGTTCCGGGAGAGTGGACCTGTACGATCGGGAAGCCGTTGTCAATCTGACCCGGGCGGATAAAGCGTATCTCCGAAATGATACGGTTCAACAGGAAATTTCAGGCGTTTACGGGTCCCATTACGGTGTTACTAACTGGTTTCCGGGATATCGGAATTTTGAAAAGGAATTGGCCGGCGATGAGATCCCCGAGTCATTAAGGCCCGAAGCGTGGAAACAATACGAGGTCGGTCGGGTCGGATGTCAGAGCTGCCACATCAAGTGCAAGAATGTCTATGAGATTCCCGAAGGGCGGCGAAAAGGAGAAATCGGAGAGGCTCTTGAATACGAGTGCATTTATTGCCTGGGAACCAACTGCGGTATCGAAGACCCGATCGCCATAATGGAAATGGAAAATCTGGCGGACATCTACGGTATTGACGTCATAGCGCTGGGAAATACCATCGCCCTGATCAAGGATCTCTACAATCGGGGAATCATAACTTCGGCGGACACGGATGGCTTGAATCTGGACTGGGAAAATGCCGAGGCTCAAATCGAGTTGATTCATAAAACCGCGTGCCGGGAGGGCTTTGGAAATATTATCGCCGAGGGGCTGTATTCTGTGGCCAAGATAATCGGCAACGGTGCAATGGATTATTGCTATCATGTAAAGGGCTTGAGCCGGGGACCGCATCCGGCGGGGCTGTTCTCCCTCGCGCATGCCGTCTCCAGTCGCGGAGCGGATCATCTTCGCGGCAGAAGCTGGAGCGCAGGTGATAATTCTCCGGAAAATATTTTAAAAGAGCTGGTGAACCGGGAAATTTTAACCGATGATTCGGTTCATTCCATCGAGGCCGGTGAGCGGGCAACCACTATTGCGGATACCATCGGTCGATGCAAGGGGGCGGTCAATTCGTGGGCGTGCGCCGTGCCGCTGATCTGGAAGGGTGATATATGGGACGGTTTGGCCGAACTCCTTTCGGCAGTCACCGGCAAGGCGTTTACCGGCGAAATGATCGTTCAGACCGCGGATCGGATTCATGCGCTGGAGCGATGCTTCAACATTATGCAGGGAATTACGCCAGCGCACGACTCGATGCCGCAGAAACCGGAAATCCGGGAAACGAGTGACGGAGAGCAGCAGCGCCTTGAGCACCGCCGGATGGTTAGAGCCTATTACGAGCGTCACGGATATGATCCGGATACCGGAATTCCCAAACGGGAAACCCTGCAGAAGCTGGGCATTGAAGCGGCGGCGGACCGCCTGGAGGGCAAGGCACCGTACAGGGTGTGGGATGGTCCGGTCCTCTGGGACCTGAACGACTATCCCCGCGGAGGTGTTCGATCCTGAAACAAATTTTTCGGTTATAGTTCCCTTTCTTCATTACCAGGATAAATGGATATGATTCGGATAACACCTGCGATTTCAATAGACGAGACTGATATTCAGCTGGAATTTATCCGCTCCTCCGGTCCCGGCGGGCAGAATGTCAACAAGGTGGCCACGGCGGTTCAGCTTCGTTTTGATGTCCGCCATGCCGCCGGACTTTCTGATTTTGTTCGTGAGCGGCTCACCCGTATTGCCGGCAATCGAATGACAACCGATGGTGTGCTGATTCTTGAGGCCAAGCGCTTCCGAACCCAGGAGCAGAACCGTAAAGACGCCATTGAACGGCTATCCGCGCTGATCCGGCAGGCCGCGGTGCGGCCAAAGTCAAGAAAGGCAACCCGCCCCACACGCGCCTCACGGGAACGGCGGATTGCCGCCAAGCAGCACCGGAGCCGGGTTAAACGATTGAGAAGACGGGTAGGGGCCAGAGATGAATAGCCCTAGGCGGACAATTTTTAACCGCTAACAGCCAAAGAAAAGGAACAAGCAATGGAAACTCGTGACAATATCTCTGTGGTGGTAACCGATATCCGGATGTCGTTCTGGTCGATGGTGGTCTTCATGGTCAAGTGGGCAATTGCCACCATTCCCGCGATTATCATCCTGGCGGTGGTCGGTTCTATGGTGGTCAATGTGTTGGCGGCACTATTAGGATCCAGGCTTTGATTTTATTTGAGATTTTGAACCTGCTATTTAGGATTTCCGGTTTATCCGGGTTAGGTGGTTTTCATCATCGAATGTTTTAAAAATTGCTGGCTACCACCCCGGCATTGAGACTCGCGGGCTCAACCAACCAGATAGGTGCCGGTTCCAACGGCAATGAGAACATCTTCATCGTTGAGCAGTTCCATGCGGGTTACCGCCACTTTTTTTCCGGTCCGCATGATAGTACCCTTGGCAACAAACCGGGTTCCGCGTCCCGGGCGAAGGTAATCCACCCGAAGATCGATAGTGCCGACCTTGGCAAATGCCCCGCTGATAACCTCTTCTGATTGCCCGGCAATCCTCGGGATAATACCTGCTGTGGCAAGGATACCCCCGGTTGCATCCAGCACCGAGGATATCACTCCACCATGGAGTGTTCGCTGAACAAAATTTCCGATAAGCTCCGGTGCCACGTTAAATTCGGTGCGAACCGAATCGGTATGGAGATGCGTCACCTTAAGCCCGAGAACCTGATTGAACGGAATTAACTCCTCGTACATCGTGCGCAGAAAATCCAGCAGTTCACGCTCCTCAATTGTATGATTCCCCATTCACGAACCTCCTGATCATCATAACCCCAGGTAAACTATTCCGTCTTTTGCCGCCGAATTTCGATATGAACTAACCACCGACTTGTTCCGTCTAAGCTTGTATTTGAGTGTAGACGGAAGTTTAGTATTTTATGTTTTAAGCCATTGAAAGACAAACAATATTTTAAAAATTTTGAGAAGAGGGAATACTCTGCCATGGGATAACGGAGCTGATTTTGCACCTGAATTTTTGCACGAACGCATCGTATAATTTAATGATTTGGTGCGCCAGGATAAGCTTGGCTGATCTTATAACCTGAAAGGTGATTGCCCTGCTAATTGCTCGTTCAGCAGGTAGTGAAATGGGCGGCGCGCGGAGTAATCCGTGACGTCGAAGCCCTTGAATCGAACCAGTGAACCGTAGCGAAAGCTAACTCGATTCGGTCTTGTTACGCAAATCAAGGTGTGGTCAACCTTCCAGATTGGGTGAAACCCGCTGCCAATGGTGAAGAAACGAGCGTATGCAACCATTGGACTTTTCGGGGTGGTTGGTATGATGCGGATTTGAGCAGGTGTTTTGATTCGATCCCGCACGTACGGTTTGACGGGGAGGGTGAGGCTGCGGCCTCCCCGTCCCCCTACCGGTTAATTACGTCTTTCGTTACGCCTTTGCGTGAAAAATCGGTTGTTGTAGTTATCCACCATCAACAACCAAACCTCTACCATTACCCGAAAGGGCCTTATTCCCATCGCAGCGGTCCAACTATTCGAGAACCTGAAAAGCGAATACACGGTGCTGAATGGCGGGATCCTCGTAAGGCAGGGCAGCGAAGGCAGGCGTTTTTTCGACCAGTTTCCATTTGCCTTCAGCGGACAAATTATCGAACTTGGCTCGG
>ENA-ORCT01001151-ORCT01001151.1-marine-metagenome-genome-assembly--contig:-NODE-1151-length-10748-cov-2.875363_pt1 | contig 10748 bp, 11 predicted proteins | sample MGYA00248632_ERZ508511 | MGnify/ENA primary metagenome ERZ508511 (study PRJEB26182, sample SAMN06268839) | marine metagenome | isolation source: Tt an P1-techrep anaerobic enrichment on pine from... | reverse complement strand
CGAATGTTTCTATGTATAGAATCACTACATCTGTTCCTTTAATGCAAATGTGCGTTTTTCGGTGAAAATCGGTGTTTGTTTCAAACTGCACAAATTGTACGGAAAATGAATCTCATACGTAGATTATAAGTATGAAATTTGGTATAATGTTTGTTCGAAGGGTTTCTATGAATTCAAAAAGCTGATCCGACATGCGCGGGGCCTGCCGGCGGCAGAGATTTTATAGAGTTTTGAAAGAGCAAAATCATGGTTAAAGGGAGAATTCTTGAAGGGGTAGTCTGTGCATTTCTGGTGTTATCATCATCTCAAATTATGGCCATTCGAACATTCGATGATGGAGAATCACATTCCATCAGGAGTCCAATCAGCGATAGTTATGTTGTTGTGTCAGCGGACGGAGTAGAGCAGACTTCGGTCTATCTTTATGAAGGCGGAGAGATTGACTATTTGCGGGTAAACGATCTATGTACTGTCACAATCAATGACAGTGAAGGGATTGGCGGCAATATCAATCAAGGCTTGGAATTGTGGGACTATTCAAATGGATATTTTTGGAAAGGAGGCCATGTTTCGGGCCAAGTTCTGATGCAGGGGGATTCAAGGTGTTATTTACGGGACTCAATTTTTGATCTTAATGGTCTATCCTTGTACGAAAATTCGATGTTTGAAATTCAAGCAGGAAGCGGAACTTTGGAAACATCAGATTTTTTCTTAAATGACCATTCATCTGCAACGATTTTAGGTGGAAGCGTTTCTTCAAACGTTTTTACTCTGGACGATTATTCTCGCATGGACGTTTTAGGTGGGAATATCACAGGTTCTTTCACTGCAAACGGTTCCTCATTTCTTATTTTCGACGGCGGAGGTTTTAAGTTGGATGGACAATCTCTGCCAGGCGGAGATTACAAATCGCTTGGAACCGGAAGGCTTACAGGTGTTCTCAGAGATGGTTCTTTGTTGGACGTGCAAATTTCAATAATTGACGAGGCATGGTTGCGAATTGATGAAACCATAGTTCCAGAACCGGCGACGCTGGTCCTCATGTTTTTCGGGGCCATGCTGATACGAAAAAAATAACTGAATCTTACACGAAGGAGGACTTATGAAGCTGTTCGCTGTAATGGCAATATTGGGTATCGGAGGACTCTTCCTTGCGGCTATCTACACGTTTATAATCGGGTTTGCGGGTGCTCCCGGTTCGATTATATCAACTATCGGAGAAAAACGATTTTCTAATAGGCTTGTTTGGGTGTTAGGTGTAATTCTGACTATTGCAGGACAGACTTATATTGCAATGGCTTTTGCTGTTTTGGTTATAAATTTTGTTCGTGGTCATTTTGTGGACGTTTCAGGCTTTCAAAAGTGGATACTTTGGACAATTGCTTTCTTTGTTGCGAATGCTCCTGCGTCATATGCCGTAAAAGATGCCTATTACGCTTGGAGGGAGCAGCAAAATAATCCTCAGCATATTGCAATTTTCGTTACAGACGGGCTGACGGTAATCGGTTTCTTTTTATGTTTATTTGTTCCACGACTGATTGAGGTCGGATGGGGATGGGTTCCAGCATTTTAATACATCATAATACTTGACTAAACATCCGCTTTAGCCGATAAAGTAAATAGTCGAAATTTGCGAACGACAAAGCATCTAAAAGCCGTGTCCAGTGAGTGGCCCCGCAAAGCCCCGACTGCTGGAACGGCTTTTTTTGTGGTAATGCGATGGAAAATCATCCAGCAGAGATAAAAGTAATTATTGCTGATCTTCAAAAATATCTCTCGAAACTTGATGAGTATGGCAATAAGCCTCTCCACGAGTTGGATTACTACGATATTCATCGGTACAATGTCATAGAAGATGAATACATTCGACGTGATACACTGATGGAAAAGCTTTGTCCTTCAGACCGCGAAGAACTTGAAAATTGTTTCCTGTCAATCTCTCGATGTTCACACCCTTTTTCGTCTCTGCATGTTGCTGCGAATGACCATAGACCCCCTGACCAGCAAGATTTGACTCAGCTTGTGGAGTGGCTGAGGAAGGAAATCTGCAAAACAATACAAGTCTTAACTGGACCTTCAAAACAGGCTAGTCCGCAAGAAGAATTCATTTTACTGCCTGGTCGAGATGATCTGTTGGATTGGTATTACAAGCGACACCCTATGCCTGCTTGTGTAACTCACTACAGAAAGCGCTCTCCGAAAACAACGCGAAAATATGCCTCTGAACTCAGAGATGCCGGATTAATTGAGAGAGTTGGAGGCGAAAAAGATGGAGACCGTATTACACGAAAAGGGCAACTTTATTACAAAAGACACCTTGCTTAATCACCGGAAAAAATTCCCTCTATATTCCCTGTTCATTCCCTCTTGATATCTTTGTGAATGTTCGATAATTCGAGCATGAGCAAAGAAGAATTACACAACTTATCATCGACGGCAAGCAAGGTGGGGGTACCGCTCAAGTGGCTAAAGTGGGCCGCACTGACCGGAAAAGTGCCTTGTTTGAAAATTAGCAACAGCCGGATGCTCTTTAATCTTGATGCAGTCAAAAAAGCATTGGCTGATCTTGCCGCGAAGGTGGATTCAGATGAATAATTCCCCCGTAGAAGTCATCCAGATTGAACCTCTTGCCGTCGGGCCGAAGGAGGCAGCGGAATTATTGGGGTTGTCACTGTCTTCATTTTATGCAGCGTGTTCATCCGGTGCCATTGGCCCCAAGGGACAAAAGATCGGAAAACGTCGGTTATTTCCCATTAAAGAACTTCAAGAATGGTGCGCGGCGGGGATGCCCCCAAGGCGCGAATGGATACAACGAAAATCTTAAAGCTGAAAGGTAGAACCATGAAAAGCGAAACAATTCCACTTCGTATCATCAAAACCAACTGCGGGACGCAGCAAAGAACAATATGTTCTGAAACGAAACAGGCCTATGCTGAAGCGATGAAAGCAGGGGCAAAATTTCCGCCGCTTGAGATTGTCCAGGGTAACGATGGGGACATTCTCTGGGATGGATTTCATCGTTACTATGCTATGCAGTCGCTGGGGATTGAGATTGTAGAAGTCAACGTTACGGCAGGCACACGGCGAAAAGCCATTGAATTGAGCCTCAGAGCAAACTCAACGCATGGGCTCCCACGGGATAAACACGCAAAGATAAATTCGATCCGTGTAGTCGAAACTGATCCCGAATGGAGAACGAAAACCGATGCGCAAAAGTCAAGAATGGTTGGCATGAGTGAACACACTTACCGGCGGTACCGGAACGAAATACCGGACTTGCAAAATCCAAAGAGTGATGACCTATCAGTGTCTGGACAAAATAAGTCTGGAAATATGGTTCCGTCAATAAAAGACTTTGAGTGGGTTCGTGAACAGTTTGGTACCGATTTCTATGATGTTTTTGTGCAAGAGCTTGAAGACATGAAGTGGCAAATGTCTCAAGAAAGTTGGCCGAAGTTTTATTATAAGATGGCTATGGAGGAAAAAATAGACAGCCCTGAAAAGCTGGTAGGTTTTATTATGCGACAGACAGACGAATGGTCGGAACCGGATGGAACCTGCTACGATGGAGCGATAGCCCGCGCCATTATCATGGGATCGGTTTTGAAAGCAATGTACCGATACGACCAGGAACTTGCCGCCTAAAATCAATAAAAAAGCCGTCGGACGCTGCAACGTCCGACGGCAGAAAGGTATTTCAATGCAAGAACTATCTTATCTCACACCCGCCGAAAATGCAAGGCGCATTCAGCAAATCCGAAAACGCCGTTCAGACATGCCGACTTCTTTTCGCCGAAAATATGACCAGGCCCAACGGGGCAAGAGCCAGGCGGCGGCGATTTTCTCGTTCTGCGCGGAATGTACCGGCTGGGATCGGGATGGCGTTCGGGAGTGTTCGGCTTACCAGTGCCCGCTTTGGTTATATCGTCCCTTCAAAAGCCTGAAAAAGGCCCATGAAGACCGGATTTCAGAGCCAGAAAAGACGAACTCGGCCAAAAGGGTGGGATGATGTCAGCAGGTGGGAAAGGTGTCTATTTGCCTAAAGATTTACTTCACAGTAAAGCATTCAAGGCAATTAAGTCTGCACACACAATCAGGGTGCTTATGGAATTTTATCTGCGACGCAGAATGTCAAAGCCGAAAAGCCGTGATGGCAAGAATAGTTTGCCAGTTATTGTAAACAACGGTGATATTGTCTTGGATTACAAATACTTGATGGACCATCGCGGTATGTCGCAGACGACAATTAGTCGATGCTTTACGGAACTCGTCAACCTTGGCTTCGTCGATGTCGCGGAAATAGCGAACGGTTTGCATCGGCAACCAACGAAATGGGCTATTTCTGAACGATGGCGAAAATACGGAACCCCGAATTTCCGCGCAACTGAAAGGCCAGTAATAACACCACCTTTTGCACGGAAAAGAAAATCCCAGTTACCACATACGGAACAAAATAATGGCTAACAGTTACCACATACGGACAATAACGACCGCCAAAAACTGGCTTTCAGTTACCACAGATGGTAACTGTTCGGGGATCTGCTATTGCCCACAAACGGTAACATTCTTAAGTAACTCCAGACCCTACGCTGTGTGTAGCGGTGGACATCTATCAGAATTAGGTTGTAAACTCGGCTTGATAGAGGGCAACAAATAAACTCAACAGAATACAAATTTCTTAACAGGAGTTGAAACCATGACATCACGACTACTGAAAAGCAAGGAAGCAGCGGCATATTTGGCCCTGAGCGAAAAAACATTATGGAATTTGACGAACGCCGGCCAGATGCGGGCTGTTCGTATGGGACGGCTGGTTAGGTATGATCCGGCCGACTTGGACGAATTCATTGAACAGGCAAAAACAAAAATTTCAGAAAAAAAATAAAAGTCTCTTGACTTAATACCGACATGGGGGTTATATTGTCAATTATGATACTAAGAGAAATTGCCAAAGCGATTGAAGAAAGCGATAAGAGCCGATACCGGATTGCAAAAGATACCGGTGTTGATGCCGCAGCATTAAGGCGGTTGATGCAGGGTGTTAAAGGTTGTGTATCCGTGGAGAAGTGCGACATTCTTTGTAAGTATCTGGGGTTGGAACTGAAACCCAAAGAGTCCAGGAAGCGAGGTAAACATGGCAAGTGTTGAATCCAGAACCAACAAGGGGAAGAAAACCTATAGAATCCGACTGTCAGAAGGCGAACACCCCGACAGACCGCGTATCGGATTAGGCACCGTCAAGCTAAGCGATGCACGAACGGCAGCGGTCAATATTTCAAACCTTGTGAACGCGTGTAATTCAGGCGGTGCGATCCCAACTGCTACACAGGATTGGCTTACGAAAATCCGGCCGTTTGTCCGTAAGCGTCTGGAATCTTTGGGCCTGATCGAAACCATTGAAGACAGTACAGAATCTCACACAGTCAAGTCATGGTGTGAGAACTATATCAAAATGCGTGAAAAAGACGGCTTGACGAAAGCCGATACTGTCCGCAAGCTGGAAAACGTTGCGCGGCGGCTTTCGCTGTTCTTCAAAAATACACCGCTGGAATCAGTGACGAAGCTGGAAGCGAAGAATTTTCGAGCGTTTCTGTCGGGCAAAGTGAAACTATCTGAAGCAACAGTCAGAAAACATATCGCAATCAGTCGGCAGTTTTTCAATGCCGCGATTGAAGCACGTATCATCGAAGAAAATCCGTTCAGGGGCCAACCGGTAGCGGTCCAGGCCAACAAAGCCCGATTCTATTTTGTTACCCCACAGCAAGCCCAGAGCGTCCTTGAAGCGTGTCCTGATGCACAATGGCGGTTGATCTTCGGTCTGGCACGTTTCGGCGGTCTACGTTGCCCCAGCGAAGTCTTACGGCTAAAATGGGAAGATGTTGACTTTGAACACAGCCGTTTCACTGTCCACGCCAGTAAAACCGAACACCACGCCGACAGTGGTATTCGTATTGTGCCGATGTTTCCCGAATTAAAACCGCTGTTTCAAAATGTTTTCGACCAAGCCACAGAAGGAACGGTGTATTGTATTACTCGATACCGGTCCAAAGAGGTGAATTTACGGACACAGTTAGGCAAGATCATCAAACGAGCTGGCTTGGAGCCGTGGCCGAAATTATTCCAGAATTTGAGATCGACCAGAGAAACCGAACTGTTCAAGATAACCAACGGCAATATCAAAGCCGTTTGTTCATGGATAGGAAACTCCCCTGCTGTTGCGATGGCCCACTACGCACAAGTTACCGAAGCCGATATGGAGCAGGCCGCAAAGTTGAACGTCCTGAAAAAAGGTGAAAATAGCATAAAAACAGGTGGCCTGAATCGGGGACAGGCAGGGGCCGTAACGGGTAAAATAAGTCGTAAAGAGCCGCAAGAGGAAAAACAGAAGGAACGCAGGAAACCATTTATTTACAATGACTTACCACAAAAAGAAATAGCCTACGAATCTTTACGAAACGCAGGCCATTGTCAATCAGTGGGCCGGGCTGGATTCGAACCAGCGTAAGCTCACGCTAATGGGTTTACAGCCCATCCCCTTTAGCCACTCGGGCACCGACCCTGACAAAAACTCGGATTGTACCGATCCAAAACCGTATTTCAACAAAAAAATCGTACTTTTCGAAAACTTCATACTCAATTAGGCAAAAAGGACGCCCACGTGAGCACGTCGGCGCCCTTCGTCAAATGAATCGGGATGTTCACTACTGGTTTACCCGCCGATGCGGATGCTGATCGTAAATCCACCGGGACGAACATAAGCCCTTCTGCCGCGATAACCACATTGATCATCGTAAAAATGCCGTTCCCGGGATCTGCGATGCGACCAGTAATGTCTTGGGGGGCGTTTGGGGGCTTGTATTACAACGCACCTCCGCACGGGGCCAATGGTTGTATATATGGGCCGACCGGGTCCCGCCTGAGCAGTATTCCCCACAAACCAACTTCCAAGCATTAACGCTGCGATTGTCAATAGCACTTTCATGGTTCTGCCCTTTCAAAATGAATGTTAGTAATCATTTCACTAAGACAGACGCCCTGCAGTTTATAAATATTTCAATTATTAAAATATTTATTTTCAAAAGTGTTTATTTATTAAAAAAGCCCGCATTACACGGGCTTTTGGTGTTTTTTGAAGGTTTTTTACCATTTTCCGGTTTTTCGCATCGCGGCGACCGGGTGCATTTTCAGACATGCTTCAGTCTTTTCGAGCATCTCATCCGGCAGCTCGTACGGTGTCAGCTTGCCGGACATAAAGGCATCGTAACCGGTCAAGTCCATCAGGCCGTGGCCACTGTAGTTCATCAGGATGACCTTTTCCTTGCCTTCTTCTTTGGCCTTGTTGGCTTCCTGGATTGCGCACGCCACAGCATGGCTGGTTTCCGGAGCACAGATAAAGCCCTCAGTCTGAGCCCATGTCAATGCGGCTTCGTAGCACTCGACTTGGTCGATCGCCCGCGGCGAAAACAATCCTTCGACGACAGACTGGCTGACCAGCGGAGCCATGCCGTGATATCGCAGACCACCCGCGTGAATGGGCGGCGGTACGAAATCGTGACCCAGGCTGTGCATCGGCAGCATCGGGGTCATACAGGCGGTATCGCCATGGTCGTAGGCAAACGGTGCCCGCGTCAGTGTGGGACAGGCCGTCGGCTCGGGCGGAATGATCTCAATCTTGTCAGCAGTGAACGGGAACGCCAGCCCGGCGAAGTTACTGCCGCCGCCGGCACAGCCGATCACGATATCCGGCTTGTCAATGCCCACGCTCTTGAGCTGTTTCTTGGCTTCCAGTCCGATGATCGTCTGGTGCAGCATCACATGGTTCAGCACACTGCCCAGCGAATACCGCGTCTTGCCGCTCTGGTCGGTTACGGCCTGCTCGATGGCCTCTGAAATCGCAATACCCAGCGAACCCGGTGTATCCGGGAATTTTTCAAGAATCGTCCGGCCGGCGTTGGTTTCGGTGCTCGGGCTGGCCACACAGTTGCCGTTCCACACCTGCATCATGAGCTTACGGAACGGTTTCTGGTCAAAACTGATGCGTACCATAAACACTTTGCATTCCAGCCCGATCAGTTTACACGCAAAGGACAGCGCCGAACCCCACTGACCGGCACCGGTTTCGGTCGTCAGACGCTCGATGCCAAACTGCTTATTGTACCAAGCTTGCGCAACGGCGGTGTTGGGCTTATGGCTGCCGGGCGGGCTTGTGCTTTCGTCCTTGTAGTAGATCTTCGCTGGTGTATCGAGATACTGTTCCAGGTAGACCGCACGCCGCAGCGGAGCCGGACGCCAGCGGTACAGGATATCCAAAATCTCTTCGGGAATATCGATCCAGCGTTCGGTGCTGACCTCCTGCTCGATCAGGTTCATCGGGAATACCGGGGCCAGCATCTCCGGGCCGATGGGGGTTCCGTCCGGCGTTACCGGCGGCAGCGGCGGATTCGGCAGGTCGGCCGCCAGGTTGTACCACTGACGGGGAATGTCTTTTTCATCCAGTAGAATTTTTCGATTCATCTTGATCTCCTGTTTTCAAATAGTAGTTACTGACGGAATCATCCTGTTTGAGGATTTTTGCGCCGCGTGTGATTTTGCATAAGCTGATGTGCAATTCTTTCGCGATTTTGCGTTGCGGGATGCCCTGCTTGAGCATTTTCATGAGCTGCCAGCGTAGGGACAGATCCTTGCGCTCGGCCGGGGTCAAAATCTCCTCCAAAAACCGCCGCATCTGCGCCGGATCGCGGATATCGCATAAAACATCGCTGATTCCCTGAAATCCGGACATTTGATTGCTTGTATCGTTTCTGGGCATAGAAGCATCATAATAATCTATAACAAAATTGTAAAGTCAAAAACAGAGTCAAAAAAAAGGGACGCCGTTTTGGCGTCCCCCAAGGAGAATTTCCGCTGCGTCAGTAGCATGCGGTTTATACAACCACAAGCTGCATGTCGTGCGTTTTCTTGACAGCTTTGTGCAAGCTCTTGAGCACATACTTCTCGACGACACTCTCCCAGCCCATATGTCGGGCCAATGCGTATCCGCTTTGCAGCATGCGGTTGAATTCGGCATCATTTTTCGGCAGTCGTGCACAGATTTCCAGGGCGATCTTGTCGCTGATCTTATGCTCGATACGATCCCGGAAATGCTGATCGATCTTGAGCATCTCGTCAACATCCAGCCCGGCATCACCATTCAGCTCAGTATAGTCAGCAAAGATGACGTTGGGAACGTTCTGGCCTTCGGCGACAGCCTTGACAAAACCCGCGCAGCCACAGACGTTGGTCACGACGCAGATACCGCCAAACGTCAGCGGCTCAAGCTGAGCGATCCCGAACGGCTCGTAGATGCTCTGGCCGAACTCGACATCGCTGCCCTTGCGGATGTCCATAAATTCCATGTCCGAGGGCATGCGGTAACCGCAGGATTGCTGGTCAAAGCCAAACTGATTGATAAACACCACCTTGATATTACGGCTTTTTGCATTGAATTCCTGCACGCCGGCGTAATAGGCCGCTTCCCCGCCGGACAAATCCGGCATGCCTTCGCGATGTGCCACCGGCCAGTTGTAGGCCGCTTCCATCTCGTAAATATCCTGCTCGCGGCGGCGATGCGTCTCGGTACTAAGGACAAACAGAACCGCAGTACGGCCTTGTGCGATAAACTCCTGGTCCATATGTTCCATGACCCGCAAATCACGCCAGAGCCCCTTACTGGAGACCAGCCGGGTGACATGGGTAAAGACAAAATCGGGCTTCCAGCCCAACAAGTTTTTGCAATACTGGCGCATTTTCTCTCGGGATTCGTATTTTTCGGCCAGTGATATCTCATACGATGGAATACCGTTATAGGTCAGATCGATGTCGGCGATTTCAAATTCGGGGGCGAGAAATTTCAGCTCGTCCACCACGCAATCGCCTACGGCGAGAATATTGTCACAAAACCGGGCGGCATTGACCAGGGCGTATTTGAAGTAATTGCTTTGGTCGCCGAAGACATCATTGAGATACTGGTTCTCGGTGTGGGCCTTTTCCATGACGTTATAGAACATGGTATCGTGACCGGGGTGTTCCTCGACGATCTTACGGACCGGGGCCACTTCGTGAGCATAAAAGACGGTTTTGAAATCATGGGGATCCAGGATTCCGGCCAGTGCGGTGGGCATTCCCATATATTCATGCGCGACAATAATGGTCGGAACACCATAATCGACAGCACCGATGGCTTTTAATGCTTCTATCGCCGGAACCGCCAGCCGCAGCCACTGCTCGTAATCCCAGAGCCATTCGTACCGGTCACTGCGGATGCCGAACTCGCGGAACAATTGGCCCTTGAACCGATCGATCGCCACTTTTTCCATACGGGTGACATCGATCAGCAGCACTTCCGGCTGACTGGAAATGCCGTTCATCGGGTCGGTGAACTGACGCCGGCCGTATACGATCTCGACGCCATAATCATTTTCGATGCGGCGGAAGCTCTGATGATAGTTGCTTTGAATGAGGCCGTCCAGGGATGAATACAGGACCTGGCCCCCTTCTCCAAGGCGGTCAGAGACGCTGCCTTCGGTGGAAAACAGCGCGCTCACTAAAATCGTTCGAGCCACCTGGCTTTCATACGCGTGACTAGTGAACATTCCATCCAAAACGGCGCCGATACCGCCGATTTTTCCTGTCGCTTCATGGGTGACATGCACCACGGTTGGTTTTTGGTCCATTCGTTGTTTTTCCTTTTTTGCACCACTGTCTCTTGT
>ENA-ORCT01001150-ORCT01001150.1-marine-metagenome-genome-assembly--contig:-NODE-1150-length-10748-cov-3.299410_pt1 | contig 10748 bp, 9 predicted proteins | sample MGYA00248632_ERZ508511 | MGnify/ENA primary metagenome ERZ508511 (study PRJEB26182, sample SAMN06268839) | marine metagenome | isolation source: Tt an P1-techrep anaerobic enrichment on pine from sediment... | reverse complement strand
GGAGCGGGAAACGGGATTTGAACCCGCGACTTCGACCTTGGCAAGGTCGCACTCTACCACTGAGTTATTCCCGCTCAATGTGAAGGGGGGATTTACCCTGTTACGGCGCGTTTGTCAAGCGTCGAAAAGAAAAAAAATATGGACCCTTCCAATTTCACGCGATCATCATCAGTCGCTCGTCGGCCAGCATGTTCATTTCCGGTGCAAGAATCCGGGTATAGCGATCAAAATAGAGAAACTGCTTGATCAGCAGGGCAAACTCCCGTGGAAACCGGATACCGTGCCGCTCACCCAGTCCCACCATATCCAGCACCACACGGTTGACATCCTGTTCCGGGGTCTGAGGCGCCATCCACGGCTCGGAGAGCGGCTCGACGATGCACTCGTAAAGGTTTTTAATATCCAGCGCCAGATGAGCCACGTCCACCTTGCGCCGGGTCATACCGATTTTCACCATGGATCGGGCGATGGTGACGTAATCGCCCAGCACCAGGCCCTCGATCAAGTCCGTGGTGGCGGACCAGATTTCCGGCGAAAGGCGGCCCACGATCCCAAAATCGATGAATCCGACCCGACCGTCCTTCAGCACCATCAGGTTTCCCGCATGGACATCGGCGTGAAAAAAATCGCACCGCATCAGGCTGGAAAACCAGGTGTTCATCGCGGCAACCAGGGTCATCTCCGGATCAGGCGAATAGCGCCGAATACGCTCAAGATCCGTCAACGGAACCCCGTAAAACCGCTCCATGGTGAGAACCCTCGGTGAGGTTCCCCGATAGTACACCCGGGGAACAACGGCAACGTCGTTGTCCGAGTCCCTGAGAAACCTGTCGAAGGCATCGATGTTGCTGGCCTCCAGGAGAAAATCGCACTCCTCCACCATGGTTTTCTGAATTTCGGAAATAATGGCCGACAAAGATGCCCGGGAAAGAGACGGGGCCCACCATTCCAGCAGCCGGGCCACCACAAAAAGAAAATTCAGGTCGGTCAGCATCACATTGCGCACACCGGGCTTCTGAATTTTGATGACAACCTCTTCTCCGGTCTTCAGACGGGCCGCATGCACCTGGGCAATGGATGCCGAGGCAAGGGGCTCGGGATCAATATCGGAAAAAATCCGCTCCAGTGGACGCCCCAGTTCCTCATTCAGGACCTGCCGGATGGTTCGAAACGGCAATGGATCGGTCTGATCCAGGCAGTGCTGGAACTCATTGACATACTCTGCCGGAAAAAGGGTGGGGGAACTGGCGATAAACTGCCCCAGCTTGATGTAGGTTGCGCCAAGGCGCTCAAAGGTCTTCCGGAGCAATCGGGGTGCCGGCGGGCGATCGCCAAACAGCCATGACACCCCCCGCAAAGCCACCACCCGGGTGGTTTGCCCCATGCGAAAAGCCCCCTTAATACTGTATCGAGCCGTATTCCAAATTTCCATGATCGTTCCTGGTAGATAAGTTAACGGATCGTAATAACGACCCATTGACGTCGATGGTCAACATCGGGAAGGAGGATCCCGGGGAGGGAATGGGACGTTTTTTGTGAATGAACCGCTGTCAACGATTTGCCGCTCGTGTGTCGAAACGGGCTCGGCCTCACCGGGCAGGCAGCCGAGCCCCGGCAATACGAACAGTCGCATGCGCCCGGGCAGCGTCGCTTTTCAACGATACGAGATGGCTAATGTAATTACAAGGTTTTACCGCGAAGATCAATGCTTCGCCACCGTGTGATTCGCGCCCAGCCGGACCGGCGCTCAGCAGCCACCCGGCGGTCTTTTCCCGATCGCCGGGATTCAATCACAGGCGGCTCCAGGCTCGACGAGCGGCGGCGATCATCAATACAACGACGATCATCTCTCGAACGATCAATACTCTGTGCCATAGTTGCCCTCCTTTCACCTGGAGCAACTTTCCGGCTAATGAGTCAGCGAGCGAATTTATTTTTCAGAAAATCATTGAGCTCTCGAATCAGCGGGGGATGAGTGAAGCTTGAGATCATCCCCAAGGTGCCGTAATCCACAAGAGATGCATACAATTCCGGAACTTTGCCCTTCAGGCGGATTTTATTGTTCTGCAAGTTAATCCGGGCACCGGCAAAACTCGATTTTTTTATGATCAGCCCGGCCTTTTCCTCTCCAAAAAATATAATGTTTAACTCAGGGAATTGCCGCTCGAGTTCAAAGGAAATCTCTTCAATGCTAAGCGGACGATGCTTTTTGGCGATATTGATTTCCCGGGTCTTCATCGAAAACGCTCCATCAACAGAGGGTCAACAGTGTTCAGACTGAAAGCGAATCAACTTGGAATATCAATTGTTCGTTATCCAACATGCCCGGAGGGCGTCGTCTGTCGTGTTGGATCCGGAATCGCGGGGTCGGGACTCGTGCCGGATCGACCGGCTCAGGACCCGCCGGGCACAGCATGGAAACTGCAAAATGAGTAGAAAAAAGAAAGCATAAATTGTTCTTTAATAATATAAAATAACACCTAATCTGTCAAAATAAAAAACCATACGGATAGTTAGTCAGCGGTGCGTTGTGATCGTTCATTATCCGACCTGGAAACATGCTCTGTTAATACCTCATTATCTCACCGTTCCAGCTGCTGGCCAGGGCGGGTAAAGCGCATTGACAACAACCGCAGAGCCGCTTACGTTTTTTTTTGCAGTGCCCATCGGGTCTGCCGCACGGTTTTTCCGACTGAGCGACTTTTAACTGAACCAACCGATATGATCGCGGGAGGTGAACAGTATGTCAGATTCTGTATCGATTCATGCCAAAAGCTGCTGCAGCATCGAAAAAAATCGGATCTCCGAGGATATCAGCGATTGTTTTTACTGCTCGAGCAGCTACGAGTCCTTTCACAGGTGCCTGAAAGAATCCGCCCGGGAAAGCGGAAAACGCTCCCGGCGTTGTCTGATCGCATAACGGATCGGCCGTATAAGATGGCGCTGCCTGGCAATTAAAGGAGGCGGTGCCTTTCGTCGATTTTAAACGTCACCAGACGGTCTGCTCAGGCCGCATTAATCACCAGGACATGCAAGCCCGGCAATTTGCCGGGCTTTTCAGTTTCAGCCGAATCGGATTTAAATGCCGAATATCGGTTGCCGGATATCGGTCCGAACGGCACAACCCGGATAAAAAATGCCCCGCTTCAGGAATGTATTTTCCAGAAAACCGAAAAAAAGCGAATTTTCTGTTGACAGTGCGCAGAATATCCTCTAATAACCCACATCGTTTTTAGCCGCCCAGGTAGCTCAGTCGGTAGAGCAGGGGACTGAAAATCCCCGTGTCGGCAGTTCGATTCTGTCCCTGGGCACTCAATCAGCAAAAAAGGGCTCGCGGATTATACCGCCAGCCCTTTTTTATTCCACAAATCCGGTCACCTGCCCCCCTTTAAGCCTTTTTGATTGCACCCAAATCAACTGAAACATGCATCGATGATGGAAAATTCATCTCAATGTTTCAAAAGCGCCTGATGTCACGCCCTTTCAGGGCTCCACCAAATTGGGGGCAATCTATTCCCAGGGCGGTTGCCCTAGGCTGGTATGCGTGGCCCTTTCAGGGCTAAAACGAAAGCTTTGGTGAACCACGAAATGCAGGCAGTCGATTACGATTAGGCGCACGAGCACGAAAAAAAGCACTTTACGGTCCGATCAACATCGTGCTCAGCGAAGCGGTGCTCGTAATCGTAATCGCGCTCGGTTTTTCTGTCGGACCATGGAATGCTTCAAATTTAGGGGTAACGACAGTTCAAACTTCAAAGAAAAGGCCGGGGCCGCAACGACATACAGCCGTGGCGGGATTCATGGCTCGATCATGTAGGAGCGGTTTTAACCGCGATTTTCAGGAAGCCAGTGACGGGGGACGAATCAAACGACACATTCACACTGAATTGGGAAGAGCCCCAAAGGGGCGTGACATACCAGCCCGGGGCAACCGCCCCGGGAATACAGAAAATTTCGGAGCTATAACTGAAAAAATGGTGATTGCGCTACTCTGACTTTTCACCCCCACCCGGCCTCCCCCGCAGCCTTCGCCAAGGCTTCCGTCTTCGCTTAGCAAGCTACGACGGGACAGGTCGTCGCGACAGGCCATCGAGGGCTGATCTTTATACACATTTGAAACAGGGGGTAAGCATAACTGGCTCAATTTTCAATAATTATTTTTTTTAATTCTCTGGATACCCGCCTTCGCGGGTATGACGGGATACACTCTTGATGTCATTCCCGCGAAGGCGGGAATCCAGTATAACCTCGATATTACAAGGGAGTACCGCACTTCTTGCGAGCTTTCTGCCCCCCTGTGTTAAGTGTGTGCCAAGCTCAGCATCAAGAGGGAGGAGAAAAAAGCTTCCCTCCCCTGGTGGCTTGTCCGCCGTAACCGGTATCAGCGAAGGCTGGAGAGGGACTGAGGGGGGGGCAAAATCAGAAACTCCTTTGTTGGCTGTAGGACCAAAAAAAATTAAAATTGAGCACATTCGCTCGCATCTCGAATAGCCAACCTTTGGTATCATAGACGGTAAAGGCCTCACTACATATACAACCCCTGGAACCAACACCAACTATGGCAGACGCATTAAAATGATCCGATGCGCCTGATGTCACGCCCTTTAAGGGCTCCATAAATGGGGGGCAATCTATTCCCAGAGCGGTTGCCCTGGGCTGGTATGTGTAGCCCTTTCAGGGCCGAAGCGAAGGCGTCTCGAAATTTTTTTGAACCACGAGATGTAGGCAGTCGATTACGATTACGCGCACGAACACGAAAGAAAACACCTCCCGGGCCAATCAACATCGTGCTCGTGCTCAGCGAAGCGGTGCTCGTAATCGTAATCGGATAAATAAGATAATCCGTTTTACTTATGGGCTCCGCGACAATACCATGCACTGTGGCGCAGTGCTGCAACGGGGCCGCTGAGGTTCATATCCGGACAGCTGTTTTTACCCTCAGAAACGCGGATTAAATTCGCGCTCCCCAATATCAGGCGATAACATAGGGTGATATGTTCTGATTGATATTCAGCTCCACAAACTCAAGGCAGTTTTTCTGGTCCGGATTCAGGCGGCTGTTTTTCAACCGCCGCAGAAGAGGCTCGCAGGAATCCTTCAATGAAGCAAGCAGGGCCACCTTTTCGCTACGGTGATCGGTGGACGCCATCCGGTTTCGCCGCCAGCGGGATACGCTGGCCAGCACCTGATCCGCATCGGCAGGTTTGCTGAAAAAATCCACCGCGCCCAGCCGAAAGGCGGTAATGGCAAGGTTCGGATCTTTTGCCCGGCTTAAGACCATGATTGAAAGCCCCGGAGCTACCTCGCCGAGCCGTTGCACCACTTTCAAACCGTTGACACCCCGTGCGTTGCAGTCGACAATCACCAGATCGACCCCTCCCCGGGCGACGGCGTCAATGGCCCGATAGCCCGAATCCAGGGTCGACACCTGAAAACCGGCCTCTCGAAGCACCTGTCCAATCTCAAAACGTACCTGCTCGTCATCATCAATCAACAATATACTGCGGGTTATCATGCGACGTTACCTCCAAAAGCCCGGTTCAAACGGTTATCTCATACCACCCGGCTGCGGCCGATGTTTTGACTCAAACTTTTTCCTCATTCAAAAATGATGCCACATAAGGTTAACGTGATGGAGCTGACCGATCGCGCTCAGGATTGAGTGCATGTTCACCGAAAACCGACGCGTTGCCGCATAATAAATATAAAATATTGAAAAAATTGATTTAATCGAAAGTCAGCCATCGCACTGCCGACACCGGGCACCACACCATCGGTCAACACATCGCCGGGCCAGCTATCGATCGGAAGGGCGTTTTTTTGGAATCTGTGAAGGAAAGAGAAATATTACGATTGCTAACAAAGTGACGGATATTGAACACAAAAGCGGCGTTACGTTTTAAAACACCTCGAACCCGCAAAGGCGAGCAGATCCACTACATTTACGGTATTTGCCTCGGCTCGCTGAACCTCGGCCACCTGCGGATATACCGGGTCGATTTAAAACGGCGTCAATGCCGCACGGGCAGCAGTGAAGGGAAGGTTGTGTTCAAAATCCGTCACCTGTTTTCCGGCCTGCACAACCAGCAAGGACAGCCACTGCATCGAACGCTCAGAAACGAGGATTTATTTAATTACAATGTCATCCGGTTCCAAAAAGGCTGTCAGCCGCCGGGATGATCCCGGCAACCGGCAGTCGGATGTGAAACGCCGCGCCGGCCCCCTCGCCCCTTTCCGGACAGATAACGGATCCCCGATGGGCCTCGATGACGGTTTTGACGATGGACAGGCCAAGTCCGCTTCCGCTGGGCTTGGTGGAAAAAAACGGATCAAAGATGTGATTCCGCTGATCGGCCGACAGTCCCGGCCCCGTATCTTCGATGATGAGAAGCACCGCATTTTTCTCGGCTTCGGCGGTGATGCGGATTTCCCCGGGTCCGCCAATGGCCTCGATGCTGTTTCGAATCAGGTTGTCAAGGGCATGACCGAGGAGATCCGCATCAGCCTCCACCGACGGCAGATCGGCCTTAAGGTCGACCCGGATCGAAATGCCCCTTGGCTCGGCCTCCTGGCGAAATCGCTCCGGAATCTGATCAACCAGCCGGGCAACAGGCATCGGGGCGGCCCGAAGTTCGGGTTTTCTGGCCGACTGCAGGAAGCGCTCGGCAAACGAGCGGATGCTGACCGACTCCCGGGTGACGATATCGATGGCCCGAATGCCCTTGCTCCCGAGCGGCTCCCGACTCAAGGTGGCCATAGCAATGCCGATATTGTTCAGAAAATTGCCCACCTCATGGGCCACCTTGCCCGATGCCGTTCCCAGAAGGGCGAGGTTTCTCGCGTGAGCCAGCTCCCGGGCCGCGTCAACTTCGCGCCGGATGTACGCCGTGAGCGATTGCGTCATGTGATAAAAAGCCTGGCTGAGCTCGCCGATCTCATCCCGGGTCTGTACCGGCGCAAGCGTTGTCGCCATGCTGCCCGGTCCGCAGCGACCGACGATAACGACCTGCCGGTGAAGGCGGCGAATCGGGCGCAGGAGCCGCCGGGTGCCGCCCCAGCCCGCCAGAACCGCTACCAGAGCGGCGCCAAGGACAATCCACGCGGACCAGGTCATATTCTGATACAGGTAGCGGAAAATCTCGGTTTTGGGCTGACTGAGAACGACAATCCAGTCAAGATCCGAAAGATGGACCCCCATGCAGAACTGCTGTACGCCGGCACCCTGTTCGATCCACTCGACAGGGCCGGGCGCCGAGCGGATTTTTTTTAAAAGACCGTGCGGCTCCCCCGGTACTGCGTTCACGACCCGCGTCATGTCCCGGTGACCGACAAATCGGCCATCCGCATCAAGAATGGCTACCTGCCCGCTCGTTCCCACCCGGATACCCTCCAGAACACGCCAGACCGCCTTGAGGTCCAGCTCGCCGTATAGAATCGAGGCGACCTCACCCAGACGAAGCAGAGGAACGGCAATATGCAGATGCGGGATGCTGTTCGCATCCGTCCGGATCTCGGCCCGCCACGTTTTTACGGATTTGACCGTTTTGATCAGCCCGTCAACCCGAGTCCCACCGTCGGTTTGTCGCCAACCGGTGGTAAGCGGCGATCCATTGGCGGCACTGATCAAACTGATCGCATTGAACTGCGGATTGATGTGATTGAAGGCCGAGAGCGCCATCTGTTTCTGCCACTCGTCGAGTTTGGTGGCAGACAGTACCGATGCCAGGCTCTCCAGCGAGTGCTGGGCGCCCTCGACATACATGCGAATTTCACCCGAGGCGCTCGCCAGGATGTTCCGGTAATCCCGGGACACGGTTTTTTTGAAATACATATGGTTGGTAAACGTCATCACCGACCCGGTGACAACGACAGCACCGATCACAACAGGAAGAAGGGTCTGAAGAAACGTGCGGAGTATCGATCGTTTTTTAGATAGTGCCATGGGATTCAAATACCGTAGGAACGAGGATTTATTTAATTAAATTCGCGTTCCTTATAAGGTCGCTGTGAACTTTCGGATGCATCAGGACAGGACAAACGGTGAAATGACCTGATTGATTCTTGCCTCGAGTTCATCCACCCATTTTTTCTGGTCCTCGGTCAATTGGGTTGCTTTCAGCCGTTTAATAAACGGGCCGACGGTATCTTTCAGCTCCAGCCGCAGTTCCATATGTTCAACCCGGCGCTCGGCAATAAACGCAGCTTTTCGTTTCAACCAGAAATCCACAGTTTCGGCTACCTCCGTCGGCGAGCAGGGCTTGGTCAGATAATCCCGCGCCCCCAGCCGAAATGCGCTGATAACCGAATCCATGTCCGGAATATGGCTGCGCACAAGCACATCCGCCGCAGGCAGGGCTTTCCGGATCATCCGGACCACCTCAATTCCGGGAAAGCCGTCGGCCGCCGGATCGACCACCACCAAATCCGCCGCCTGGCTGACCGCTGCCAATTCAAACCGGCTCCACGAATGCACCATGGTCACCGAGTGCCCCAACTGCTCCAGTTCCTGCCTGATCAGGGTTAGCTCGGCCGTGTCTTCATCCAGCAGCATGATTGTCGGATCCACCATATTGTGCCTCCCGGGTTGACTGCAGTAAAAATTTTTCCAGCTATGTGAGCAAAAATAGTGCCCCGGTGGATAAAAATGACGTTTCCGGCTGATTTAGTGCTGTTTTTATACCCAGTCGACCGGATGATCAAAACCGATTGTTACATTTCGTAACATTTTTCTGGCAACGTCACCCGGAACAGTGTAACTATTCGTTACACTAGCAATCGGGGGGGCATTGGTAATTTCACAACGATGCGCCGGCATTGTAGACCTGTCCGGCAGTCCTCAATCGGGATCGAAATCGAAAAGCCATGGAATGTGGGTGCGACAAACCGGATGGGTACCGCCTTGCGATAGAAGACGTTCTGCCGGCTATGGAATCGAGAAAATCGATTTCGATACCGATACCTGAAACCGGACACACGGGATAGTATACACTATTTTGTTAACGGCCTTTCTCATCGGATGCGGAAGATTTTTTCCCCGCCGGCTCGCATCACTCGCGGCCATGGTTTCGGCCCCTTGCAGTGGCCGGGCGTGCGCGCCCCGGATACGGCCAGCCATCTGGCCGGCAGCGGCCGCAATCGCTCTTTTCGTAATCACCGGTTGCGATCTTCAACTGTCCCAGGCACCGGAGCCCCGGCCTTCCCGCGACAACACCCTTCGCATCGATGTCAACGCTGCTTTTGGCACGTTAGATCCCAGCATAACCGATGGTTCGGGTTCCAATCACATCTTTCCGCTGCTCTTCAGCTACCTGTTTGTGCCCGATCCGGATGGCGAACTGAAACCGGATCTGGCAACGGCCTGGTCGTATGATCCGGGCAGCCGGACGTGGACCATCCAATTGCGGGCAGACGCCCGATTTCACACCGACGATCCGGTGACCGCAGCGGATGTCATCTACTCCCTGACCGCCGTATTCGAAAACCTCCGACCGGCCCTTGGCGAGCAGGTCGATGCGATCACCCGGCTTGCCGATTCAGCCGTTGAGATCCGTCTCAACGCCGATGATCCGGAGTTTCCGAAAAAAATTTGGGACATTGACATCATCCCGGAAAGCGGACCCGACCGGTTTGACTATTATAAAAACCCCGTGGGCTCGGGACCGTTCCGGTTTGCCTCGCGAAACAAGGCGGAGGAGGTGGTTCTCGAAGCCAACCCGGATTTCTACGGGGGCCGGCCCAAGCTGGATAACGTGGTATTTTACTTCGAGCCGGACCAGGACCGATCCTGGACCCGGCTTCTGGCCGGCCGGACCGACATCGCCGCCGAGATCACCCCGGAACACTACGAGATGATCCAACGGTTTGAGGACCGGTTCCATATCGACCGCTACACTCTGAAGTATTACACCATTTTGCTCTACAACACCTATGATCCCCTGTTTTCAGACCCGTCCGTGCGAACAGCCCTGACCCTGGCCATCGACCGCCAGGCCATGGTCAGGGACATCCTGCGGGGATACGGCCGGATAGCGACAGGCCCCATGGGGGTCGATTCCCCGTATGCCGACCCGGACATCAAACCCCTGCCGTATAACCCGAAAGCATCTATCAGGCGCCTCATCGCAGCCGGCTGGCGGTATGATGCTGCCGGCAGGTACCTCCACAAAAACAACCGGCCCTTTGCGTTCACCCTACTGGTCCCCCGGGAGAGCGCCATCAAAAAACAGGTGGCCCGTCAGATCCAACTCAACCTGAACGATATCGGCATCAAGGTTCGCCTGGAGGCGTTGCCGCTCGATGGTCTGATAGCCAAATACTATCGCAACACTTCCTTTGAGGCGGTTTTAATAGAATTCGCTGGGGCCTATCGAAGCGTTGAGCAACTATCGGATATTTGGTCATCCGGCATGGAGCAGTATGCCATGGCCGGAAAATTCAGTCACCGGGAAGTGAACAATCTGTTTAGCAATAGTCTGAAAGGCAAGAAAAATGTTGAGCCAATAGGAATATATCATTCCATTGACGCATTGATCACCAATCTTCAACCCGGCTCATTTCTGTTTCACCAAACCGCCATAGACATCATGTCCAAACGGCTTTCCCTGCCCTGTCCGTTCACGCTCAACTATGACGGTATTTTCCGCCTGAGGCACGCCGTCATCAACCCGAGTTGATTGTTACATTTCGTAACATTTTTCTGGTCAACACCACCCGGAACAGTGTAACTATTTGTCACATTATTTATAGAG
>ENA-ORCT01001149-ORCT01001149.1-marine-metagenome-genome-assembly--contig:-NODE-1149-length-10751-cov-3.127131_pt1 | contig 10751 bp, 11 predicted proteins | sample MGYA00248632_ERZ508511 | MGnify/ENA primary metagenome ERZ508511 (study PRJEB26182, sample SAMN06268839) | marine metagenome | isolation source: Tt an P1-techrep anaerobic enrichment on pine from... | reverse complement strand
ATTTTGCCATGTACCCCACGGCCGCAGTATGCGGACAGTTTTTCGCCCATCCCGAGTCGCGCTATTTCAGCTTGGAAAAGATTGGCAAAGACCAGGTGGAAGATTACGCGCGCCGCAAGGGCGTCACCGTTGATTTGGTGGAACAATTCCTGCCGGTCAACTTGAATTATAAAGGGGTGTAAGCAAATGTAACGTCATTGCGAGGAGGTACGACGAAGCAATCTGCCAGAATCTGTCAAACAGATTGCTTCGCTTCACTCGTAGCGACGAACAAAAATTAAATGATAATGAAGAATTCGCCGCGAAAAATTTTAATTGCTTTTGTTTTAGGAATGGTCCTTATGTTTGTATTGGATATGGTGTTTCATTTCAATAATTCGGTTGAAAAGCAGATGGAACGCGAAGCCAATAAGGCCCAAAAGAAAATAGAAAACATTTTTAAATAATCGGAGTAAGTGAGCGAATGGCTCACCACTCGAAATGCACGATTCGACCATGAAAGTAATTGACATCATCAACAACAGTGATAAAACGGTTTTTTCGTTTGAATTGCTTCCCCCACTGAAAGGGAATGATGCTGGTAATATTTATCGGACCATTGAAAGTTTGATCGAATTCGATCCCAAGTATATCAACATCACCACCCACCGCGATGAGATGGTTTTTAAGGAGCTGCCTGATGGAACCATTGAAAAGCGAACCGTACGCAAACGACCGGGAACAGTGGCCATCGCGGCGGCCATTCAGCACAAATACGGCATTCCGGTGGTGCCGCATATCTTATGTGGAGGCTTTTCAAAAAGCGAAACCGAACATGTGCTGATTGATCTCAATTTTATGGGCATCAGCAATGTACTGGCTTTGCGTGGCGATGGCCTGAAAACTGATAATATGTTCCGCCCCAACCCCGATGGACATGCCAATGCCAGCCAGTTGGTGGAGCAGATTGTTAACCTGCGCGAAGGAAAGTACCTGGAGCCGGACCTGAAAAACAATGCACCGCTCGACTTCTGCATTGGCGTGGCTGGTTACCCGGAGAAGCATTTCGAATGCCCCAATTTCGATACAGACATGATGTATCTGAAACGGAAGGTGGATGCCGGAGCCGATTACATTGTCACCCAGATGTTTTTCGACAACAAAGTGTATTACAATTTTGTGGATAAATGCCGGGATGCCGGAATCACGGTACCCATTATCCCCGGAATCAAGCCCATTAACCTGAAAAACCAGCTGACGGTTTTGCCTAAGATTTTCAGCATTGATTTACCGCAGGAACTGGCCACCGAACTGGCCAAATGCAAGGACGACCAGGAAGCCAAAGTGGTGGGAACCGAATGGGCCATTCACCAGTCGAAAGACCTGGTAGCCCACAACGTACCCAGCCTGCATATGTACACCTACGGCGTGTCTGACAATGCGCGCAAGATTGTTAAAGCGGTGTTTTAAAAGAAGAAAATAGTAGAAGCAACAATACAGGAATCCGGTCTTTAAAGGTCGGATTTTTTTTAGTGTCAACTCAGGGAGGCTGAGCTTTTCGAAAAGATCGAATTCCGGAGTTATCGTTTGTCTTTGGTATTTATTGGTGTGACCTCGTGCCAGGGTGTGCTTGGTCTGCTTGCAGGGTAGCCGTACTCATGGCGGTATCTTTTACGTTCTTCGGTAAAATCCCACCATTTTTTAGTTGAGTCGTGGGTTGCTGCATAGTGTACTGCAAGTCGGAATTGATCCTCCACGCAGGGATCTGTCCAAAAGCCTTTTTTCAGCTCATAGTCGTTGGTTAATTGCGCTCCGTCTTTCCCCTTCAGCTCATCGATGGAATAGTAGCCCAGGAAAACAAGGTCTTCGGCGAACTTCAGGCCCACTGATGGGATCGTCTGAAATTCGGACAGGGCCCGGATTTCTTTGGCGCGTTCGTGTGTGGCGTCCAGCAAAACTTCCAGCTCATCCACCGCATAGTTAAGAAGCTCGCTGATCCGAACCTTGTGCTTTCTCAACGAGGCTTTTTCAGACTCATGAAGTGGTTGTTTGATGGTGGACTTGGGTTTCATATTCGTAAAAGTTAATTTGTTCCTTTTCGCTTACTTTATTTCGATTTTCAGGTTACAAAAAATCCCGAAATTGGCTCCCGGCCAACTCGAATACAAATTCGTGGCTGTGCCTTTGACGGAAAATTTCGGGTCGGCTGGGTTGGATAGCGGCGAACAGATCCGTGCTTCCCGGGGGAGTTGGAGAAATCGCTAATGGGCAGGTCTGTATGCCCAATTATCTCAAAAATTTGGCCAGTTGGAGACTTTGGGTAGCCAATTATTTCAAAAATTTAGCCAATGGACGGTTGTGTATGCCCAGTTGGAACAGAGATTTTGCCAGTTGACGGGTCTGGTTGCGCTGTGGAGGGTCTGAAGTGCCGCGGGGACAATAGAATCAAGGGTTTCAGGGTTTCCTCCAAGACGCAACCGATCACTTTTAGCCTTACATTTTCTCAAAATGATCGGCCGCTTACTTCGGGCTGATTGGATTTTCGTACAGCTTTATACTTCAATCAATTTTTCTTTAAAAAAAAGTAGGGTAAGCGCAGTTTGATCAGGATAGAATCAAAGAACAAGTTGAAAACAGGCTTTCCAAGGAAAGCTTTCATTTTAAAATTTGGAACTATGATCAAAAAATTTGGATTGCTCATCGTGCTTTGGGCAGCGCTTATCCCCTCGGTTTTTGCCAAAGAATGGCTAACCAACCTCGATGTGGCCAAATCAGAAGCAGCAGAAACTAATCAAAACATTTTATTGGTTTTTTCCGGTTCCGACTGGTGTGTTCCGTGTATGAAACTGGAGAAATTTATCTGGAGTTCGGAGGAGTTTAAAACATTTTCAGCCGATCATTTTGTGTTGTTGCGAGCCGATTTTCTGAAGCAAAAGAAAAACAGGCTGAGTGACCAACAGCAAGCCTATAACGAGCAGTTAGCCGAGAAATACAATCCCAATGGTTTTTTTCCGCTGGTGCTTGTAATAGACGAAAAAGGCGAAGTGCTTGGCCAAACAGGCTATAAAAATGTGTCTCCTTCAGAATACATCAAACATTTGGTTGAACTTGAAAAGTAGGCGATGATACGATTCGTTTCAATCTTCTTTTTAGCGGGCCTTTGGTGGCAAGCCGCTTCGCAGGAAGCTTATGTGCGCACCCTCAAGCTGATGGGTTCGCGCTACGAAATTTCGGTGGTTGCGGCCAACCCCGCCGAAGGCGATCAGTTCATTGATCAGGCGGTGGCAGAGATTAGCCGAATTGAAAAGCTCATCTCCTCCTGGGATCCCGACTCGCAAACCTCCATGATTAACCGGAACGCCGGCATTGCCCCGGTGAAAGTCGATCCCGAGCTTTTTCAACTGATTGAACGGGCGCTGCAAATCTCAAAAATTACGGATGGCGCTTTCGACATTTCGTATGCGGCGATGGATCGCATCTGGACGTTCGATGGGAGCTTGCAACAAATGCCTGACGAAGAAATCATCCGGCAGTCTGTTGCCAAAGTGGGCTATGAAAACATCGTGCTTGACCGGGCTGAGCAAACTGTTTTTCTGAAATTGCCGGGCATGAAAATTGGCTTCGGCGCGATCGGCAAAGGCTACTCGGCCGACCGGGCAAAGGCCTTGTTGATGGAAACCGGCGTTGAGGCCGGCATGATCAATGCCTCGGGCGATTTGAATTGCTGGGGCGAAAAGCCGGATGGCACACCCTGGCTGGTGGGAATTACCAACCCCTTGAATAAAAATAAGGTGTTTGCCTGGTTTCCAATTCAAAACAGCGCGGTGGTTACCTCGGGCGACTACGAAAAGTTTGTGGTGCTCAATGGCCAGCGCTACGCCCACATTATCGATCCGCGGACCGGCTATCCATCATCCGGATTGGCGAGTGCCAGCATTTTTGCGCCCAGTGCCGAATTGGCCGACGCGCTGGCGACCTCGGTTTTTGTGATGGGCATTGACGCCGGAATGAACCTGATTGACCAGCTGGCAGGCATTGAATGCATTTTGGTGGACGATCAGGGGAAAGTTTACAATTCAAAAAATATAAAGAGAAATGAGCAGGAAATGGAAATTGCCCGATGGCAGAAATAGCCTGAAACGGTTGTTGTTGATTGGCTTGGCCGCAGCTGCGCTAAGCTCGTGCGTGGCGGTGAAGGAATACGAGAAAGTGTACATCAACGACCCGAATATGAAGTTGAGCGCCGCGGGTGATCAGCGGTTTGAGTTGAATTTTCAAGTGTACCGCGAAGCCGCGGCAGGAGCCAATGGCGGAAAATCGGGCGGAGGATGTGGATGTAACTGATCAACTATGAAAAGAATACTGCTTTTATTTTTCCTGTTGCTTCTCTTTCATGTCTCGAAAGCGCAATCAACCGATCCCAACGCCTATAAAAAACGGGTGCTGGAATCGCCGGAGATTGAGATCTTGATGAGCTACTACCAGCAAAATGGCGATCATTCAGCGGTTGGCGGTGGCATTGGCGATGAGTCGGTGGATGATATCACACCGACCATTGTGGTTACGATTCCTTTAAACGACGATGATGTCTTGACCATTGATGCCGGACTGTCAGCCTACACCTCGGCCTCTTCCAGTAATATCAATCCTTTTAATGCATCCGGCGCTTCAGGTCGAGGTGAAGACGACGATGAAGATGAGGATGATCACGAAGGCGATGATGAGGATGACTTTCGGCCTGGTTCGTCGGAACCAACGACCGGAACGCCATGGCTGGCTTCGTCGGGAGCATCGCAATCCGACGTGTTGGCCAGTGTAAGTGTAGATTACAGCCACAGCTCCGACGATCGTAACTGGATTTTGGGTTTGCATGGGTCGGTCTCAAAAGAGTATGATTATCATTCGCTGGGTTTTGGCGGAAGTGTAGCCCGGCTTTTTGCAGAGAAAAATACGGAGCTGAGTTTAAAAACGCAGGTGTATCTGGATGCCTGGAAGCCGATTTACCCCACCGAGCTGCACGAGTACAGCCTGTATGGGAGCAACTTTCAGAATTCAGGCTATTTTGAGGGGATGACGGTGCTCAATGAGCAGGGGAATCCGACAACGGCTTATTTGCCCGACCTCTTTTCGGAATGGGATTCGAAAAAGCGGAATTCCTATTCGGCTTCGCTGGGTTTTTCGCAAATTATTAGTCAGCGCTTGCAGGCCTCTTTCTTTGTTGATCTGATCTACCAGGAAGGCTTGTTATCCACGCCTTATCACCGGATCTATTTTGCCGACCGTCCGAATTATTACATTGGTACGGCCAGCGACATTCCCGTTTATACGACCCGCGAAAATACAGGCGTTTTTCGATTGGCTGATGAGGTGGAGCGCTTGCCTGACACCCGCTTGAAAATACCCTTTGGCGCCCGGATCAATTATTACATGAGCCAGACATTCAAACTGCGGACTTATTATCGCTACTATAGTGACGATTGGGGAATCACCGGGCATACCGGAAGCGTGGAGCTGCCCGTTAGCTTGTCGCCCAAATTCACGCTAACACCCACTTATCGCTATTATGAGCAAACAGCAGCCACCTATTTTGCACCTTTCGAAACGCATGTTTCCACCGAACAGTTTTACACCTCGGATTATGATTTGGCAGAATTCCAAAGTAACCAGTGGGGGATTGGACTGAGCTATACGAACATTTTTTCTCAGCCCAAATTTCTGAGATTGGGGCTCAAGCATGTCAACCTGCGCTTTAGTCATTACGACCGCAGCGATGGACTGAAAGCCAATATTGTATCCTTCGGGTTGAAATATGTTTTTGAATAAGGTAGGGTGATCGGCCTTTGGTCAGGATAAACTATAGACAACGAAGTTAAACAGAGTTCTAATCAGTTGGATTGAAAAAATTGGAGGGTGCGGACGAATCGGGGTATTTTCATTTATCTTTGACTGCAAAGCGAAAATACCTAGCAATTGACCAGAGAAGATTTCAATTTTTTATTCCATACGTATTTTGAAGAAGTAAGACGATACGTGTTTTACCGCTCGGGCAATGAGGAGTTGGCCACCGATATTGCGCAGGATACTTTTCTGCGGTTATGGGAAAAGCGGGAAACGATCAGGCTGGAGACGGTCAAGGGCTTGCTGCTGAAAATGGCCACCGACGTTTACATTACACGCTATCATAAAGAGAAGCGGGCCTTCAACTTTTTCAACACGTTTGTTCCCCGGGAAACCAGTCTTACGCCGGAGGATCAACTGAATTACAAGCAATTGAAAAGTGCCTATGAAGAAGCTTTAAGAAGTATGCCGGAAAAACAACGGGTCGTGTTTTTGATGAATCGGATTGATGAATTGAAATACCGCGAGATTGCCGACCAATTGGGGCTGAGTGTTAAGGCCATCGAAAAACGGATGAGCCAGGCGCTGGAGCACCTCAAGCAGCAATTGAAAGACAAGGTTTCGCACATTGTTTTGCTGATTCTGACGAGTTGTTTATTCCGCAGATTTAAAAATTGACAAGTGAAAGACGACAAGGAACATATCAGGCTGGATGCCATTGACAAGCAGAGCAAAGCTTTTTTTGCCGGGGGAACCTTTCGCTGGAAAAAGAGTGAGGCCGAAGTGTTGGCCGGGCTGGATGAGCAAATTCGTCGGCGAGCTGCTGGCCGCTCGTTCCGCCTGAGCATGCGTATGGGAGCAATGGTCGCCAGCTTTCTGCTGATTGTTGCCCTGGGATCCTTCCTGCGATTTTATTCCGCCACCGTTGAGGTTTCAGCCGGAACCCATCAGCTGGTGGACTTGCCCGGTGGCTCTAAGGTGGAGTTGAATGCCGGTTCCAGCCTGAGTTATTATCCGTACTGGTGGAACTTTCAGCGTATTGTCAGCTTGGAAGGAGAAGCCTTTTTCGATGTTCAGAAAGGCCGGAAGTTTGTCGTGCGATCCTCCCGGGGGAAGACGCAGGTGTTGGGAACTTCCTTCAATATTCTGGCGCGGGGCAAGCAGTACCGGGTCACCTGCCTGAGCGGAAGTGTCCGGGTGAGTTCGAAGCATCGGCAAAAAGTCGTTTTAACCCCGGGTAGCCAGGCTATTGTTCTGCCTGACGGAGAAATAGAGCTTCGGCAAAATATTGAAACGTACCCCGAAGTATCGTGGCGCAAGCATGTTTTTGTGTTTACAGCCACGCCCATTCAATCGGTTTTTGAGGAGATTGAACGTCAGTATGGGGTGACTATCCAAACAACAATCAAAGAGGAAATTCTTTACACAGGCAATTTTACAAAAGAGCAGGACGTTGAAGATATACTTGCGTATGTGTGTCCTGCGCTAGGTTTGAAATACAGCAGAAAATCACCTACCTTGTATTTCATTTCTTACGAAAATGAATGAAACGAACTTTAGTAATCGGATTCCTTTTTTTTGTTTCTGGCTTTGCCGTGCGGGCGCAAAATCAATCCATCATTATTGATGCCGAAAACCAACCGCTGACGGAAGTTCTATTGCAACTTCGCGACCAGTATGGATTTTTGCTTTCGTACAACGCCAGTGAATTGGCTGCTTACAAAGTCACCCTTTCCCGAACCTTTCAGACGCAGGAAGCTGCCTTGAATGCGCTTCTTCAGGGATTACCCCTCCGGCTAAAAAAGTCGAAGCAGGTTTTGATCATTATTCCGGATAAAACGAAACCGGCAGAATTGCAACGGAAGAGACCTGTCTCCGGGCAGATTGTGGAAGCAAAGACCGGGGAGCCCCTCGCTTTTTCTGCCTTGGAGATCAATCAGCAACAAATCTTTGCCGATGTTGCCGGTTCGTTCAATTACACCACTTCGGACGATAGCCTGGTTCGCCTGAAGGTTTCGCATTTGGGCTACTATGTGCTGGATACACTCCTTTCACCAGGCGTCAACCATCGGATTGAACTGGTGCCATCATTTAAAAATTTACCCGAAGTGACGGTGGAAAACAATGTAATTGAAAAAGCCGCCATCATTGGCGAAAAGTCGGGCAACATGAAGTTGAACCACAGCATCTCCCGGTTTCTGGCGGGGCAGGGCGATAACTCGGTTTTCAACTTGCTGAAGCTGATGCCCGGCATTCAGGCATCGAACGAACAAACGGTGGATTTGTACATCTGGGGGAGCTACGAGGGGCAAAGCCAAATTTCTTTCGATGAATTCACCTTGTTTGGTTTGAAAGAGTTCAATACCAATATCAGTCTGATTAACCCCTTCATCGTAAAAAATATTGAGGTGTATAAAGGCGGTTACGAAGCACGCTATGGCAATCGGGTAGGAGGTTTGGTGAATATTTTGGGGAAGAATGGGCATCAAGAAAAGCCAAGCTTTCAGTTCAACATCAACCCCATGACGCTGAATGGCATGGCCGAACTGCCAGTGGGCGAACATTCGTCACTTATTCTGGCCTACCGCCAAACCTACTACAATCCATACAGTCACAATGATTTCAACCTGTTTGGCTTGAAAATACATGGCAAGCAGGAAGATGCCGGACAGACTTATGAGGAAGGTGAAATTGCAAGTGTCAGCGTGTTTCCCGATCGCTACCAGTTTCGCGATGTCAATGTGAAATACACCGCCAACCTGACCGATAACGACCAGCTGGCGGTAAGCGCCTATTATGGGGGCGATGATTTTAGTTTGAGTACGGCCAACCGCCTCGTAGAAACGCATTACGACGAGGACGAAGAGGAGGAGGAAGAAACATCATTGGAGGTTTTGTTTTCGAGCCACGAGGAAAACCGGCAATTGGGAACCTCCTTGTTCTACAGCCGAAACTGGGAGAATGGAGATCGTTCACGAATTATTTTGGCCCATTCCAGCTTTCGGCAAAGCATCCTCGATTTAATAGAAGCAGATGATCTGGATGACGGTGAAGTTTACAATCGCGACTGGATCGAAATTGAAAATGAAGCCTTGGAGAGTTCCGTGCGTCTGGAGAACAGCATGGCTTTGGCTGGTGGCCACCAACTGGAGTTTGGTGGTGGTTTTTTTGCCAACCGGGGGTTTATCGAAAACAGCAATCTGTACCAGGATGCCCAGCTTGCCGATTCGCATACTTATTTTAAGAATCACCGCTTTTTTCTTTTTCTGCAAGACAATTTGCCGCTGATGGGGCGACTGACTGTAAGAACTGGCCTTCGGCTGACTAAAATAAAAAACAGGTTACTGGCCGAGCCGCGGATGAACCTGACTTATGAACTCAGTGAAAGTGTTAAAATCAACAGTTCGTGGGGGATTTACAACCAGTTCATCTACAAAACGGCCTATGTTGACCGCGATGAAAACTACACCTACCTGTGGACGACAGGAGATGAACAGTCAGGGACCTTGCAGGCGCAGCATTGGAGTGCGGGCTTTAACTTTTCGAAGCCTGATTTTACCATGAGTGTGGAAGGGTACTACAAAACCACCGATCATTTGTCGCGCTACAGGCTGGAAAAGCGGCTTGTGGGCAGTGAATCAACCGAAAACTATTTTTTGTATCAGGGGGACTCAAAGGCTTATGGGCTCGACTGCTACCTGAAAAAGGATTTTGGGAAGCATGCTGTTTGGGGAGCCTATTCCCTGGGCGAAATCAGAGAGCGGCTGGCCCACGAATCGGACGCTTTGGGAGCCTGGCAACCGGCACCGCACGACCAGCGGCATGAATTGAAATTGGCTGGTCTGGTTAACCTGAAGCAATTCTATTTTTCGGCCAACTATGTATATGGCTCGGGCTTGCATATTCTTCAAAAGCAGGCCGAAAGGCCAGTTCATTACAAACGGTTGGACGCGGCGGTAACCTACCGGTTTAACTGGAAAACCGTGCGTGGCGAAACCGGCCTGTCGGTACTCAACCTGCTGGATACCCGAAATGTTATTCGGGGCTACCTGACCAACGTGAGAATCAGTGAAGAGCTGGGAACCTTTAAAATTTATACCGATGCCATGCCGTTGATGCCCATTTTGTTTCTGAAACTGGAGTTTTAATGCCGGGCGAAGCAGGAACCCGGAGTTGATCTCTCACTCCCAGAAGAGCCATCCCAATGTTAAGCTTGGTTTTCTTTGGGTAAAAATTCCTACCTTTCCTTGCTCAAAATCCAACGAAAATGAATCTGCCCAATATTACGCATACCAATGTCGATGTTTTTCTGAACCGCGAGGACATCATTCTCGATACCATTGCCCAAATCATGAAGGACTTTGGCATGTTTGGGGTGGAGATTCATTTTTCGGGTCACATCGATGATGCCTACCATGAGCTGCACCAGCAACTGGTGGGGCAGATTGATTCGTTGCTCATCCACAATTCCGACCTGCTGATGTCGATCTTGTACCAGGTGGATATCTCCGACCGCGATATTGCCCGCACACAGGCCGATTTTCCGCGTTATAACCAAGTAGAGGTGATTGCCCATCAGATTATCTTCCGCGATCTGAAAAAGGTGCTGTTTCGGCGTTATTTCAGTTCGAAGGCAGCCGGGGAAAATTGATTGTGATTGATTATGAAATTGTGTTCGAATGTTTGGTTATAATGATTAGTTTTAAGCCATTATAGATTCGATCCGTGAAAAAGTACATCTTTTCTGTTTTTTTGATTTTGTGTGTCGGTCTTTCAATGGGGCAGACTGACCTGTGCCGAAAATCGACTGAAGGCACCGACTTCTGGTTTGGCTTCATGGAAAGCCGCAATTACCACAACAATCATTTTGTGGACATCACCGTGACCTCACGTGAGACCACTAAATTTCAGGTTTTTACAGGGAATGGCGAAGC
>ENA-ORCT01001148-ORCT01001148.1-marine-metagenome-genome-assembly--contig:-NODE-1148-length-10759-cov-2.517881_pt1 | contig 10759 bp, 10 predicted proteins | sample MGYA00248632_ERZ508511 | MGnify/ENA primary metagenome ERZ508511 (study PRJEB26182, sample SAMN06268839) | marine metagenome | isolation source: Tt an P1-techrep anaerobic enrichment on pine from... | reverse complement strand
ACAAATAAACATAACTGCTTTTTATATTTCATATACCCCTCTTTTGATAGATCCAGTTGTTGAGTTATGGCCACTTTGTTTTATTTTTCTTTCTTCTTTGGTATGGGCATCCCCAATTCCTTCAACACCTTCATCATGTCTTCCCAGACGCGTTTGCGGTTGTCGTAGGAGTAGTTGCGCAGCAGGTAGGCCGGGTGATAGGTCGGCATGAGCTTGGCCGGGGGCAGGTCCTCGGAGAATTTGTATTCATGGAAACGGCCGCGGAGTTTGCCGATGGCGTCTTTCGTATCCAGCAATGTTCGGGCAGCGTGCGCTCCCAGCGCCACGATCACCTCCGGCTGAATCTGTTCCAACTGGCGTTTCAGGTACGGCCAGCAGTTGTCAATTTCGTCCAGTTTCGGGTCGCGGTTACCCGGCGGACGGCATTTGAGGATATTGCCGATAAACACCTCATCCCGCGACAGGCCCATCGCCTCGATGATCTGGGTCAGCAGTTTGCCTGCCCGGCCGACAAACGCCAATCCCTGTTGGTCTTCGTCTGCACCCGGGGCTTCACCGACAAACATCAGCCGCGCTCTTGGATTGCCCTGTCCCGGGACGGCGTGGGTGCGGGTTGAACCGATTTCGCATTTTCTACATGTTCGCACTTCGGCTGCAATTTTATCCAGTGTATCGGTCATCATGGGGGCTTCCTGTGGCTGTGGAATATCAGAAACGGGTACGTCAGCGATTGGGGCGGGGCCCCGGAGCGTAAAATCGCCCGCGAAAAATGCTTCCATTTCCATATGTTGCTTACGTACTTTTTGAATATCGATGGGTCGTTCGGTCATATTCGGCATTGTAGGGATTTGACTCGAAAATACAAATAAAAAAGGCCTTCCCTGTAACGAGAAGGCCTTTGACTCAACAAAAATTCAGCGATCAGGCATCAAGTATTTTCTTGGCGCATTCATCTAATGCATCGGTCATATACGGAATGCCGGTTTCGGCCGCGGTTTCACGATTTGCCGCCATCAGGTCATCCCGAGCAATTTCGGACAGATTAAACTTGCGTGCTCCGGCCATAAACTGCTGCAAACCGCAGGAAAGTTTGTCAACATATCCGTACATCGCAACCGCACCGAACGGGATCTTTTCCATTTCTTCTTCGCCAACCTTGTTTTTGACTTCTTCCCAGCCGGCAAAAATTTCTTCAGGATAGGTACCCACTGCGGTAACCGACGGAGGCAGCTCATCCCAATGACCATGAATTTCATGCTTTTGTTCGGGTTTGAAAACACCTTCGATATTGCTGCCCAAAAAGCCGGGAATCATCGGAGCCCGTCCCATACATACCATTTTTGTATAAGGAGCACACATCGCCAACGCCTTGAATACATGATCTTCCCGGGCAAAACCGCCGGCGAGCGAAATATCCGGAACTTTCATCCCTTTCTTCTCTAAGATCCGGCAGTATTCATATGTTTTCGCATGAAGCGGTAAAGACGGCACACCCCAATATTCCATCATGTTCCACGGGCTCATGCCGGTTCCCCCGCCGGAGCCGTCAATCGTCAGCAGGTCCAACTTTGCTTCTGCGGCATAGCGAATTGACATCGCCAGCGCTTCCATACCGTAAGCGCCGGTCTTGAGCGAGATGCGTTTATAACCCAACTTACGCAGATAAGTAACTTCGTTCATAAACGCCTGTTTCACCGCATCGGGATCGGCACAATCGGTCCCGCCCAGACGGCTGTGGCGAGCAAAAGAGGTAATCGCACGAGACTCAAAGGCCTTTTGTACTGTTTTATCATACGGATTTGGATCAACCACATAGCCCCGATCCTTTAGGAACTGGGCATAATCCAGTGAAGTTACTTGAATTTCACCACCGATATCCTTAGCGCCCTGACCCCATTTCAACTCAATAATTACTTTGTCACCATACTTATTGATGACATATTCCGCCACACCGTTGCGGGTATCCTCAACGTTCATCTGAACAATAATCGCCCCAAAACCGTCATAATAACGCAGAAACATATCAATACGTCGTTCCAGTTCGGGTGATCGAACAATCTTGCCGTCTTTCATTTCAGATTCACGATCAACGCCCACAACGTTTTCGCCAATGACAATTGGAATACCACACAAGGCCGCGCCGGCGGCAAAACCATTCCAATAACGTTCTGCGATGAAAGTCGAACCTAAAGCACCGGTCATCAGGGGCAGACGGCATTTCGTCGTAATTTCATTTCCGAACTTTGTTTCAATATTTACATTGGGAAATACACAATCATCAGGATTCGTCGTCATCCCCTCTGAAAGTCCATTGGCCCCGTAAGCATAGCCCTGAATCCGCAGGGCATGGTAACCAACCCCCACACTGGTCACATTGGACGATCCAGAGGTACTGTCTCCAAAATTGCGAGGATATAGAATCTTCCGACCTACGAGTGAAGACATCCACGTTTCACATTTTCCTTTACAGTTCGACATGCACAAGGTACAGAGGCCGGATTCACAGGGAATACCCCGGTTAACGGTGCCAAGCGCATCATTGTTTTTTGTCCAACTCAGCATTGCTTCTCTCCTAAAAAACGTTTATGGTATTCTTCATGGACAATACTCCGGGTTCATGCGGTCCCAAAATATTTCCCTACACGCTGAATTAAAAGCCTTTAGTCATGTGTTTTCAAACTCCTTAAAAAAGTGAAGGCGGCTATTTACAAGCCATTAATTTTGCTTATAATAACCTTAAGTTTCTACTACATCCAATAAACTATCTGAATAGTAACTATTAGTTTTACTGATATGAATTTAGACAGCGCACGAATATTTTGTGATCTTGTGGACCTCAAGAATTTTTCGCGGACCGCTGATCTGCATGGCATCAGCCAGTCGGCAGTGTCACAGCAAATTGCTCAGCTTGAAATGGCTCACAATGTTCAGTTGATCAATCGTAAAAAACGTCCGCTGGAACTGACTGCACCCGGTCAGGCTTTTTACACCGCCTGCAAGGACCTTCTGGAACGGTATGACCAGCTCAATCATGAATTGGCTACTCTGACTAAGCCAAACTGCCGGGTTAATCTGGCGTCGATTTTCAGCATCGGGATGCATACCCTTCAGCCTTATATCAAGGAATTCATGAAAATTTATCCGGATGTCAACCTCGCGGTGGAATACCTGGACGCCAAGGATATCTATGCACGTCTGCTGCGCGGCAACCTGGATATCGGCGTGGTTGCCCTGCCGAAGCGGGATCGTAACACCATCGTCTATTCCTTTGAGAACGAGCCGCTAGTACTGGTGTGTCCGCCCAGCCATGCTTTCAGCGGACTGTCTGAGGTTGATATACACCGCCTACAGGGACAGAAATTTATCGCCTTCTCGCAAAATGTACCTACGCGTCAGCATATCGACCGTATTCTGAAACGCTACGATGTCACCGTACAGGTGATGATGGAATTTGACAATATCGAGACGATCAAGCGTGCGATTGAGATTAAATCCGGCATCAGTATCCTGCCGCGATCCAGTATCCAAACAGAAATAAAAAGCCGGACATTGACTGCAATCGAATTTTCCAATGAACATTTGTTCCGCCCCACTGGTATTGTCATTCGAAAGGATCATCAACTCAATAAAGCCGCCCAGTATTTACTTGAACTGATGCAGCAGGAGGTTGATGCAGGATTATGAGGATAAAAGCAGTCATCTTTGACCTGGATGGAACGCTGACTGAACCGATTCTTGATTTCAAACAAATCCGTTCTGAAATCGGGCTCCCTGACGGAGATCTTCTGGCCGGAATCAAAGCCATGAATCCACTTCAGCGAGATCGGGCAGCCGCCATTCTGGAACGCCATGAGCGTTACGCCGTTGAACATTCGACGCTGAATGACGGTGTCCCTGAAACACTTACAACGTTGCGAAAACGGCAAATTTCCATTGGTCTGCTGACACGGAATACACGCGAAAATACCCTGCATGTTGCCCGGCGGCATGATCTGACATTTGATGCTATCGTTGACCGGTATGACGGCCCGGCCAAACCGGACGGGGCCGGTGTTTTAAACCTCTGCGGCCAGTTCGGTGTGGTTCCATCTGAAACGCTAGTGGTTGGGGATTTTCTGCATGACCTGCAATCGGCCCGCAACGCTGGAGCAATTGCTGTACTGATGGAGACACATCCAGACGCGGAGCAATTTAAGCCGTATGCCGATTATTCTATTTCGCATATGAGCGAACTCGTCGATTTGGTCGGTCAACTCGAACGGGTTCCCACGTGAAAGCCGGCACCTATGAACACAGCACGAAAATAAACAGAAATTTGTAGTCGTAATGATAAGGATGTTTTTATGAAAAAATATATTTTGTTACTGGTGATAATGACCGCAGTTGTACACGCTGAAACACCCGCAGTTTCGGCCACTCCCGGTGCGCCCAACACGGTTGCGGCAGCAAACACCCGTTCTGATCCAAATGCAGCGGTTATCCAGGAAATTCTCGCCAAAATAAACACCGCCGCAAAAAAGTTGAAAAGCTGCCAAGCGGACCTGTCATATCTGACTATTCAGGACCCTGAACTTCTTGATACGCGTGTTCTGCAAACGGGAACGCTCTATTACAAAAAAGACAACGACCGTTCAAAACTGAGAATTCGCTTTGATACGATTAAACAGGATGATTTTGAACCGGAAAAACAACGCGAGGAGTATCTCTTTGACGGAGTCTGGGGGACGCATATTAATTTTAAACTCAAACAGATCGATAAGTCTCAGCAGGCACCGGAAGATAAGCCCATCGATGTTTTTGAGTTGATTAATAACTATTTTCCCCTGATCGGCTTTTCCGGCACGGAAACCATGGAAAAAGAGTTTGATATTTCCCTCAAAAAATCGCGGGATCCGAATGAATCGCCCTGCCTGATCCTGAATGTCAAAAAAGATTCAAAATTCAAAGAATCTTACAAAAAAGTGTATTTTACGATAGACAATAAACTTAATTTACCTAAAAAAGTCGTCGCATTTACACCGCAGGGTGATGAATCCCATGTTGAATTTACCTATACAGAAATAAATAAAAAGTTAGAAAACGCGGTTTTTACGGTTGAAACGCCAGAAGATTTCCGCGAGAATATAGAACGACTGGAAGATCAACCCTTGAGAAAGGAACGGTGATTATGCCCAAAGGACTGGTGATTTATTATTCGAGGAGCGGCAATACGAAAAGTATGGCTACCACCATCGCCGAATCCATGGAGAAGTCCGGGTTGCCTACGAAATGTAAAAGTGTGACCGACACGAAAGTCGATGATCTGCTGGATGCAGATGCGATCGTTGTCGGTTCCCCCACCTACTATGGCCGGGCTGCTGCTCCGATTGCTCAATTGTTCGACGAATCCGTGAGCAAACATGGGAAATTGGACGGCAAAGTCGGTGCTGCCTTCAGCAGTTCTGCGAACATCGCCGGCGGCAATGAAACCACGATCTGTGAGATCAATAATATGCTGTTCATTCACGGGATGATTGTACAGGGTGATCCGCAGGGCGACCATTATGGCCCTGCCTCGATTGGCAAACCGGACGAACGGGTGCAGAATCAATGTGCTCGCCGAGGTCAGCGGGTTGCCGCACTAACCCTGAAATTGTTTGGATAATTTTTAAAAATGTCATTGAAAATCGTGCGGATAACGTGTAAATAGTCCGTAAATCGTTAAACTGATGTTAACCTACTCGTTTTAAGGAGGCATGATTCATGCAAGCATATGAAGACCTGAAACAACTTGTTGCAGAAATTGAAGCGGATATCAATAAGGCCGAAGGCGGCAACAAAGCTGCCGGCACACGCGTTCGCAAGCAGATGCAGATGATTAAGCAGGCCGCACAGAATGTCCGCAACACCGTACTCGAAATTCGATCTACGGACTAAGTATACCGTATCATACGCGCGTGAAAAAATAACAACCGAATTCATACGACAAGTCACATTTTGTGATCGTCGGTAATGTATCCTGCAGAGGAGTTTTATGCCCCCGGCATTTCTCGTAGATTTGGCATCGATAGATATCAACGCCGTTGAGTTTGACCGTAACGCAATTGCGGAAGAAAATCCGCAATCGTACGAGATGTCTCAATTGGATGCTATCGTCTGGCATGATTTACCTAAAATGCTTTGCGTTGGGTATAAAGATATTACCGATTCGGAGTTTTGGGTGCGTGGCCATATCCCGGGAAGACCGATTATGCCCGGCGTAATCATGGTCGAATCGGCAGCCCAGTTGTGCAGCTTTTTCATGAAACGCATTTACGGGCTGAACGGATTTATCGGATTTTCGGGGATTGATTCCACGAAGTTTCGCGATACCGTCGTTCCCGGACAGCGTTTATATCTGCTTGCCCACATTCACAAAGTACGCAGTCGCCAGTTTTCTGCAAAAGTTCAGGGGGTGGTGGAAAACAAAATTGTGTTTGATACGGTTATCAGCGGGATGAAGGTTTGATGAATTCGCTTGATGTGCTTTTTCAGGCGTCTTTAGGTATCGAAAATAACAAATGGACCAACGACACCCTTGCGGCGTTACCAACCTGTAAGGGTGTTTTGCTTTTTGCTGACGCTGCGGGACGACCGATCCAACTGCTTCAGGCCGCCAATTGCCGCAGAACCGCACAGGCCCGGTTGGTGCATGATGATACCCAGTCTGCTCCGCGGAAAAAGGCAGACGTATCGGATTTGACCACCTGCGTTTATTACACCTGCTGCTACAATAATTTTTTAAGCCAGGTGACATACACGCATTTGGCTCATATCCTTTATGAAAACGAGTCCGAAAGCTGGATTCAACTGCCGAAAATTTCATTCGCCGTGATTGATACGAGTGCATTGCTGCCCTACTTCCATGTCACTGAAGCAGTCGAAGAACATTCCGGCCAGAAACGCTTTGGCTTGTTTGCTTCACGTAAAGCAGCCAGTGAGTTCTGCGAGATTCTGAACACGATCTTTGTGCTGTGCCGGAACCCTTCCCTGTTAAAGACCGGCAGAGAATCGAGCTGTCCCTACCTGCAGATGCAGACCTGCCCGGGACCGTGCCTGCATGCAGCATTGCAAGACGATTATGCTGAGGCGGTTCAATCAGCGATTCAAACTGCCGCAGGTAATGTCGAATCTGCCTCAAATCAATTCCGTCAGCAGATGCAGCAGGCATCCGAGCAGATGGCTTTTGAGAAAGCACAATACTGTAAAAAGAAAATGGAACTGCTCGAGAAACTGAACCGCCCGGATTTTCTATATGTACATCCGCTGAAAGATATCTGCTTTCTGCATATCGACATCGGTCCGAAGGAAAAACTCGAAGGCAGCAACCGAAAAATTCGCCAACTCATGTGGTATAAGGTAACGGCTGACGGTGCCTATCGTCTTGGAAGTTGCACACCTGACACGACAGATGACATCAAGGCATTTCTTGAAACAAACTGGCCCAAAAACGACAATCCACTTGACATCAGAGGCCCCAAAGAACTGCTTTCGCTCGTATCCCTGCATCTGTTCCGGTCCCAGCAATCCGGTATCTGGCTGGATTGCGCAGGCGGTATATGGCTGGAAAAAATAATCTCGGAACTACAGTCCTGTTTCGAACTCAATCTGAGTACGGCTGATTAAACAGTACCTGTGACTCTTTCTCTCCAGTTATTTTACTTGCAGTGTGACCTGAGCCGAATCCAAACCGGGAGCAGATGCCGTCACGGTCACCGTACCGGGTTTGCGTTCGGATCGAAGAATTGCCAATCCACGTCCTTGCCAGACAGTTCTCTGATTGCCCTGATGCGACTCATGGCTTTCGGGATTTGCGTTTCCAAGCGCGATGATGGTGGCCGGACCGGTCACATTGAACGTCACCTGGTCTTCCGCGTCGGGGATCTGGATTCCGTTTTCATCGGTGACTTTGAATACGACGTGGCAGATGTCTTTACCGTTTGACGAAAGCGTCTTTTTATCAATGTCAAGTGTGACTTTCTGCGGATCCCCAGCGGTTTTAAGGATGTATTCACAAACAATTTCCTGTCCATTTTTGCCTACTGCTTTCAATATTCCGGCCTGATACGGCACAGTCCAACGCAAGGTTCTGTTACGGGCTTGTGATACGGACTGACTGCCAAGAGACTGATCATTTAAGAAAAGTTCCGCCTCCTCGCAATTGGTGTAACACTCAACCGTAATGTCCCGTTGATCCGACCAGTTCCAATGGGATTGGAGATTTCGCCGTCGGCCTTCGCGGCAGGCAATATAAACCATGGGTTTGTCCGCCCAAATGCTTTGACGTAACCATGCGAGCGGCTTTTTGAAACCGCACAGATCAACGAAACTGCGTGTCCATGACTTTGTGGGCCAGGCCCCAGCTTCGCCGAGATAATCGATACCCGTCCAGACAAACTGTCCGGAAATAAAATCGTTTTCTTCGACCGCCTGCCATGCGTTCAAGCCATTGCTGTTCTCACTGCCGTAGAGCACACGATCCGGAAATTCGACATGATGGTCATCGTAGTATTGTTCCTGGTAGTTATAGCCGACGATATCGAGAATATCGGCAAAACCAACTGCGTTGGACATGGGGGCCGTTGCCAGCGCCGCGGTTGTCGGACGAGTCGTATCCAACGCCTTGACCGCTTCGACCAGTTTTTTGCCATACCGTGTCAAATTCTCTGCCGATGGGTTGTTCGGATTGTACTCATTGCCCAATATCGGATGACTGAACGGGTCGTTTCGGTAATCGACTTCATTGCCGATGCTCCACATGATAATGCTCGGATGATTCCGGTCGCGTTTGACCATGTCGGAAATATCCCGCACGGCCCATTCTTCGAACACATCTCCATAACCGTCACGACTGGGGGTTCCCCGGTTCCATCCTTTGACCCACTTTCTCTTGGTCGGGGTAAACTCATCGAATGCTTCATCTTGAACAAGGAAGCCCATCCGGTCGCATAAATCCAGAAATTCCGGAGCCGGTGGATTATGACTGCAGCGGATTGCATTGGAGCCCATTTCTTTCATTGTTTGGAGCCGACGCTCCCACATTTCCTCCGGCACCGCCGCACCTACGGGACCCGCATCATGATGCAGGCAGACGCCTTTGAGTTTCATGTTTTTTCCATTGAGAAAGAAACCCTTATCGGGATCGAAATGAAAGCGACGTATCCCAAATGTGGTCGTAACAGAATCAACAAGCTCATCGCCCACATGGACCTCGCTGACAAGCGTGTAGAGCACCGGCGACTCCGGAGACCATAAAGCCGGGTTGTCCACATCGATGTCGTTATTAATCGTCTTCGATGCTCCTGGGGATAATTCCTGCTCGCTACGGGATGTTGACACAGAAACGCCATCCTTATTCAGGATTTTTGACGTGAGTGTATAGCTGTTTTTTTCGTCATTATCATTCTTCAAAGATGTCTCAACATGGACCTTGGCGGAATCCTCATTCACGACCGGCGTGGTGACAAAAACACCCCAGTGCTCAATATGCAGCGGATCCTTGATACACAGGCGAACATGGCGATAGATACCCGAACCGGTATACCAGCGTGAATCAGCAAACTCACTGTGGTCCACACGAACCGCCAGTACATTTTCCTTTTCACCAAAAGTGACGTGAGGTGTCAGCTCATATTGAAAGCTGATATAACCAAACGGTCGTTTTCCAAGCGCTTTTCCGTTGATCCAGACTTCGGAATTGTTATAAACACCGCCAAACTCAATATAAATTCGTTTGTCGCGATCAGATTCATTCAGCGTAAAGGTTTTCCGATACCATCCGATACCGCCCGGCAGAAAACCCGTTCCGCTGGCGAACTCTTCGCTGTAAGGCCCTTCAATGCTCCAGTCATGCGGCAGTTGAACATCCCGCCAATCACTGTCATCAAACTCCGGGGCTTGTGCACCCGCCATATCTGCTTTTAGAAATTTCCAGTCAAAGTCAAAGTCCTGAACACTTCTTGCAGATTCCAGTTGACTTGCCGCCGATAGGATTACAATCAGGCAATAGATGATTGTCCAGTGTTTTTTTTGGATCATTGATACGCCTTCTTTAAACTTATTGATCATTTTATTCAACAGTTACGCACGCGAATTATTTGACTTCCAGTACCCTGACAGACTTGGCCGGCAGCGTAACCTTGATCGTACTGCCGTCGATTTCAATGCCTTTCAACACAGCGGGTTTAATCATATCGGGCTTTTCAAAGGTGTTGTGGACGTTCATCGCTTCAGCCGTCAATATGCGTCCGCTGGCGGTGTCGGGGGTCATCCCGTCGACTTGACATTCCAGTTCAGCAGGAACGTCCGGATCAAGGTTGCACAGGGTGATATGCATCACACCACTGGCTTTCGAGACAGATACATTCAGTGAAGGCAGCGTTTGGCCGTTGTGCTGATACGCATTACACGTTAAATCGGACTTCAACAGTTTGGCTCCCTGGTGCACCTTGAACATCTCAAAAACATGATACGTCGGCGTCACGATCATTTTTTCCTTATCGGTCAGAATCATCGCCTGCAGGACGTTCACGGTCTGGGCGATGTTGGCCATCTTCACCCGGTCCAGGTGCTGGTGGAAAATATCCAGCGTCACTGAGGCAGTCAGGGCGTCGCGCAGGGTGTTCTGCTGGTACAGGAAGCCCGGGATGGAGCCTTCTTCCTGTTCGTGCCAGGTACCCCATTCGCCCACGATCAGCCACACACGCTTCTCGGGGTCGTGCTTGTCCATCATCTTCTTGTG